>Ga0299912_10002009_pt1 | contig 16608 bp, 15 predicted proteins | sample RVTome_2_FD_207667 | JGI IMG/M metagenome (GOLD analysis project Ga0299912, IMG submission 207667) | Soil microbial communities from uranium-contaminated site in the Upper Colorado River Basin, Wyoming, United States - RVT95D214 (version 2) ... | reverse complement strand
CCTTATAGAGAACAGATTAAGTTCTTACCTTTACCTTTAGCTAAATATAAAGCCTGGTCCACACTTCTAACCAGCTCCTCTGGTTCAGTTCCATTCTCCGGAAAGGTGGCAACCCCTAAACTCACAGTCAAGCTAACCTTGAATTTTTTTTCCTTCTCCTCGAATTGGGCCTGTTCGACCTTAGAGCGTATTCTCTCCCCGATGTTCCGCGCATCTTCTTTTTCAGTTTGGGGGAGTATCACCACAAACTCCTCACCTCCATAACGGATCAGAACATCAGTATCACGGATACAGCTTTTGATTACCTTGGCTAAATCACTTAAAATCAGGTTGCCAAAAAGATGCCCATAGTTGTCATTATATCTTTTAAACCAGTCGATATCGATCATTAACAGGGAAAGGTTCTGATGATACCTTCTGGCTCTTTTAAGCTCATTAGCGAGTTTCTGTACGAAATAGCGATAATTATAGATCCCGGTAAGCTCATCGATAACAGTGAGTTCCTCCATCTTCTGATGCAGGCTGGCGTTCTCTAAAGCCATAGCAGCTGAACTGGCTAATATTGAGAAAATCTTCTGGTCCTGCTCTGAAAATGCTCCTACCTTTCTGGACTCAGCGTTCAAAACCCCGATGGTTTTACCCTGAGAGATCATCGGGACTGCCATCTCTGAATGGGCTTCTTCTAAACCGGGTATATACCTGGGGTCATCTTTGACTTCATAGATCCTTACACCTTTACCTTTTTTTAAAGCTGAGCCCGATATACCTTCTAAGGAGATCTCCGGAGGATCTGAATATTGAAACTTGCGACCAAATTCTATTTTCCCTTTCAGAAGAAGATCCTCTTTCTGTTTATCCAGAAGCAGAATTGAGAAGTGCTGGTATTTTAATATATTATGCGCTATCTCCAGAACCTCATCGATCACTTGTTCAAATCTATAGATCTCACCTAAGGAACGGCTGGCTTCGTAAACAGTCTCAATCTGCACCTGGGATTTTTCCAGCTCTGAGGTCCTCAGGTTTAAAGTATCGAATACCTGCATAAGCCTTGCCTCTGAGTCTTTCAAGAATATAGAAAGTTTACCAATTCCTGCGGCAAAAACCCAGAGGAAAGATAGCCGAATCAATAGGTCCCCTAAGAAAATTTCATTCAGGTGGGGGGTATTAGTTATGAGATATAAGAGGTTGGCTAAAAACGCCAGGAAAAGTCCTGAGCTAAAACCCAATTGATAAGCCCCGAGGGAGATAGAAAGATAATAAAGAAGATAGAAATCGCTTTTAACCCCACCGGTAGATAAAACCAGAAGGGTTATGAAAACCAGGTCAAAAATGGAGGTGAAGCTATAAAAATGAGTTGATTTGGGTTTGAACCTGGAAACGTAAATGTATAGTCCAAAAAGCTGTAAAAGGAAGATAGCAAGAAGTACCCATCCAAAATAAGGAGAAGTCAGAGGAGTCGGGGCAAAAGCAAGCCAGATACAAAGCCCTAAAAAAAGCAGGCTTCTGGCAAAAAAGAAAAGGTTATTTACCCCTAAATAATTCTCCCAGCCATTTCTTTGCAGAGGATAATTATTCATAAAAGCCTTTTTAGCTCGAATTTGAGTCTTGAGAATTGAACCAACAAAATTCAAAAGCTTACTTTTTTTATCGGCAGAAAGTCGAAATCAAATATTTGTTCTGAGATTAGATTTTTTAAAAAACAGGCTCCTTAAGGCTTCAGTTAAGAGGAGTATGGCTAAGGTTAGAAGGACTAAAGCACATAAAGGGATAACTTCTATGATAAAGTTGCCAGAAAAAGGCTTTCCTAACCATGGTAAAATCATCAAAATAAGTGACCATAGAGTCATAATTAACATAAAAGCCATAGGTATAACTGTGTAATACCAGGCTTTCCTGGTCTCTTTTAGCCAGACTGTTACTCCTAAAAGAGTTAAAGCTGCCAAAAGCTGATTGCTGGTTCCAAAAAGGGACCAGAAAATCCTCCAGGCTGGCAACAGGTTGCCAGATGAGTCCTTTACCTGCACCATAACTGAAAAAGCCGGAATTAAAAGAGTTATGAGAGTTGGACCAGCTTTAGAAAATTTACCTCTCCAGTCAGTTAGCTCCTGGAATACATATCTACCCAATCTGGTACAAACGTCTAAGGTATCATAGATAAAGGTGGCAAAAGCTAAAAGTCCAAAGCTCATAGCGAAATTACGATCGATATTGAAAATCGATAAGAAATTGCTGACCCCATTGGCATAAATTTCATCCGGCTTTGCTTTGGATAAAGCTCCGAACCTGGTAAGCATCATCAAAGTAGCTAAGGCAATTACTGCTACTAAACCTTCTAAGAGCATCCCTCCATAACCGATCAATTTAGCATCTTTTTCTTTTTTGAGCTGTTTAGAGGATGTGCCTGAACTTACAATAGCATGAAAACCGGAACAGGCTCCACAGGCTACGGTGATGAAAAGTACCGGGAAAATTGGAATTCCATCCATGCTCTTAAATCCTATGAACGGAGGGTAATTGATCTTGAATCCTCCAAAAAGTATCCCCATTATCCCGGCTAAAAGCGTTCCATACAGAAAAAGCCCTCCTAAATATCCACGTGGCTGAAGCAGCAGCCACAAAGGGATGATCGAGGCGATGAAACAGTATAAAAGGAGAATAAGGTCCCAGGTTTTAAGTGGCTCCAGCCCTAAAAATGAGGGCAGGGTAATAGGTATTTTCTGTCCATACCAGATAGCAAAGATTACCAGAGGTAAAAAGATAAGAGTGGAAAGCCATAAAGGGAACTTTAGCTTGTAAAGAGCCAACCCCATAAGGAAAGCTAAAGAAAGATAAAGAAAAGAGGAGGAGGCGACGCCAGCCCCATAGGTTTTCTGGGTAAAAGCACTGGCAGTAATATCGGTGAAAGCTACTATCACATAGACCAGGGAAAACCAGATGAACAGAAGAAAAAGTAAATAAGCTCTTCTGCTCATATGCTCCTTAACCACTTCAGCAATAGACCTGGCTTTATGTCTTACTGAAGCTACCAGGGCGGTTAAATCGTGCACTCCACCTATAAAGATTGAGCCTACCAGGATCCAGAGCAAAGCTGGCACCCAGCCAAATAACAGACCAGCTAAAATTGGTCCAACAATAGGGCCTGCTGCAGCAATAGCTGAGAAATGCTGGCCTAAAAGGAGCGTCTTACGGGTAGGGATATAATCTACTCCATCGTTCATCGTCTGAGAGGGAACCGGGTTATTATTATCCAAGTTCAGTTTTTTTTCTAAAAACTTACCGTAGAGGAAATAAGCCCCTAAGAGGATCAGCCCGGCAAAAAGAGTAATCAACAGCAGGCTCATATTTCTAACCTTTAGTTTATCTTTTTAGAATTAAAAGGAACACCGGGACAGATCAATCTCTGAGAGCAGAACCTGCAGCCAGAGTTTTTCAAATAAACCTTCTCTAAAAACAACACAAAAATATACGCTCCTGAAAAAATTAACCAGAAAAGATTTCTTAATCTAACCAGCTGGACGAATGTGCCTAATAAGGGGAAAACCCAGACCGGATAAATAAAAAGCATATAATCATAACCTGAGTTGAAATTATCCTCACCCCTTTTAGGAAAAAGGTGGCCAGCAACTTTACCCCAGCCGGTATTACAGTATTTACCATGATAAGAGCAGAAGATACAACGGGACAGAGGGAGGACTAAGCTTACAGCTGAGAGGCTGTAAAAAATATAGATATAGGATAATTCAGCTCTAAGCTGATAGAAGATATAAATCCCTGAGCCAAAGATGACTAACAGAAGAAGCAGCCTGCCCAGGATAATTCTTTTGGGATATTCTGAAAAACATATTTCGGGCTTATCTTTTCTTTGTTCTTCCATCTAAGAATCTCCTCATATAAGAGAAATTAATGGAGTGTAAAACCGTCAAGGTCTTGCCCACAGGATCCTGGTGAAGACTTCAGCTTTACCTTTCCCTGGGCGGATTTTAAAAGAGAATTCATTTTTCACCCCGCCAAAAGGGGGGCACTCCAAAGTTTTTGCAAAGACATTTTTTTTCAAGGCAATCCCAAAAAACATTGACCTCAAAACTTAAGTATATATATTAATAAAAATTTATTTGAAACCAAAGGAAATTTTTACTCGTAAAGTTAAATAGAAGACAAAAAGGAGGAAGTATGATTAAATTATTTAAGTTTCTGATTCTTTTTATATTTTGCACTTTAGCTTTCTTACCCCAATTAATCCAGGCTACAGTACTCAAAGGTGGTGAGAACATAGTCATCCCGGAGTCAACCCTGATTCAGGATGACTATTTTGTTGCCGGGAATAATATCAAATTTTCAGGTAAGGTGGAGGGGGACTTTGTCTCCGGCAGTCAGACTTTGACCAGTAAAGGGGTGATTGGTGGAAACCTGATGTCAGTTGCACGTGACCTGGATATCTCCGGAGAGGTGGGGGGTAGCTTTCGCGGGGGTGCCCAGAATATCAGCTTAGATGGCAAGCTCAAAAGAAATTTTTTAGGGTTTGCCGCCAGCATTAATCTTAAAGATAACTCTGAGATCGGTGGAGATGTCATCGCCTTCTGCGGTGAGTTAAAGATCTCCGGCAAGGTAGGCAAAGGAGTAAAGGGAAGCGTAGGCTCTGTGGTTATCTCCGGAGTTATAGATGGTGACGTTAATATACAAGCAGATGAGATCTCCATAATGCCGGATGCGAAGATAAACGGGAACCTTTTTTATAAAAGCAAAAAAGAAGCCAAAATCGAGAAGGGTGCTCAGATAACCGGAGAGACCAAGTGGACTAAAGTTATTCCCAAGAAGAAAAAAGGGGGAGGGTTAACCGGGGGTAAGCTTTTAATCAAATTTTTATTATTGTGTGCCTCGATTGCGACTGGGTTGTTTATGCTTCTCGTGGCTAAAAAAGAGTTTAAAGCAGTTAAAGAAGCGGTATTCAAAGATTTCCTCAAAAATTTAGGATTAGGATTTGTCTTTGTGATCTGTATTCCGGTTGCGGCTCTAATATTGCTTTTTACGATTATTGGCATACCTATATCGATAATAGTTATCTTTGCCTATCTGATTCTGTTCTACATAGCCAAAATTTTCGTAGGGTTCGCCCTGGGTGAAAAGGTCTTAATGCTCTTCAAGACTAATGGGACACCAGCCCCGGTCTGGTCCTTAATTATAGGGCTTCTGATTCTCTATATCCTGTTTTTGGTCCCTTATATCCACTGGATAGTATATCTGTTAGTTCTTTTTGTTGGTTTTGGGTCTGTCTTTCAGATAAAGAAATACCTTGTCCCTCCCCCAACTACCACCTGACCTGTGCCCAGATGTAGGGGCGTATTGCAATACGCCCCTACATATATTTTCGGTAGACCCGCCTTGCCTCAAGGCGGGTCTATTTTTATAGAGACGCATGGCTATGCGTCTCTATAAAAGAAAAAATGGAAACCTAAAGGTTTCCGCTACATAAAACTGTAGAGCAGTAGGGGCACGTTGCAACGTGCCCCTACATTTTATGTTCCTTTTTTCTTCTCTAAAATCTCTTCTGCTAAAGAGAGCGCTACTCCAGAGAGCATCACTTCTACGCCTAATTTGGTAAAATCGCCGGAGATAAGCTCTCTTTTAACATTGGCATAGAAAGCACAGCCAGCTTCTTTCTCCACCACCAGGCCAGAGATTTTTCCCACATCCTCTCCTACGAAAGTAACTTCTCCCAATTCTTCGCTTATCACATATCCGGAGACGTTGTGCAATTGTAAATGACAATTAGAAGTATAAACTACAACTAAAGGACCTTTGGTCTTTCCCAAAGTTATCTCTGGATAAAGCTCTAAGATAACGCTTCTTTTCTCTTTGCGGTTGACAATTTTCAACCGATAATGATCTTTTTCCTGACCGAGGCTCTCTGGCTCAAGACAAGATGCTATCTTTTTTAGATCTTTTTCCGAAAAGATTCCCATTTCTTTTTCCCTATAACCTATTACCTACCACCTAAAACCTTTTATCATAGATACCACCATCTGAAATAGACTATAACTAAAATTACCATAAGGATCGATACGAAATTGATCTTCACCATCAATCCTATGGTGAAGGAGATAGAGTAGAAATCAAAAGATATGGTTTTAAAACCTATATCCACGCTCCCCTTGAAAAGGGTTCTGACCGCACCCTCAGGGATGAAAGATCCGATTAAATCGCCGATCAAACCACCGATAACTGCGGCTAAAACCAGGGCGATTACTATCGAGACTATTTCTGCCTTCTTCAATTTGCTTTCCCTTTGATGAAATTGACTACCGATTCAAAGATAGACCTTCCGTCTTCAGAGCCCAGGATATTTTCACCACTTCTTTCCGGGTGAGGCATCATCCCCAGCACATTCCTATTAAAGTTGCAGATGCCGGCAATGTTGTCCAGAGCACCATTGGGATTATAAGCCGGGTCAAATTTTCCTTGTGGATTGCAATACCGGAAGACTATCTGGTTATTATCTTTCAGTTTCTTAAGCCCTTCATCTGATATATAATAATTCCCATCGGTATGAGCTACGGGGATCTTCAAGACCTGGGATTTCTGGCAGGCATTGGTAAATGGAGTATCTGTTTCTTCTGTCCGGAGATAGACATATTTGCAGACAAATCTCAAAGAGGAGTTTCTCAACATAGCTCCGGGTAGAAGGTTTGCCTCTAAAAGGATTTGAAAGCCATTGCAGATACCTATGACCAGCCCGCCTTTTTCTGCAAAGTTATAGACCTCCTTCATAATGGGAGCAAACCGGGCAATGGCACCAGTGCGCAGATAATCCCCATAAGAAAATCCACCAGGCAAGATCACGCAGTCGAAATTCTTGAGGTCTTTTTCCTGATGCCAGAGAAACTCAACATTCTCTTTTATCACCGATTTGACCATTTGATAGGCGTCATAATCACAATTGGAGCCGGGAAAGATGATCACACCGAATTTCATTTTAAAATCTCCACTTTGAAATCCTCGATCACCGGATTGGCTAAAAGTTTATCGGAGATCTTATTTACCAGTTTCAAGCCCTCTTTTTTGGTCGTGGAATGAAAAATTATCTCGAAAAACTTACCGCTCCTGACATCTTCGATCCCCTTATACCCCATATCCTCCAGAGCCCTTTTGATGGTGGTACCCTGAGGGTCCAAGACCCCTTCTTTTAGCCTGACATAAACTATTGCCTTACCTGATTCTTCTTTTTTTTTCATACCTTTCTCTTTTTTATGAGAATCTTTCATTATTTATCTACGAGTTTTTCGTTTTTTGGTTCCATATGCACTAACTGGTAAACTTCTCTTACAATTCCGGAAAGAACATAAATCATCCCTAAAGGGAAAATAGCCAGTCTGGGTTTTAATAGCACGGCAATCAGAGCTACCAGTATATAAATCAGTTTAATCAAATTCTTTTTAGAATTCAAGGAAAATCTTGGCAGGGTTTCATATTCTATTCCGCTAACCATAAGTGCAGAAAAAACTATAACCAGGGTAATTAAGACCTCAGGATATAAAAGCTCCCCCCAGAGCTCGTAGGAAAAAAGAGTGTAACCGCAAAGGGTGATAGCAGCTACCGGGATAGGAAGGCCGGTAAAATATGGTTTTTCCTCAAGTCTTGCTTCTATGTTAAATCGTGCTAATCTGAAAGCCCCGCAGATAATGAACAAAAAACCGAGAAGCCAGCCCCAGGTTCCCAGCACGTAAAGTCTGAAAGAATAGAAGATGACTGCAGGAGCTATGCCAAAGGAGACGAAATCTGCAAAGGAGTCCAGCTCTATCCCGAAACGGGAAGCGCTCCTGGAAATACGGGCGATTTTACCATCCAGGGCATCGAAAAAACCGGCTAAGATTATAAGCCAGGCCGCATGGATTGCCTCACCTTCGAAGCTCTGCAGGATGGAGATAAACCCGCAGAGCATATTGCCCACGGTGAAAACCCCTGGAAAGATTCCTTTAAAATTTCTCATATAATTTTATATAGTTGCCCAATTCATTGGGCGTTTTTGCTCCCGTAGGGGTGGAATTTAACTCCGCCTTTACGCGTTATTTATAACCAGAACTAACAAAGTGTCATTCTGAGTCTCGCCGAAGGCGAACGAAGAATCTTCCTAAGAATCAAAGAGATTCTTCGGTCGTCCCCGCAGGGGACTTCCTCAGAATGACAGTTTGGATTTTTCCATTTTTCCTGAAGCTTTACACTCCATACGTTCCGATTACAGTTTCGCCTGCTTTTACCTTCTGATTTAACTTCACTAAAATCTTAACCTTTTCCGGGAGAAAAAGCTCAACCCTGGAGCCGAACCTTATCATCCCGAACCTTTGTCCGGCTATAATTTTATCTCCTTCTTTTATTCGGCAGACTATCCTGCGAGCAATAGTCCCGGCAATCTGTTTTAAGACCAGTTTTATTTTATCGTTTTCCAGAACAAGCTCATTACTTTCATTCTCGGCTGACGCTTTTTCTTTATAGGCAGGGTTGAACCTGCCGGGAGTATGTTTTGAATATTTTACTATCCCGCTTATCGGATTTCTGTTTATATGCACATCCCACAGGGATAGAAAAATAGAGACTTTGTTGCCAGAGGAGTTTAAATAACTATTCTCAGAAAAGGGGAGAAGCTCAACAATTTTTCCATCCGCAGGGGCAAATATTATATTTTCTTCCTGAGTAATCTTCCTTTCCGGATCCCGGAAGAAGGAAGCAATAAAAAGAGTGATAGCTAAAAAAAGAACAGTTATCCCTGAGAGAATTTTGCTTCTTGTTAAAACCGAGAGCAAAAAAACAAAGATAGTTAAAATCAAACTAATAACTATAATTCCTAAACCGTCCTTGGTCATACTAATTCCTTAATAAAGAATTTATTAAATTGATATTTAATCAACTTCATAGATTTTCTTTATTTTTTCTTCAATTTTTTGATCTATCTCTTCAATCTGGGATTTAAGCTGTTGAGATTCTTTGGCCGATTTTGTCTTATTTAGCTGTTCATTTAATAAAAGGATTTTATCCACCAGTCTTGTAATCTCTTTTTGTTTTTCTTTAGATGCTGGCCTAATTGGCAATTGTTCAATCGTCTCAATATCGGTCTGAGCCATAACCCGTCCTGATTCTAAACTTATGAATTTGTAATATTTATTCATTAGGTTGGAGTTTAAAACTGACAAAATATATTTTAAGTTGCAGTCTCTATCCTTTAGGACTATAGAATGAAGGTTATCAAGATGATAATAACCTTTGTCATCATAAGTAGTAATTAAGCTGTCCCCAGTTTTTCTAAGCAGTAGTTTCTTGTTTTGAATAATTTCAGGGTCCCAACCACCAGACCACAATAGTGCAGGTTCAATGTTGATAAAATGTCCTTCATATTTTAATGAGTATCTATTAATTTGTCCTCCGGAAATCAATCCTCTTTTCCAATTTACACCTTTTTTTGCTTCTCCAACAATTTTTTTCTGTCCTATTTTTGATCTAATACCTGTATGGATAGAGACAATTCCTTTTTCTCCACCCAGAATTCTACTTTTTCTCTCCAACTTTTCTACAAATACTTTTGACTCTTTATCAAAAAACAGCCTAAAACGATTATGTAATGTGTTTTCAAAATAGTTTTGTTCATAAGAATAAGATTTGAAACTTATTTTCTGGATGTCATACTGAGTAGAATAAAGCCGAGCAGTTAATTTATTCTCTTTCCTCTTCTTTTCATCCAATTCTTTTCTAAGTATGATAATCACTGGTCTTCCAACGACACCATACTTCCAGAAGTCCTTCTTAAACAAGGTTATTTCTTCAATAGCACAGTTGTTTAAAATATACTGTCTTAATTTAGAAAAATACCTGCCCAACAAAAAGCTATCCGGCACAATGAAACCAAACTTTCCGCCTGGTTTCAATAGCTCGATTCCTCTTTGCATAAAAACCGCATATAAACTGATTTTATATTCAGCCGAGTTTGGATACTTCTCCCTCAGTCGTTCTAATAAGGCTTTTTTCCTTTGAGCTGTATCTCTTGAACCTCTAACTCCAAAACTTATATAGGGGGGATTGCCAATAATCACATCAAAGGGCATTTCTTTTAGTACCTTGTTATGCGAAAACTTCTTATCTGATTTCGTAATTTTATTTAGTGGGCTTTCTTTATGGAAATAATCCAAGTCTAAAGAATTCTCTAATCTTTCTAAGGAATCACCTTCAGCGATATGTATGTTACTGGTAGGATGGTCTAAATCTTTTAAGAATAGATTCATCACTGTAAGCTGGGTAGCAAAAGGATTAATATCTATCCCATAAAGATTTTTGTTTAGAACCTCATTATGAATTTTATCCTCAGCCCAACCCTCTTTTCTATAAAGGTCTCTCAATCTATCATAAGACTTCATCAAAAACCCACCAGAGCCACAAGCCGGGTCAAGGATTTTTTTGTCTGGCGAAAGCACTATTCTGTCCAGGATGTAATCAACAACAAAATCAGGTGTGTAAAATTGACCTAATTCCTTTCTTTCTTCTTTGGTTATATGTTGTTCATAAGCCCGTCCCAAGATATCTTTGGTAACTTTGCCAAAATCGTGCTCACCTAAGGTATTCAGGATGAAGTTTACTACATCATCACTCCATTTAATATCTTCAAATTTTATATCATCGAAAAGAGGAGATTTATAAAGCCCTTCAAATCTATCTGCTATCTCTGAGAAGGCCAGACCCAATATCCGGCTTGGCCTTTCCACCATCTCCCTCCATTTCTTTAATGAATCTTTTGTTAACTTAGGTTTTATATGTCCTTTATCTTCACAGATTCTCAAGAATAGAACTCGATTAATTAAGGTATAAGCACCCTCAATACAAAGCTTATCTATAAGTTTCGGATCATCTAAATTCATAGAAACTCTATCTGCCCAGTTATCTATAATCTTTTTAAACTCTACATCTGTTTTATATCTAACTTTAAACTGGTCAAGAAGATCAAGGAACAATCTTCTCTTGCACTCGGCTAAATCCTTTACTAAGATTTTTGCAGTAATATTTTCCCTGACCTCTTCAGCTTCTTGGATAATCTTCTGAGCGGTTTTTAAATTCTCTTTGGAAATTCTTTCTTGTAAACTTTTGAATGTCTGGGCTAATTCCTTCAGTTGAGTAGAGAATATTTTTCTGTCTACAGGTGATATACCAGTGATGAACGATTTATAAAGCCTGATCTCAACTCCATTGGTTAAAACTACCCAATCCACTCCTTTTTTAAAGGCGTAATCTAAAGCCTGGTCGATATGATTATCTAAATCCTCATCTAAGTCTTTAGTTTCGATTATTAACTTGGGCTTTCCCTCAAACAACAGAGCTATGTCCGCTCTTTTATTTCTTATGTGATGCTCAAAATCCATATCTTTCTGATCATCATAGCCTAGAAGCCTAAGGAGGGGCAGGGTCAGTTTTATCTTAACGTTTTCTTCTACTTTTTCACCAGATCGCCGAACGTATTTATCTACATCTAGATTAACCAGCACTTTTAGTTTCTTCATTATCTCTTTTTCCATCGATTACTTCCTCTTAAAAACCCTCTTGAAAATATAATCCACATTCCTTAGATAATATTTTAAATCGAAGCAGTCTAAAATCTCTTTCTGGCTCAAGTATTTTTTAATCCTCTGGTCTTTCAGGACTAATTCTTTAAAGCTCTCACCCGTGTTCCAGGTTTTCATCGCGTTTTCCTGGACTAAGGCATAGGCTTCTTCTCTGGTTTTAGTTTTCTGGGTTAGTTTGGTCAAGATTCTTTGGGAGAAGACCAAGCCTTTAGTTCTGTCGATATTCTTGAGCATATTTTCCTGATAAACTGTCAGATTTTCCATAATCCGCGTAAAATTCACAAGTATATAATCCACCAAACTGGTGGAATCGGGAAGAATTACTCTTTCTACTGCGGAGTTGGTGATATCCCTTTCGTGCCACAGGTTCATATTTTCTAAGGCGGCTAAGGCATCTCCTCTGACTACTCTTGCCATACCGGTGAGCCTTTCACACATAAAAGGGTTCCTTTTGTGAGGCATTGCGGAGGAGCCTTTTTGTCCTTTGGTAAACCCTTCTTCTAATTCCAGGACTTCGGTCCGCTGAAGATTTCTTATCTCTGTGGCAAATTTCTCAATTGAGCCTGCAATTATTGCCATTGTGGTTACAAACTCGGCGTGTCTATCCCTCTGCAAGATCTGGGTGGAGACTGAAGCTGGTGCAAGACCTGCTTTTTTGCAGACATATTCCTCAACCTTGGGGGAAAGATGAGCGAAATTACCAACTGCACCGGAGAGTTTCCCTACTGAGACAGTCTTGATAGCTTTTTTCAGTCTCTCTATATCCCTTTCGATCTCCGCATACCATAAAGCGAATTTCAAACCTAAGCTTATCGGTTCAGCCTGGACCCCGTGGGTTCTGCCAATCATAGGAGTTTTTTTATACTGAAAAGCTTTTTTCCTGACTACCTTCCTTAACCCTTCTAAATCTTTAAGGATAATATTCCCTGCCTCTTTTAAGATTAGGGAAAGCGCAGTATCGACCACATCGTAAGAGGTCATTCCCAGGTGAATATATTTTGAATCCTCTCCCACATATTCCGCCAGATTGGTCAAAAAGGCAATCACGTCGTGCTTGACCTTTTGTTCGATCTGGTTGATTTTTTCTACATTGAAATTAGCTTTCTTCCGGATACGCGGAACAACACTCTTAGGTATATTCCCCAATTTAGCTTGTGCCTCACAGGCTAAAATCTCGACCTCTACCCATTTTCTGAATTTGTTCTCATCTGACCACAGCTCTCTCATCTGCGGCAGAGTATATCTTTCTATCATTTTTTATCCTTTCTTAACTTTTTCCCAGTCTGCTAAGAAATTCTTAATCCCCACGTCAGTTAAAGGATGCTTGACTAACTGCTGAAGAACTTTAAAAGGCATGGTGGAGATATCCGCGCCCATTATTGCCGCCTCGACCACATGCAGGGGATTTCTAATGCTGGCGACTATGATTTCAGTATCAACCACATAGTTATCGAAGATTTTAACAATCTGCCCGACCAGCTCCATTCCCAGATGGCTGGCATCATCCAATCTCCCTACAAAAGGACTGACAAAAGATGCGCCGGCTTTGGCAGCTAAAAGCGCCTGGATGGGTGCAAATATCAGAGTGCAGTTGGTCTTTATTCCCTTGTCTGAAAGCATTCTTATGGCTTTTAATCCATCCCTGGAGATGGGGACTTTTATCACAATATTTCTTCCTATTTTGACCAACTCTTCAGCCTCTTTTACCATCCCCTCCGGGTCTAAACTTACCACCTCCGCACTGATAGGACCATCCACCACTTCACAGATTTTCTTAAGAAGTGTCTTATAATCTTCTTTCTCTTTGGAAAGCAGAGTTGGATTGGTGGTAACTCCATCTAAAATCCCCCAGGAGGCTGCCTCCTTTATCTCCTCGAAGTTCGCCGTATCCAAAAATATCTTCATAAACGCTCCTTTTAGTAGTTGACTTTGACTAAATATAATCCTTTAGCTGGTGCAGTCAAGCCCGCTTTTTTATGGTCTTTGGCATTGAGGATCTCTTTGAAATCTTCTAAACTGAAATATCCCCTTCCCACATCGATCAATGTCCCTGCTAAGCTTCTGACCATAGTATGCAAAAAACGGTTTGCCTCTATCTCCAATTCCAGTATTATTTCAGATTTTTCCCAGAAAGCTTTTATAATATCGCAGAGATTATCCTCTTTAGCAGACTCTGAGACGCAGAAGGAGGTAAAATCGTGCTCCCCCAAAATTATCTGAGTGGCTGAATTTATTTTCTCCAGGTCTAAGGGATATAAAACCTCCCAGGCATATCTTCTCAAAAAAACGTTTTTACCCAAGTAGATTTTGTATCTATATACCCTGCTTTTAGCCTTATATCTGGAGTTAAAATCTAAATCCACCTCCTCAATATCTTTTATTAAAATATCCTCTGGCAATAGGGAATTCAGGCCCTTAAAAATTGAATCTAAACCCAGTTTAGATTCAATCTTGAAATTTGCAACCTGCTCCAAAGCATGCACCCCGACATCGGTTCTGCCTGAACCTATAAGAGTTATTACCTCCTGTGTAATTTTTTTAAGTTGATCCTCTATTGCTCCCTGCACCGTTCTCAAATCCGGCTGTCTCTGCCAGCCGGAAAAGTCTGTGCCGTCATATTCTATCTTCAGCTTGAGATTTCTGGTCATCAAATTAAATAATAATTATTAAAGACAGAAAAGAAAAAAGGATTATTAAACCAGCAAAGAGGAAATCTTCCTTTTTAAATTTTAACCGGTTGAAAGAGCTTCGTTTTTCTCCGCTTTGAAATCCTCGTGCTTCTAAAGCCAGGGCTAAATCATCTGCCTTGCGGAAGGAAGAGATAAACAAAGGTATAAGCAGGGGGAAAGCTTTTTTGATCCTCTGGACAAGACCACCTTCGAAATCTGCACCCCGTGCCATCTGGGCTTTTTTCAGGTTTATGCCCTCATCCAAAAGGAGGGGGATAAATCTAATGGAGATGAGGCTCATTAAAGAGAGCTCCTCCACAGGCAGTTTCAATTTTTTCAACGGACCAAGAAATTTTAAAATCCCGTCTAAAATCTCCATCGGAGAGGTGGTCAGGCTTAAAAAAGTTGCTCCTGAAATAAAGAGGAGAAGTCTCAAGGTGTAGATGAATCCATTAACTATTCCCTCTAATCCGATCTGAAAATAGCCAAAGTAAAAATAGGTTCCCAGACTTTCAGAGGTTAAAAGGACCTGGAGTAAAAAGATAAAGATGAAAAAGAAAATGAAAGACTTTAAGCTTTTCAAAATAGAGGAGGGAGGGATTTTAGAGATAAAGAATAATCCTGAAATAAAAGCCAACCAAACCATATATAGTATAAAATTCACTGTTACCGCAACGAATAAAACCATTGCCAGAACTAAAAACAATTTAATTCTGGGATCCAACCTATGGATTGCAGAGTCCACGGGTTGATATTGGCCAATTGACAGATCTTCAAAAAAAGACATTTTTTTCCTTCTCTTTCCTTTGCAACTAATATAGTAGCTTAAAAATCAAAGTCAAATTAAACTTAGTTATCTTGAGTAGGGGTGGGGCTTGATTCCTCCCGTTTTAGGGAGACCACACGATTCGACGGTTCGACTAGCTCACCGTCCTGACTGTTCGACTGGGCTCACAGTCCCTGAGCGAAGTCGAAGGGAGCATAGTCGAAGGAAGGAACTCCCCCTACAAAACTACGAATCTTTAGCGAGGGGATAATCTTTATGTCATAGGCTGAGATGCTTCGTCCTGCGGACTCAGCAGGACCAGAGGTCTCCTTTGTTTTGATTGATCAAAAAAATAGAGCTATTTCTTGACAACCAGCGCTCATGACTGTATCATTTCCCCTTATGGAATTTAATTTGCAGGAAAGATATTTTAAACGGAACTTCAGCTTAGGGGTTATAAACGGGGTCTTCTTTAACCTGGTGCTTGCTTTTATCAGCGGGTCAACCATACTCCCGTTATTTGTCAGCCAACTGACTAATTCTAATATCCTGATCGGTCTTTCCTCCACCCTGGAGACCATAGGCTGGCTTTTCCCCCAGCTTTTTATAGCAGGCATGATCTTGTATCAGAAAAACCAGCTTCCCCTTTATATAAAAACTGCCTATATCCGGATTGTCTTTTTTTTCCTTTTAGTTCTATCAGTTTTCTTTTTAGGGGAGAAAAATCCTCAGCTACTTTTGATCTTTTTCTTTTTATTCTTCGCGGTATACTCACTTTCCGGGGGCATTTCCGGGGTTGTCTTTATGGATATTGTGGGGAAGACCATTCCTTTCAATAAAAGAGGTAGTTTTTTTGGAATGAGGATGTTCTTTGGTGGAACATTGGCTGTGCTGGCGGGTATTCTGGTAGAAAAAATCTTAGGGAATTATCAATTCCCGATTAATTTCGGGATAATCTTTGCCTTAGCCTTTTTTTTCATTTTACTGGGTTTGATCAGCTTTTCCTGGGTGAAGGAGCCTCCCCTGACTGAAATCAAAACCAAAAGAAGCTTGAGAGAAAATCTGTATCAGGGACTGAAGATCTTCAAACATGACCGGGAGTTCAGGCTGCTCTACATTGTACAGTTAATAATCGGGGCTTATGTTTTAGGGTTGCCCTTTTATGTGATCTATGCCAAGATGTTTTTACATATACCCACTCAGATCGTCGGTATATTCCTGACTTCTCAGATGATTGGATTTGTATTGTCTAATCTCTTCTGGGGTTATCTGAGCAATCAGGGAAAGAATAAAGAGGTCTTAATGATAACTGCAATTTTGTCTTCTTTTCCTCCGCTTATACTTCTTGCCTATCACTTTTTCTATCTTCCGATATTCCTGTACTCTTCCATTTTTTTCTTCTTAGGGGCAATAACTTCAGGCTTGAATATAGGTTATATGAATTACCTTCTGGAGATCTCGCCTGAAGCTGAACGGCCGATCTACGTCGGGATTATGCATACCTTAACCGCTCCCTCAGTATTTTTATCTGCTGTAGGCGGGATAATAATACAGCTCACCTCTTTTAGCTTTCTTTATA
>Ga0299912_10002007_pt1 | contig 16613 bp, 9 predicted proteins | sample RVTome_2_FD_207667 | JGI IMG/M metagenome (GOLD analysis project Ga0299912, IMG submission 207667) | Soil microbial communities from uranium-contaminated site in the Upper Colorado River Basin, Wyoming, United States - RVT95D214 (version 2) ... | reverse complement strand
AATTGAATATTCACCAGTAATTAATTTTTCAATGTATACTCTAATCTTCATGCTTTTAATTCTTTTCTCATTTTCCTGGCTTTTTCCTTTGAGTCCAATACATGTAGGAAAACAATCTTCCATGGTCTGTATCTGGAAGTAAGACCTTTTTCAATCGAATTGTGAATAGTAAGTCTTCTATATGGATCTGAAGATATTCCTGTGTAATAGTTCTTTGATTTTTCGGATTGCAATACGTAAATGCAATATCCCAATTACTCAAACCATCCTTGTACCCCCAATTATATGCGGTCTACCACTTTTTCAAAACTAATGATCTATCATTATTGAAGTTAAAAGTGACTGGAATTTAAAATTTCTAACCTTATTTTCTTAACTCTTGCAAGACCCTGACCTAAATATTATTTAATGAGTAGTCAGATACTTATTAATTATCCTCGACTGTTTTATTTTTAATTCTTTTATCACGAAAGGAGTAATTCCCAATTAATTTCTGTGTTATGAAAAGTAGGTGCGTAAATGTTAAGTATTAAGAAACTATGTATTTAGAAAATAGAATTTTGAGGGGCTTTTGGGGAAAGGCGAAAACTTATGCTGAAAAATAAAAAGGGGAACCGAAGCTTCCTAAAATTACTTCAACAAAATCATCTTCTTTGTATCAATAAAACTACCTGCTCGTATTCTGTAGAAATAAACACCGCTTGGAAGATTAGCTGCATTCCACGTTACTTCATAAGTACCAACTGGTTTTACTTCGTTCACAATTGTTTCAATTTCATTACCTAAGATGTCTAATATTTTTATGGTTACACATTCAGTATTTTGTATTGAATATTTTATTTTTGTTAATGGGTTGAACGGATTTGGATAATTCTGCTCAAAAAAATAACTCGGCATTAATACAATTTCATCGTCGACAGAAACTTGCGGTTCGTCATACTCAAGCAAACGATAAAGGTAGAGGTGACCCAGCCCAACATACCAAATATTTTTACGGTTGCTGATATGTTGAAGATGATCTATAACATAACCGTCATTCCAGGAATTATATTGATTTAAAACGTGGGGATGAAACATCAGATGATATATCTCTCCCTTTTCAAAAACCGTGTTAAAGGTATTGTTTAGAGTATCTAAGTCATGAACACCTCCCCAGCTTGCTTCTCCCATTTCATATGAAACACCGACTGCTGCAAATTTATTTTTATTGTCTTCCCAATTAGAAAATATATAGTAATTATTATTAGTTAATCTACTGGTTAAATATTGGTTTTTGCTCACGTAGTAATCTATGGAATCATTATATTGGCCATAAGGAGCTATCCATACATATACATATTCCTTATTTCCTCTTTTGAATAAAGAAGGCAAGTTTAGGTTATTAATTATGTCTTCTTTCGAGCCTTGAACTTCATATTCAGTATTATTATAGGGAACAAACAGGTGGTTGCGGCTATGAGAAGTTGCTTCAACAAATCCTAAATTCAATTGAGTTTGTATTTGCTGCCATGTTTGATTATCACACCATCCCGAATCTGTAACGATGCCTGCTGTAACCCATAGGTTATATTGTCTGAAATATATAAGTGACTCAATGAAATAATTGGAAAAATGCATATGCCAATCATCTGCGGAACAGGTAACGACGGCCTTTCTATTATCATAATATTTACAAATACCTGCAAATCCTGCTAAAACATTATTGTTTTGATTATCCGTGATTTTAATGAATAAGGAATCTGTAACAGAGTGGAATGCAGCAGATACATACGCAATATTACTTGTATAATCAAACCGTACTGCATCAATTCCATTGAAGAAATCATTAACAGTTTTATCTGGTAATTGGCTCCAATTCATTGAGTTAAAAAATTTTCTGAATGCCTTTAATCCGGAACTACCCTGGGAAATGGATATTTTGTAAGTATAAGGAAACTTTAGACCATAGTTTTCATGAATTGTAGAATCAACTGTAATCACTATTTGATTACCTGCTTCATCGCTGACTGCTATCTTCCTGTTCAAGTAGTATTGTGGATACAAAAATGAACATAGAAGGGTGGTCAATACTGAAACTTTGATGCAAAATATTTTCATGTTTAGGTTTCCATTTCTAAAAATTTACTCCCAGTCAATCTCGTTCGAACGATAAAAATTTACTCCCATTTTCTTCCAATGAAATCCATGACCAGCAAGTCGCAATTTATATTCTTCCCAATTCCTTAGTACTACTGGAGACCAGCCAATTTCTGCTATACCGGGCAATCTTGGAAAGAGCATAAATTCAATCTCTTCAAGATTGGATACTGTTTCCGTCCAAAGCGGAGCTTCTACACCGAGAATATTATCCTCAGTTACTCCGTTAATGAACGTTAGCGGATCCCAGTTATATGCATCACTCACTTCTATATATCCTGCCCAGTCCTGACCTAACAATGTTGAAGAGTCATATTTCATATCCAAATATATTTTTGAGGAGGGGGACCTAATGAGTTTTGCCTTTTGCCCCACAGCATTTTGCACTATATTACTATTTTTCCAAAGCTGAACAATCGAATTTTCTTCAAGCCGGCTCTGGGCAATTTCTTCCCATCCAATTAATTGTTTTCCATGAGAGTGCACGATTCGCTGTACCTTCTCAACAAAATCAATATAATCAGCAATATCAGTAGCTAAAGCTTCATCCCCACCGATATGTAAGTAAGGATCTTTAGTAATTGATGAAAGCTCTCTAATTACATCATCAACGAAAATATATGTTGAATCTTTATTGATACAGAGAGAGCTGAATCCAACATCAACTCCAATATATGATGCCGGTGTAATCCCATCACAATTAAGAACAGGATAAGAAGATACCGCAGCATTAGTGTGCCCGGGCATATCAATTTCAGGAACAACGGTAATATATCTATCATTAGCATAGTTTACTATTTTAGAGTAATCTTGTTGAGTATAGTAACCACCAGCACCTCCGCCAACTTGTGTGCTTCCACCATGAATTGTAAGGTTAGGCCATGAATTAATTTGTATTCTCCACCCTTGATCATCGGTAAGATGTATGTGAAACCGATTTAACTTGTAGTATGCGATCATGTCGATCACTTTTTTAACATCATCAACGCTAAAAAAATGCCGCGCTACATCAAGCATAACTCCACGCCAAGTAAAACGAGGAGAGTCCCTAATTGTACAGGTAGGAATTTTTAATGTTGATGCACTGTTCAAGGCATGTTTGATCGACGAATACAAAATTTGAATGATACTTTGAATCCCTCTGAATAAGCCCTCAGGTTGATAAGATTTCAGAGTCATTGAATTTTCATTGATAATTAGCTCATACCCCTCTTCACCCAAAGAAGAATCCCCGCCTATTGTTGTAAGATAAATATTTCCATTATTGAGATGCTTTTCATCCGAAATAATAGGCAAATTAAATTGCAGCATACTATTTATTTTATCTGCAAGATAATTCCCTATGAATATCGTTTCATCATTATTAGGTTCAATGCAAATATTTGAACCTCCGCTAAGCACAAAGATACCACCAGTTTTATTTATAGAAACTGGTATTGGTATTAGGTTGTCCAGAGTTGCTTCTACATCTATTTGTTTAAGGCTTTCACTTGATGTGGGAATTGTTTTACATGACATGACAAGCAGAGCAAATAAAATTATAGAAAAATATCTGAGTAGTTTTTTTTCAAAGTTATTATACATAATTGCATTATCGATTGATGATATTTAAATAATAAGATTGGGGTTTAACTTGATTTACCTATTTAACGATGCACTTATTATTTATGAACTTTAATAATAATTTGTTTTGAGGTAATTGTACGTCCTCTATCATCAGTTGCAATCGCGTCTATTTTGTGTTGCCCTTCTTCAACATTAAACCAAACCCAATTAAATGGCGGTGTTGTATCATAACCTAAAGATTTATCATCTCCCAAAAATTCTACTTTCACTATTGAGGCTCCTGCTTTAGTATTAACTAAAATATTTAACCCTGCATAAAAAAAATCATTTGGGGGAGGGTTCGTTACTTCTATTGAAGAATTTACTGCTAAAGAGTCTTGTTTAGCTATTTTAATATTTGGCATATTCCTGGTATAGATTGTGTTAACCAGAGTTCCATTGGAATCATCCCCGCTTATCTCCCAAAACATTAAGCCGCGAAGTCCAAACGCATCTACATAATGCGCCTTTAATGCTATAGACTGTGCATCATCCAGTGTATAAAATATTGAGTCGGTTTCATTAAACAAATAAGGAGCAGCCGCTGCAGTATCCCAAAAATATTTATATCCTTTTTTAAGTAAAGGGATCATGTCTCTATAATAGTTAAATCCCGCTTCGTAAATACCGGGGGCAATAACTCCCTGCTGATAAAGTCCATTATTCTGGGGATTTTTTACTTTCCAGTTTTTTCCATAAAATGCAGCCCCAGGAATTATTTTTTCTTTACTTACTAAGTATTTATTTAATAATAACTTGATCGAGTTATCAAAAGAGTCTTTAGATTCATTTGATGATAATAAATTAGCGTGATGCCCTGTTAGCGGATCCCATCCTCCACAAAAGTCGTAAGTCATCAGTAAATACCAGTTAAGATATTTTTGATCTTCTGTAATGTTGTACTTTTTTAATCCCGATTCGGTGGCAGGTACTGCTGCTGTTAGCAATAAATTTGGATTAATTTTAGCAAGCTTACTCCTAAAAAGAGCATATAATTTAGATAAATTATCATTATCATTTTCGTTGTGGCGAATGCCCTCTACACCATCTGAAAGCGGATATTCCCAGTCTATGTCGATACCGTCAAAAATTCCGGCTGCGGCACCGATACCTCCGGCTCTATTCTCCACTGGTAAATTTCCTTTAATAAAAATATCAATACAAGAATTTACAAATGACTCTCTGGATGCTTCAGTTAAGGCAGCATCCGAAAAATAAATCGAGCCAAGCCAACCACCGATTGAAATCACAATTCGCAGATGGGGATGACGAGCCTTTAATTTTCTTAGCTGATTAAAATGTCCTCTCAACGATTGTGTAGAATCATCGGCAATGCCATCAATGCTCATATCTGCAGTATAAGTTTGCTGATAATCGTAGGAAGAATTCATAAACTTAACAACTATATTTCCCAATGAATCATATCCCGGAATGGCAAATGCATAATTCAATACTGTAATCTTATCAGCAGATCCGGCAGTTTCGATGTGTTTAACATAATAAGGTTGATGTTCGATTCCCCATTGAGGAAAATAACCGACAATTTCTTTCTTCTGTGCAGATAAAATAAAGGGGATCAAACTAATTATGATTAGTAAATTTTGTTTAATTAAATTCATAAATCCTCAGTTTTTCAATTCGTGAATTATTTATTTACCCATCAAAACTTCGACTTCATTAATTGTTCCTTTATCCGAAATCGGAATTAAACCAGTTATTTCTGCACCATTAAGCAGAATTTGTTTTACTCCATGTTCAATCCCTTGGGGATTCTTTACCTTGATATAATAAGTTGCTCCGCGCCATTTTCTTATGACTTCAAACCCTTTCCAATCTGATGGAATGCAAGGATTTATTTTAAGTCCTTTATAAGTAGGTTGAATTCCGAGGATATATTTTGTTGCTGCAGTGTAGAACCACGATGCAGTACCAGTTAACCAAGGATGTCTCGCTCTTCCATGAGCAGTATGATCTTTCCCCATTATGAATTGACAGTGGGAGTATGGTTCGGATTGGCGGATTTCAATTATATTATTTTGATTGTACGGTAAAATTGAATTGTAAAACTTCATTGCACGATCACCTCTCCCCAATTTACATTCTGCAATTACAGCCCAAGGATTAGGATGACTAAAAATGGAGGCATTTTCTTTTATTCCTTTATAAACTCGAGTTATATAACCAATATCATCATCAGGTTTTGAATAGGCAGGTAAGACAAGATGCAATCCATATTTAGAGTATAGGTGTTTATCAACAGCATCCATACATTTTATTGCGCGTTCATCAGAAGCAACATCTGAATAAACTGCCCAACTTTGAGCATTTAAAAATATTTTTCCTTCCTCGCTTTCATGTGTTCCTATCTTTATTCCTTTCTTAGTGAATCCTCTCAAATACCATTCGCCATCCCAAAGTTCACGTTCACAAGCTTCCATTACGTTTTTTGCCATTACTGAATATTTTTGAACATCAACTTTACGATTCAATTGTTGAGTAGCTTCAATAAAAATTTGAATTGCCCAGTAGTGCATAAATGAAACCATTGCACTTTCACCGCCACCAAGATTTAAGCAATCATTCCAATCAGCACGTAAACCCTGACAAATACCATTTTGACCGATGTACTTAGCAGAGAAGTCCAAAATTTTTGTTAAATGCTCATATACAGTTCCATCTCCGCCATCTGCATAGGGCACAACATGATCAAAAAATTCCATTTCTCCTGTCTCAACAATCCATTCACAAATAGACGCTACCAGCCACAGAGCATCATCTGAACATGTATCTTCCAAACCATGAATAATATCAGCAACGTTTGGAGTAGGAACTACTGTGGGTAACCTTACACCTGGAAGTTTATTCTCTTCAGGTTCAAATACTGCAGGATCGAAAAGATGAAGGCCATAACCCATACTTGTATGACCTCTTAGAAGCTGAATGATTCTTTGCTTTGTTTTGTCTGGATTAGTATGAACGACACCCATAATATCTTGGGATGTGTCGCGATATCCTAAACCAACCCTGCCGCCCACTTCAATGAAGGATCCAAAACGTGACCATACGACACAGGTTTCTGCTTGATATAGCGTCCAAATATTTATCATTGAGTTGAAACCCTTGTGTGGAGTTTTCACTTGCAAAATAGACGTTTTATCGTCCCAATATTTTTTTAAATCCTCAAAAGCCGAATCAACATTTTTTAGATCAGAATATTTCTGTTTTATAGAACGACCTTTTTCTTCACGTGATCCGACACCCAGAATAAAAATTAATCGGGTTTCCTCACCTGGTTTCATCACTAATCGCTTATGAAGCGACCCACAGTGGTTACCTCCTAATTCAGTGCTATTCTTACATTTTCCCCTCTCAACTGCAATTGGATTAGATTCGGTATGATAAGTACCAATGAAAGTATCGCGGACACAATCATAACTATCGGGCTTAAAATTGGAAGTAAAAAAGTGATAAGTCCATGGTTCATAAAAGAAATCATATTCAATTATTCCATCTTTATAATTTGAACCACTGGCATATAAACTCATTTGGAAATTTTGATTATCAATTTCAACATGATGGTAAGAGAACTCAACATATGAGAATACACTTAGTTTACGTTTTTTCCGACTTTTGTTTTTAATTTTAATATCCCACAATTCAACATCATCGTTGACAGGAATAAATAATAGCTGTTCTGCTTCTATACTTTTATAGTCACATTGAAATTTTGAATAAGATAACCCATGGCGACAAGTATATTTAGCTTTTTTGAAATCTTTGCCGACTGGCTGCCAAGATAAAGACCAAAACTCACCAGTCTCATCATCACGTAAATAAACATAATGGCCGGGACGATCAAGAGGAATTCCATTTGGTCTAAAGCGAGTAACCCGATGATGCTCCGTGGATTTATAAAATGAGTAGCCACCGGCATTATGTGATATAACAGTGCAAAGATCTTTAACACCTAAATAATTGGTCCAAGAAACTGGAACGTCGGGACGTTCGATGACATATTCTTTGCTACTATCGTCAAAAAAACCGTAGCGCATTTCATTTCTCCTTAAAATTCAATATTAATTTTCTTGTGTCTTTAATGATTCGGTAATTTTCTCGTCTTCAGTAGTATCTCTGAAAGGTACTAACCAAGTAATCAAGAATGAAGGTATAGTTGCAATCATCACCCAAACAAAAAAGTATTTGTATCCAAGGAAATCGCTTACAAATCCACTAATCATTGAAGGGATTAAAAATCCAAGCTGCATCAATGATGTAGCGAAAGCATAATGGGCCATTTTATATTTACCTGGTGCAATTTGCTGCATCATGAATAAAATCAATCCTACAAAACCAAATCCATAACCAAAGTATTCGAATACTACTAAAGTCGTAATAGACAAAAAACTAGTAGGTTGGAATATTGCTAAATAGGTATATGCTGCAAAAGGAATATTAAAGAAAGCGCAGAGGATGATTAAAGCTTTCCTCAATCCCTTATTTGCTGTAAAATATCCCGATAAAATTGAACCTAGAATAAAAGCTAATGGTGGAAAAATTCCATAAATCACTCCAATGTCCTCGGTGGAAAGCCCAAGCCCACCGAGTTCACGAGCACTTCTCATAAATAAAGGTACGATCTTTATCGCTTGTCCTTCTGCAAAACGGTAAAGGACAAGAAATATAATTGCCCAAATAATATACTTCTTTTTAAAAAAGGTTTTTACAACATCAAGAAATGTTTGAAGCGCCTCTTTAACATTTTTAACATTACTAGCTTTTCCCCCAGAAGGTAGAAATTTATAATGGTAAATGCTTAAAAAAATTAGTATGACACCAAAGGATCCCATAACAATTGTCCATGCTGATTTTACTCCAATACTTTTTTCCAATATTCCAGCAACATAAACGAAAGCTCCTTGTGATAAAACTTTACCAACATTGTAAAATGCCCCTTGCCATCCGACAAATTTTGCCTGTTCAGTTTCATTTAAAACACTCACATACACGCCATCAGCGGCTGTGTCGTGTACCGCAGAATTGAAAGCAATTATAGCAAAGAATATCAAAGTCCATGTGAAAAAGTCTGGCAACTGTAAAGTTAAAATCAATAATCCGAAACTAACACCTCCAAAAAACTGAGTGAAAAGAACAAAGTCTTTTTTTGTTCTGAACATTTCGAGTATTGGTCCCCAAAGAGGTTTTAATGCCCAGGGAATTGTTATGAGGCTTGTGAAGAAAGCTATTTCTGCATCTTTCAAGCCTAAGCTTTTATACATCAGAACAGATACCACATTAACAACAACGAATGGTAATCCTTCGGCCGTATAAAGAGTCGGCACCCAGAAGGCAGGGCTAAATTTTTTTTTCATTTTTTGTAGATTTTAATTTTGATGGCAAGACTATTAAACTACATATTTTACTTGTAAAGCTGGACTTTGCTGAAAATTGAATGTTCATTATATCAAATTATTTTACAAGTAACATCTTTTTTGATTCAACATAATCACCAGAAATTAAAGTATAAATATAAAAACCACTGCTAAGATTGAAAGCATTAAAAATCACTTCGCAAGAGCCAGTATTCATATTTTTCTCAATCAACACTTCAACTTCCTGACCGAATACATCATATACTGCTAATTTGATAAATGAATTCTGCGGAATCGAAAAACGTATTTTTGTTGACGGATTAAATGGATTAGGAAAGTTATTATATAAGTGATAATCTGAAACTACTTCATCTTTAAATTCACTTATTGATGTTACCAAGCCCATCTCTTTGCCTATTGTTGCAAGTAATGGTTGAGAATTTGCATAAATATCTTGACCCAAAGCCCAAATCATTATGCCTTTCAGCTGATTGTTTACCACATACTCGCACTTATACCGAATAGAAACAGTATCATCAAATGTAACAAGTCTTGTTTTGACAGTATTCTGAAGATATGGGACTTTAGAAAAACTATCCCAATAATATTCCCATGAGGTATTTGATAACCTTGGGGCAATATCAGTATATGTCAAATCGGTCACTGTTCCGGTTTTGGGCATATATAAACCGGAAGCATAAAATTCTTTACCATAAAACGGAACACCTAAAAGTAATTTGTGCTTTGGAATTTTCCGGTTTATGGTCAAGTATTTGATACCTAAATCATCACAACCATCAAAACAATTTGATGGTTGATAAAGAGGGGCATTATGCCCTGCATGGCCTGTCCAGCTTCCATGAAAATCATATCCCATCATAGAAAAAAAAATAATATCGGGATACATTTTTTCATATTCAAAATTCTGCCCGCTGTATGAGCCGGAGCTAACTGCCATTGTAATTAATAATGAGGAATCAACCTGATTGAACTTTTGACGCATTTCGGAAACGAGTTTAGTTAATCCTTTCCCTTCTGTAATATTAGCTGGAAACTCCCAGTCAAAATCAACTCCGTCATATTCGTTCTGCTGCAACAGCTCTAAAACATTATCAATGAAATTTGTTCTGCTAATTGAATCAGCGACCATAGCTGCAAATCCACTACTGTTTCCCCAACCTCCAAAAGCTAAAAGTATTTTTTTTCCAGCATTATGTACAGCATTGTTTAAATTAGGGTTTAACATGCCGGAATACATCTGTATTTCGCCGTTGCTTTGAGGCCAGGCAAAAGCATGAATTATATGAGTGAGGTTTTCAAACTTTATACTTTGAGGTGGAAGTGCTGATTTAAGCCAATCCGGATAATACCCTACAACGAAATTCTGTGAGTAAATAAAACCATTAGAAATAATAAAAATTGAAAATGAAAGAATTATTTTTTTTAACAAAGTTGTACGGGATAAAGAAAGATTAATATATTCTGTTGTTACATTAATTTAATGGGGTCACCTCATAAAAGAGATAACCCCATCTAGGGCTAAATGATCAGATTATTTTATTAAGGTCATTTTTTTAGTTAACACATTATTATTTTGTTGTAATGTGTAAAAATATACTCCGCTTGCCAAATTGCTGAAATCAACATTATACTCGTATGAACCGCGAATTTTATAACGGTTATCAATTAGCGTATATACCTCCTTACCCTGGATATTATATACTTTAAGACTGACAAAACCGTCTTCTGGCAATGTAAATGAAATAGTTGTGGATGGATTAAACGGATTAGGATAATTATGATCAAGACTGAAATTAAATGAGTAAATTCCAGATTCCTCATCCTTTATACCAACAGGCTTGGAACCTGTGGCATAAAAATTATCTATCAAAATAATAACCGTGTCTGGGGAGGCCAGATCACTATCACCATGAATACCAAGGCCAACTGCGTTAATGGAATCCAGATCCAATTCACCATCTGCAGATGGTGCCCATGAAGGAGTACCAAAATCCGCAAAAGGTATAACCATTTCATTCCAACCGCCATCGGCATGAGTTTGTCCATGTTTATTTGTTTCGATTAGGAATCCGTAAAGTCCACCACCCGATGGTAGCCATCTCCATAAATCTGCGTTCTCAAAAATGTCAAATGTAAACTGGGAATTACTAGAAGCTTTTTGCCCGTTAACGATTAATCCGCGTTTTGCCGGATCAACAATTTTCAGCCAGAATCTTAACTCAGTCGCACCGGTGAGATCAACAATAGCAGGGAAATTCCACTTTGCATCAGTCCAATCTCCCCATGTATTTCCAAAAACGGCATAGTATACTGTAACCTTGTGAGAGCCCACTCCTTCATAGTAATCTGTGAATTCATCGGTAACAGTAATAGTGTTTGCTGCATTGCCAGTAGAAGTCACCCAATTTGCAGCATTGCCATCACAATTCATTAATGGATTTGGACCAGCGACCTCCGCTGAAGAAATCCGGAGATCATCAAAAAGAACTACTACGGTATCAGTTGCGACACCTGAGGAATCACTATGAATTCCAAAACTCATTGATAAAATAGATTCCAGATTTATTTGACCATCAAATGTTGTAGCCCAACTGGGAACTTCCATTCTGCTCAATGGAATTACTAAATCGTGCCAATCATCCACACCGTTTACAGCATCAACCTTGTTATGATAAAGAAAATCTAGATCTTCCATATAACGCCATGGACCCTCAATTCCAGCTGCAGTACTGTCAAATAAATCAAGTGTAAATTGAAGACTGCGATTGTGTACTGGATTTTGTTTTATCTTGACTCTTAATCTAAGATCTGTTGCACCTGTCCAATTTTGTACTGAGCTAAATTTATAACCTGCATCAGTCCATGTTCCCCACCCAGCGCCCTGAAGTTTAATTTCTGCAAGAATTTCTAAGGAACCGACGCCTTCTTCATAATCATTAAAATTGTCGGTAAAACTGAAAGTGTTTTCAGGGGCTGCTTTGCCAATAACCCACTGACTAGCAGTACCATCAAAATTAAGTACTGTGGTCTGTGCATAACTGATTATTGAGAGCATCAATAAAAATATTATGCTCATTAAAAAGTGCCGCTTGCTCATGACTACTCCTTGATTTTTGTTTAAAAATGTTTTTAGAAAAACCGTGCACCTAATTATAATTACCTCCTTTCTGTGTATTTAGGTAAATATTTTGAAATTGAAATAATGTAGTTTAATCATACTACCTCCAAAATTTAATTTGTAAAATCGAGTATAAACAGAAGTATGATAATTTTTCTTATCACCATTATTAATTAATAATCTTTTCTTGGTCCCTTTTCAAGCTATAAATCAATTTTATTGCCTGCCATAATAAGGAGCGCCCAACTGGTTAGTATAAATTCTAAAGACACCTCCTTGATTCGCTCTATTCTGATATAAAAATTTACCGTTATCCCACACTATTTGTAATGATATTGGTTCAATGAGACTAGGATATAAAAATTCAAAACTACCATCATTATGAACAATCATTACTGAATTCTTCAGGTCAGTACCAACAAACATATCTCCAGAAATAGAAAAAGTAATGGGAATACTTGCTAAAGAACCCGCATTAAATCCAGTTGCTGCCCAATTAAATACAACTTCAGCATTACTAAGAGTACCATTGGACAATATTTGACTCCTCCAGATTCCCTCTGCTGGGAAAGTTGTATTAGTTCCGTTATATGTCGCAGTCACATATACATATCCGTTATATACTCTAACTGATCTTATATCATGGTTTTCATAGTTTCCTACTTTTATATTACTCCCTGTTAGATGATTGATAGAAAACATTCCTGTCCGAGTTCCGCCTGCGAACAAATACTGATTATTATCAAAATCATAAAACTTCATTCTATTGCTCGTAGCTGGTAGTGCAACGAAAACCTGAGCACTTCCGCCTCCAGGATTTATTCTATGAATATTTCTATTACCAGATTGTTGAACGTATAAATACCCGCCTGGTCCAAATTTCATATCTGAAGCTGAAGGAAACGGAGCAGTACCATATTGAGTTCTGTCTCCGTTAGGAGTTACTTTATAAACCTTACCAGCAAGACCCTCCGTTACAAAACCATAAAGATTTCCTTCTTTATCTATTTCTATAACCGTTACAGATTCTAACGGATTGAACTGTGTCATCTTTTCCACCGAAGGAAGTAATCTGTAAGGGTAATATTCTGCAATCGGTATAGCAGGAGGTGCTACAACTTTTATTTTTATCGAATCACCATCTATAACTGGTGAAATTACAACAAATTCGGTTTTAGTGGCAGAAATAATTTTCCCGAGTAGATTATCAAAATATACTTTGTTCCCACTAATTGTATCTGTCGAAGCTGAAAAGTTTTCACCTGTAATTCTTATTTCAGTAACAGAACTGTATGCAGAATCTGCAGGTAAAACACTTGTAATCTTTGGTGCAGGAGCTCCTTGATCACTTGTGTAAACTTCAGTTGGAGCATCTTCCTCACATGATAAAAAATAGAGAGAGAGAATAATTGTGCTGAAGATTCTAATTTTTTTATTAAATGTAATCATCACCTTTCTCCGTGTTTTAGACTTTTAATATGAAAATCTTAATGTTAGTCTTTGAATGTCTCCGAATAGACCGTATGGTGAAAACGCATAATCGAATTGAACTCCGTACCAGGAAACGCCCGCTCCAACGCTGTATTCATTTTCATTATTGTTCGTTATATAGCTACCTCTTAAGAAGAATTGCTTTATGAACTGATACTCGAGTGCAAAGGCTACCTGTCCAGTTGCAGATCGAACATGGACTGCATCAACAGAAAACAAAAAAGAATGTTCCTGACCAAAATTGGTTAGATCGTTTAAATCCATCGATACACCAAGTGAAAAAGTAAGAGGAAGTGGAAATTGTTCTCCAGCGTATTTAACTTCTTTAGAAAAATTCCTTACCGACATTCCAAATACAAGACTTTTAAATCCTGTTCTGTAAAACGTACCAAAGTCGAATGCCACGACCGATAATTTGTTTTCAAACTTTTCAACACGTCCGGTATCTACTGTTTCACCTAAGTATTGCTTTACCCATTTAACCTGACCTCCAACAGAAAACTTATTTGATAATGCCTTCGCATAACCAAATCCAAGTGCCAGCGCATATGGCTCGGGATTTGACATTCCCATTTCAGAATAATCAAGGTAACCCTTATCGTTATTAGCAACTATAGTACCTTCAATTGTACCGTAATCCACAAGTTGCATGCTAGCGCCAAAAATCCCAAATTCTCCATCAGAAGGTTGAACTGCCATGCTAATACTGTGATAGTTTATATCTGCTATCCATTTAGTAGGACTATAGGATGCATTTATAAAAGTTGTGTCAAATCCCATTGTAGCAGGATTAAAGAAAAGAGAACTTGACTGTATTTCTCTGCTTGTTACAGCCCCTCCCAACGCAGCTGCTCTACCATCAGAGATGACATTTAAGAATTGCATTCCGGTTTGAGCTAATTTTTCTTGACCAAATGTAACAGTTGATAAACAACTGATTGTTAATAATAAACTAATCGTGTGATATTTTAATTTCATATATCCTCTATGGAATTTTGAAATTCATTTATTTTGAAGATCGATTATTTATCTAATAATTATAAATTTTTTAAATGTTGATTCACCTTGTTTTAACACAACATTACCTGCTTCATCGCGTACATCTTTTGTTACTTCAAAATAAACTATATATACACCGCTTACTGGAATCTGCTCAGAAGATGTACGGCCATACCACAATTCATCACCACTACCATTGGTGTGTTCAATGGTTTTAATCAAGTCTCCTTTTTCCGTAAATATTCGAATGCTACATTCGGGAGGTAAACCAAAAAAGGCTACTCTACCTTCATAAGGATTTGTACGAGTATCAACCGGATTAGGAACAATTCTTATTTCGGAAAGAGCATTTTTGGCTGGTCTCCTTAAGAACGCAGCTTTGTTTGTCATTGTATAAAATTTACTGCTAACTAAAGATTCGCCTGGTCTTACGTCATTCGTAGAACCATTATCATAACTTTGTAAGTAATAATAATATTCAAAACCTCTGCGTGCAGTTGTATCATTATAGCTGTTAGTACCCGCCGGAACGTCAGCAATTAAAGTGTAAAACGTATCTGGTTTAGCTATCGCTCGATATATTCGATAACCCTGGAAATTTGGCCACGACTCAGCATTGCTGGCCCAAGTTAGGCTTACTCTATCCCCGCCAGAATTAACTTCAAAAATGTTAGGAGGCGGTGGTGGCTGAGGCATGTTATAACCATTTTTATAGTTTAGTATTGCTCTTTTGAAAGTTTGGCGAATGGAATCCTCTCCAGTCATTACCCAAGTATTAAGATATACGTTTGGATCACTTGTGGTAGTACCATTAGGCAAAGTGAATGAGGTAATTTCACCATTGATTCCTCTTTTCCAGGTAGCTCCAATTTCATAGCATTTGGTCCTGCTTAATCCAGAGACGCCTTCTGCTAATATAATGTGTATACTATCTCCCGGTGCGAGTGTGTAGGGTCCGAATCCTTTTCCCTGAGCATAGCCGCCTGCATCACCACCAAATTGATCTGCAATACCGTTTCCAATTGCTGTGGCTTGAGTTGGATTTGCATGCCCTCGCGACATAACATTATATTTATTCGACATTAGTGTAACATTAAATTGATCTGAGTCCTGGTAGTCAGTATCTGATCCCACATGTCGTGTGGTACTTGGTTGAAGTAGATCATCAGATTTATCAGTTGCCGATTTATCAGCATGAATTGTAACTGTACCTACAAAATGAGGAGCTGAAATATGCCCATCTCCACCATCTAAATGATTTGGAAGTCCTAAGATAGGAGATTGAAAAGGAGGAGGAGCCTGATATCCTTGAGAATGTCGGCCGTACCATGAATATTGAGCGCGCATTTCAAAACCAGATGCAGTTGGATCTGTTCCTATCTGTTGATTGACACAATTTCTGCCCCAGGTAATATTGTTCGAAGGCCCCCAACTATCATATGGAGGAGTAGTTTCAAGCGGATATGCTTCTAGACCAAAAGCATAACGGTATTGAAAAAAGAAGTAAAGCCCTGTAAGGGTCTTGTTTTCAACATTTCCATTAACATCATAAATACCGGTATTCTTAAATGTATAATCATATATATAATAGTTATCGTGATTTTGCTGACTGAATGCCATTAATTTACGCGTATAAGTTATACCTAAGGTGCTATTCAGAACATTTATAATCATTCTGTCAGGCTTTAAAGTGTCAACAATTTCATCAACAATATCATTTACTTTATTATCTGTTGCACTTTCTCCATCAACGATTACAGTAGGAGAAGGAAACCGACCCAGCATTTTGAATTCAACAGGTATGAACATACCTATGGGATCCACAATTCTTGTCCCTATACTTATTACTTTATGAGGGATAGTTTGATTTAAAA
>Ga0299912_10002005_pt1 | contig 16636 bp, 16 predicted proteins | sample RVTome_2_FD_207667 | JGI IMG/M metagenome (GOLD analysis project Ga0299912, IMG submission 207667) | Soil microbial communities from uranium-contaminated site in the Upper Colorado River Basin, Wyoming, United States - RVT95D214 (version 2) ... | reverse complement strand
CGGCTCCAAATACTTTGCCGGAGAACGGAATTTGGGTAACATCGGCAATCACACCACAAGGGTGACCTTCAAAGGCTCGCCGCTCAATATCGAAACAAACGTCACCGTTACCATGTGCCGGTATATTTAGCCACCTGCGAATTCCTCTGTTACTCCAGGGACCACCGGCTATCAGCAACGGTTTCTCAAACTTCCGGGCACATGCAGCGGCAGCCTTATATTTCTTGCTCTTTTGCGAAATCTCACCGGACCAGACGACTAATTGCCAGCTCACTATACCGAGCGATATTCCTACCATGCAAAACAAGATGATATGCACTTTTCAATTACATTCCCTTCTATATTCCCAGAAAATGGAAAAGCGAATTTAATCCAAAATAGCCACAAAACGCTATGAATGAGCTTTTAACTATATTGCCGAGTAAAGAGTAAAGGAAATACTTCCAAGTTGGGAACCGGAGCGAAGCCATAGCAAAAGTCATAGGTAAATGGAAAGGATTTATTATGGCCGACATGATAAAGACAGCCAGCGAACCATGCCGCTGTGCCCAGTTCATGGCTCTATCATACAAGCCTCTATTAACCTTGTAAGCGAGTTTCTGAGAAAGGTCCCTGCTCCCACAGCCAAGCATGAAAGTGAGTAGCTGACCCAAACTGGCGCCAAACCCTGAGATTAGACCTACCAATATAGGCGCTCCTATCTGCAATTGTGGCGCCAAGATGGACGGTAGTGTGAATACTAAAATCCAATAGGGAACGGGTACGGCTATCATGCTCAACAAGCTTCCACCGAGGAAAGCAACAATGAGCATGCCTAGAAGGCCATAAGTTGCTACATATTTTGTGTCCAGCAGGTAATCTCTATAGTAAATAGCAACAACGCAAAGAGAGATAGCAAACAGTATGGATAGGACACTTACTATAATGTCCTTTTTGGACAAACCTTGTGTGTCTCCTACATTCGCACTTACGGCATCTTTGAAAGAGGAATCTGCCATCTTATTTAGCTGCCTTGACTTTCTTTTTTGTGCTAAAGCTTAGCACATCACCACTAACGCCGACAACCACAGTCTCTCCATCTTTTATTTCACCCTGCAATATTCGGCTTGACAGAGGATTCTCCACATAGCGTTGGATTGCCCGGCGCAGCGGACGTGCTCCATAGGCCGGCTCATAGCCCTTCTTGAGCAGCCAGGCTTTTACCTCGTCACTTAGCTCCAATTTTATATTGCGCTCATCCAATCTTTTCTGCACTTCAAGAATTAACAGGTCAACAATCTTCTTCAGGTGCTCTTCAGTTAGCGGCTGGAAGATAATAGTATCATCTATCCTATTGAGAAACTCAGGGCGAAAGGTCTTTTTCAAATCGCTCTCTATAGAACTCCTCAGCCTGTCCATCTCGTCTTTATCCTGCTTGTCCCCAGGGGTTGAAAAACCTATTGCCCGGCTTGCCTGACGGGTGAATTCAGGCATACCTAAGTTGCTAGTCATTATCACTACTGTTTCCCTAAAATTGACTGTCCTGCCATGGCCATCGGTCAGCCTACCATCCTCCAGAATCTGGAGCAGAATGTTAGATACATCAGGATGTGCCTTTTCAATCTCATCAAAAAGAATCACCCGAAACGGGCGCCTTCGCACTGCCTCGGTTAGCTGTCCTGCCTCGTCATAACCCACATATCCAGGCGGAGCACCGATTAGCCGAGATACCGTGTGCTTCTCCCCGAACTCTGACATATCCAACCTTATCATGGCTTCCTCATCGTCAAAGAGAAATTGAGCTAAAGCCTTGGCCAGCTCTGTTTTACCAACACCTGTAGGACCCAAGAAGATGAAACTACCTACGGGTCTCTTGGGGTCTTTAAGCCCGGCTCGCCCCCGCCTGATAGCCTCAGATATAGCTGAAACTGCCTCTTCCTGATTCACAATCCTATCATGCAGCCGCTCTTCCATATGAATTAACTTCTCAGCCTCACCTTCCAGCATTCGGGACACCGGGACACCCGTCCACTTGGAAACCAACTCGGCTATAGTCTCCTCATCCACAACACTGTCGATTTTTTTCTCGCTCCGCCATTCAGCTTCCTTCTCATCACGCACCGGCTCGAGTTGCAACTTCTGCGACCTTAACTCAGCCGCCCGTTGATAATCCCCTCTTTGAGCTGCTGATTCCTCTTCCTCTTGTAGATGCCTTATCTCCTCATCCATCATTTTGATATTCTGCGGTTTGCTTTCTATGTCAATGCGTAGCTTGCTTGCTGCCTCATCAATAAGGTCAATCGCCTTATCTGGGAGAAACCTGTCTGAGATATAACGCTGGCTGAGTTTGACAGCAGCTATCAAGGCGGAATCATCAATTTTGATGTTCTTATGGTGGGCTTCATACCTGGGGCGCAATCCACGTAACATTTCTATTGTCGACTCAACACTCGGCTCACTGAGAAATACAGGTTGTAATCGCCGTTCCAGCGCCTTGTCCTTCTCAATATGCTGTCGATACTCATCTAGGGTGGTTGCCCCAACGCACTGGAGTTCACCACGAGCTAATGCTGGCTTCAACATGTTGCTGGCATCGATAGCCCCCTCGGCAGCCCCAGCACCAACTACAGTATGCAACTCATCTATAAACAAGATAATCTCACCGCTGGACTGGCGAACCTCATCCATAACCGCCTTCAGTCTCTCCTCAAACTCGCCACGAAACTTGCTGCCGGCAACCAGTGCCCCCATATCCAAGGCAATAACTCTTCGATTCTTGAGAGAATCGGGAATGTCACCAGCGGCGATTTTTTGGGCTAGCCCCTCTGCAATAGCTGTTTTACCAACGCCAGCCTCACCAATAATAACAGGGTTGTTCTTGGTACGCCGCGTTAATATCTGCATCACCCGCTTTATCTCCTCATCGCGCCCAATCACCGGGTCGAGCTTACCCTGACGAGCTAATTCAGTTAAGTCACGTCCATACTTCTCCAGAGAGCGATACCTGCTCTCAGCGGTCGGACTGTCAACTCGATGACCACCCCGAATATCCTGAAGCGCCCGGTAGATTTTCTCCTGGTCTATTCCAAACTCTTTCAGAATAGTGGCTGCTTCCCCACTACCCTCCGCCGCAATAGCAATCAGCAGGTGTTCAGTGCTAATGAAATCGTCTTTAAGTCGGTCAGCTTCACGAGCGGCATTATCCATGAGTCGAGCGATTCGAGGCGTGGCATAAATTTGAGCAGACTCCTGGGTTGCCTTCGGAGCACGATCAAGGCTATCTTCAACTCGCTTTTTTACCGCCTCCACATTCGCACCCAACCTTCCTAATATCTGCGAGGTCAAGCCTCCTTCTTGCTCCAACAATGCCAATAAGATATGCTCCACATCCCACTGGACATGGTGATATCGGCTAGTAATACCTTGCGAAACAGCCAGTATTTCTCTGGCTTGTTCAGTAAATCTTTCCGGTCTCATAGGTCTCGATTACTCCTCCTCAAACTCCTCTTTAATAAGCTTATCTCGGTAATCTTTAACATAGGAGCACTCAGGCCCATGGCATTTCTCTATCTTAAGCCTCATTTTCCTATCTAATTTCTGCTTTTTGTCCTCGAGAGCTTTCTTTTTGTGCCGATTGTACCAAGCACATTTAGTCGACCAATCTTTGTTCACCATTATAGTAACGAAGTCATCAACCAGACCACAGTGAATAGTAGTGGCCGTAATCTGCCATTTGGCAGGTTGCAGTTCCATCTTTGTCTTAGTCACCATTGACTCTCCTCTTTAGTTTCCCTTTCGTTCCTGTTTCAGTTTGTCTAAGCTGCTCAATCTCAAATTCCATTTCTTGAATTCGGCGTTGCATTTCTGTCATTCTCTCAGCCATACGTATTACCACCTCAATTCCAGCCAGATTAATTCCCAAATCGCTCATCAGGGTTTTAATGTGACACAGGCGTTCAATTTCAGCCTCCGAATAGTAACGGATGTTCCCCTTGGAACGATACGGCTGCACTAAGCCAATTCTTTCATAATAACGCAAGGTATGCGTCTCAATGCCCACTATTCGAGCCGCAACGCTTATTACATATCTCGGTTCTGAACCAGCCGAATTCATCTATCTTATCACCTCAACAATACAATGACAATACTTAACCGTGACGGTAACTTCGCAACTGCTCGAAAAGCTTCCTCTCCTGCTGCGTCAATTTTGTCGGCAGCACCACCTTCACTTTAGCAAATATGTCACCTCGTGAAGAGTCGTTCAAATGCGGCATACCCTGACCTGACAAACGAAACACCTTGCCGTTCTGGGTCTCCGGCGGCACTTTTAAAGCCACATTCCCCTTAAGTGTCGGGACTCCCACCTCACCACCAAGCATGGCGGTTGCTAAGGGGACGGGTGCCTCAACATGAAGGTCATCGCCTTTACGCTCAAAGATTCGGTGAGGGAGTACTTTCACTACCAGAAAGAGGTCGCCTTTAGCCCCACCATAGCCTTGACTTCCCTGCCCAGCAATCCGCACCTTTGAACCGTCTCCGACACCCGGTGGGATTTTGACTTCAAGCCTCTTAGGTCTCAACAACCTGCCTGAACCACCACAGTTAGAACATCGTGCTCTGCCAACCCTACCACTACCACCACAAACTGAGCAAGGTTCCTCAGCCTGAAGTTGAAGAACACGCTTTGTACCGTGGTAAGCTTCCTCCAGAGTGACCTCCACAGGATACTCCATGCTCCTGGCCCTGGCAGAACGTCGGGCAGTGCCTGCGCCACCGCCAAAGCCCTGAAAAATACCACCAAAGATATCACCTAAATCACCCAAGTCACCAAAATCAGAGGTGGTATGCGTGCCCCCCTTGCTGAAATCCCATTGAGCCCCTTGGCCAGCTTTGGCAAATTGCTCGGCATATTGCCACTGGTCACCATAACTGTCATACTTCTTTCGCTTTTCCGGGTCGGAAAGCACCTCATACGCCTCGTTTATCTCTTTGAACTTAGCTTCAGCCGTCTTGTCCCCAGGATTGACATCAGGATGGTATTTCCGGGCAAGCCGCCGATAAGCCTGCTTTACCTCTTTTTCAGAGGCGCTACGACCCGCACCCAAGATTGCATAATAATCTTTACCTGGCATAGCTTTCACCTTAAGCCTTTTAACTGTACTATTTTAAATAACTTCTTAATCTTTGTCAAGTATGGGCTCTATGTATATTAATAAAAAATATTAACCCTAGTGATAAATGTATTTAACTATCTTATAATTAATTATTAATGGGGCTCGGATTATATAAAGGGGCAAAGGTATGAACATTGTACAATGGGAACTATTCAGATAAACGGTGAGTTTGAAAGATGCTACGGACAGGCTGTTTTGAAGAAAGTTAAGATGCCTATCACTGAGCCCCACTCGCTGATTGCCAAACTTCAAGAAACTGATGAACAATCTGCGCTGTAGCCCCCCATATTACCTTTCCCTCATATTCATAGGAGTAATCAACAAAAACCTCATCGCCAAAAGTGTAACATCCCTCCTTTTTGTTAGCTTTATTCAACAAGACTGAGACAGGTATGCTGAAAATCTCATCAATCTCATAGCGATTCAGGCTGAACTCGTAAGGATAGGGTATAAAAGCTACAAAAGGTGAGATATTGAAACTCGATGTTGTTGTAGGAGTATCATCCAGTTCTCCCAGAATCTCCGCATCCTTGGCTTCCAGCCCAATCTCCTCCCAGCTCTCTCTAAGAGCTGTATCCAAAAGGCCAGGGTCACCTTCACTTCGTGCACCGCCAGGAAACGATATCTGCCCCTTGTGATGTGGCACCTGTTCGCTTCGCCGGGTAAAAAGGATATGGTATTCCCCGTCTTTGCAAAAAATCGGGACTAGGACCGCTGCTTCAGTCAGCCCCCTACCACTTAACCTCATCTTCTGCCGCGAAGCCAAAGCCTGCCTGAGCTTCTCTTTCATTTAACAACCAATCATACATTGCCACCATGTGCAAAACAAATTCTACAGCTTTGATGGGATTGCCTAATGTGAAATTTGCTAAAAAGCTGATCCGTCAGCTATACTGAAATGTTGAGGTTTGTTTTATCTATGCCTAGAAATCGCGACTATTACGAAATACTTGGAGTTCCCAGAAACGCCAGTGACGAGGAAATTAAAAAGGCTTTCCGCAAGTTAGCCTTCAAGTATCATCCTGACCACAATAAAGATGAGTCGGCTGAAGAGAAATTCAAGGAGATAAACGAGGCCTATGAAGTGCTCTCCGACACCACGAAGCGTGCCTCTTATGACCGCCATGGCGGTGTAGCTACTGCAGATGTGTTCGATTCCGAAGACTTCGGCTTCGGTGGCTTAGGTGACATCTTCGATGCTTTCTTCGGCGCTACCACTGCCAGAGCTCAACGCCGTTCTCCCCAAAAGGGAGCTGACCTGCGAGCCAACCTAACCCTTTCTTTTGAAGAAGCTGTCTTCGGTGCAGACAAGCAATTCGAGGTCTGGCGCATAGAAAACTGCTCTGTGTGCCAAGGCCTCGGTAGTCAACCAGGAACAAATCCACAAAAATGCCCCAGCTGTAATGGCAACGGCGAGGTACGCCGAGTCCAGCAAAGCCTTTTCGGGCGCTTCGTCCATGCTGCCACCTGCCCACACTGCAAAGGCGAAGGCACGGTTATTGACAACCCCTGCCGCCAGTGCAAAGGCAGCGGCAAAGAGAGAGTAAAACGCAAGCTGACGGTCACCGTTCCACCAGGAATTGACGAAAGCTACCAGATGCGCCTCAGTAAAGAAGGCGATGCCGGAAAATACGGCGGCTCCCCTGGCGATATCTACATCAACTTCTCGGTGAAACCACATAAGTTCTTTGCCCGTAAGGGGAATGATATCCTCTATGAATTGCCCATTAATTTCGCTCAAGCTGCCCTGGGAGATAACATAGAAGTGCCGACCCTAGACGGCAAAACACTGATAAAGATGCCGCCGGGGACTCAGGACAGAAAGGTGTTCCGCATCAAAGGCAAAGGGGTGCCTCGTCTTAACAGTAAGGGGAGGGGAGACCAACTAGTCATAATCCGGGTAGTAACCCCGCAATCTATGGATGCCAATCAACGGCGACTTTTTGAAGAATTAGCCAGAACACTGCCCACGGCGAAAATGCCCGAAGGCGAAGACCACGAAGTTATCGAATAGGCTAGAGACGCACCCATCGAGAGCTAGAGGATTGATTCAGGCTTCAGTCCATTCTTGAACCGCCTTGATATCTCAGCTGGTGGCAGGGACTCAAATAACACGCTGTACACAAGGTTTATAATTGGTGTTTCAAGTCTCAGCTTATTCGACAAATGGTGGGCGGCTATAGCTGTATCAACCCCCTCAGCAACATGGGACATAGAGGCAACTATGTCACTCAAAGGTCGCCCTTTACCCAATTCATAACCTACATAGTGATTGCGACTCAATAGACTATTGCCGGTAGCTACGAGGTCGCCTAAGCCAGCCAGTCCATAAAAAGTATCCGGCTTAGCTCCCAAGGCTATCCCAAGCGAAACAACCTCGCTCCAGCCCAGAGTGATAAATGCAGCTTTGGCATTGTTGCCTAAATCCAAGCCATCCATAATTCCAGCCCCTAAGGCAATGACATTCTTTAAGGCGCCGCATAGCTCAACACCAACAATATCATCGCTGACAAAAACGGAGAAATTCGGCGAATCTAGTAATCCCTGCACCTTTTTGGCAACCTCCATATCCCGACCAGCTATTACCGAGGTGGCAGGTAAGCCCTGGTTAATCTCCCCGGAAAGATTCGGCCCGGATAGAGCACATATACTGTCCTCAGAGACAGAGGCAATCTCCTCCGCTATCACCTCTGACATCCTTTTGCCAGTCTCCGCTTCCAGCCCCTTAGCTGCGCTTACCAGGACAACAGAAGAGCCCAAGTGAGGACTGCTCAGCCTCGAATTTTGACGCATACGTTGAGCCGGCACGGCACAGATAACAAACTCAGCTGAGCATAATGCCTCGCCAATATTACCAGTGAAAAAAAGACAATCAGCGGAGGCATCTTTCGATAGCAAACCTTGGTGCTCCTTTCTCAACTCATTAGCTTTGGCTTCAGTCCGCGCCCAAACGCTGACCATCACCCCTTTGCCTGCCAACAGCCTGCCCAGAGTATTACCCCAGGTAGTAGCACCGATAACAGCAACTTTTGGCATAATCAATTACTCAAAAGAGAAGACGAATTTTCACGCCTTTGTGGTTATGAAGTATCAAATCACAGGGCTATCCTATTTACGGCCTAGGCCCATCCGATTCTCGGTCCCGGCTTGCAGCCTGCTGATATTGCTCCGATGTTGATAGACAATCAAAGCTGCAGCTATCAGGCTATAAATTAAATATACAGGGGGAGATACATCAGTCAACGTCAGCACCATGAACAGACATAAGATACTCAATGAGCCAAGTATGGAACCCAAGGACATGTATTTACTCAGCAAAACCGTCACTATCAAAATCACACCGCCGACCAAAGCTGCCACTGGCCAAATAGCAAACCAGCTACCAAAGTAAGCAGCTGCACCCTTACCACCACGAAATTTGATGTATACTGACCAGCTGTGCCCCACCATCACCATCAAAGCCGTTATGACCTGACCCCATTGCCAATTAATGGTAAAACCGGCTATGGACAGCACACTGTCACCTATAATGAATCTGGCCAGCATCACCGGCGCAAATGCCTTGGCTAAGTCAAGAGCCATAACTATGGCTCCTGCCTTGAAACCCAGAACTCGCAACACGTTGGTGCCGCCAAGATTACCGCTACCTCGCTTGGAAATATCAATCCCTGCCATCCGCTTGCTGATTATCAAAGCAAACGGAATAGCGCCCATAAGATAGCCAATCACCGCAACAATGACGAATTTAGCGACTATCACGCCTTTTCACCCCCACTTTTTCAGCCTTTCTTGATTTCGCCTTCTTGAAAAGAAGCCGCAACGAGGTCCCGGAAAAGCCAAAGGTTTGCCGGAGCCTGTTCTCCAGATAGCGCTGATAAGAGAAATGTACTAGCTCCGGGTCATTAACCAGAAGAGCAAAGCTAGGAGGATTGATGCCTGCCTGATAGGCACGAATGACTTCGAGTTGCTTCAAGCCTTTTCGTGGCCGTGTGTGAGCCATCACCGCCTCCTTAATAAGCTTATCCACTACTGGGTCTGGCAATTGCTTTTGTCTTTCCTGCCACACCTCCAGAGCCTTAGGTATTATACCATCTACGCCATCCCTGAATTTAGCCGAAACATAAAGAACGGGCACGTGAGACATAAACTTTAAACGCTGTTGAATTTGTTGAGCATACGCTTCTTTGGGCTGCCCGGAAACAAGATCCCACTTATTAATCACCAGCACCATACCTTTGCCCGCCTGCTTGATATAGCCGGCAATATGCAAATCCTGAGCAGTAATAAATTCAGTGGCATCAGTAACTAACAGGGCGACATCACAGCGATTAATGGCACGCAAAGCTCGAATCAAGCTGTAATACTCTATTCCTATACTAGCACGCCCACGACGCCTGATACCAGCAGTATCAATCAGCAACAACTCCTGCCCTCGATAATTGAAAACAGTATCGACAGCATCCCGGGTCGTCCCCGGAACCTGGTCCACGATGGCTCTGTCCTCACCTACAATAGCATTCAACAACATTGATTTCCCTACATTAGGTCGCCCGACAATGGCTAACTTAGGCCCATCTGAATCAACAAAATCAATGGAAGGCTCGGGAAGAAGAGGAGTTACCGCCTGCAAAAGCCCGTTTATACCCCGACCATGCTGAGCACTGATGGCCAGCGGAGTGCCAACACCTAACTGGTAGAAACCTGCTATCTGGCTTTCCAGCCTGGCGTTATCTGCTTTATTAGCCGCCAAAACTACCGGCTTATTGCAGCTACGCAGCCGGTCGGCTATCTCGCAATCGGCAGAAATCACCCCATCTCGAACATCCACCATAAAAATAATGGCATCAGCTTCAGCTATGGCTACCTCTACTTGACCCTTAACTTTTTGAGCCAGAGAAGAGCCCGGCTTTGGCTCCAAACCACCGGTATCAACCAAAGTCACCTCATGTCCCTCCCAGGAAACGTCGGCAAAGACACGGTCGCGTGTTGTCCCCGGTAGGTCTTCAACAATAGCTACCGACTCGCCTGCCAGACGATTAAACAATGTCGACTTGCCGACATTAGCTCGACCAACTATAGCTACAACCTGCTTCACGTTTTACTCGCTTTCGGAATTATGACTGGCTAATAAAAGAATAGCACTTGCTAGCGGGTGCGTCCAGCCTTGCCAAATATCTCAGCCAGCAACGCTTTTTGTAGATGGAGCCTATTTTCTGCCTGGTCAAAGACTACTGAGCATGGACTATCAAGAAGCCCAACAGCCACCTCCTCACCATGATGGGCCGGCAGAGGATGCATGAATATAACATCCTTCTTGGCTAAAGACAACAACCGGACATCAACCTGATAGCGAGCGAAGGCTTTACGACGCTTTTCAGCTTCAGTTTCTTGCCCCATGCTCGTCCAAACATCTGTATAAACGACGTCAGCATCCTTCACCGCCTGCTCAGGCTCCTCAGTTAAGAGTATCCGGCTGCCGCTATGATTCGCAAATCCTCTAGCTGTCTGCAATATCTTATCATTCACCGTATATCCAGGCGGAGAGGCAATACAGAAATTAATCCCGGTAAGCGAGGCTGCCAGAAGCAAACTATGAGCCACGTTATTGCCATCGCCGATAAAAGCCAGGTTCAAGTCCTTAAGCCTCCCCTTTTTCTCGCGAATAGTCACTATATCAGCTAGAGCCTGGCACGGATGCTCCAAATCGGAAAGGGCGTTAATCACCGGCACAGTTGAGTAACGTGCCAGCGTCTGTAAAGTCTCATGAGAGAAGGTGCGGGCTATGATGCCATGGACATAGCGGCTGAGAACATGAGCTACATCGGAAACCGGCTCTCGCTTGCCCAGACCCACCTCATCGGGCGACAGGTAAAAGCAATAGCCCCCCAACTGATGTGCTGCCACTTCAAAACTGACCCGGGTGCGCAAAGACGGCTTCTCGAACATAAGAGCCAATGTCTTACCAGACAGCAACTGCGGCACCGGCCCACGTTTCATTTTCAACGCCTGGGCAATGATTTTTTCAGCCTCCGCAGCGCTCAAATCGGCTACAGAAAGCAGGTCTTTTGTCTTCACTTTTGAGCTACCTTCCTGGGAGTGAGCAATAGTATACCACGGCCGTCAACCTGTTATATAATGAGATAGCGTGTTATCTAATCGGGCTTTTCTTTGGAGGAGAGAACTGCCCCAAACGCATGTAGCCACGAGGCTTTAGCCTCGTGGTCACGACCCTAAAGGGTCGTGGCTACATTGGTTAGTACATAACCTGTGCCAGATTACAAATATGTAGTTACCGCTAAAGATGACTAGATATTCCAGTTCAGAAAATGGCTAAAGAAAAACCTTTGCTCTTGCTTTTCGATGGAAATGCTCTGGTACACCGGGCTTTCCACGCCATACCTCCCCTAACGGTATCCAAGACAGGGGAAATGGTCAATGCCGTCCAAGGCTTTGCCAGCACCTTACTCAAGGTGCTGAATGAAATCAAGCCGACTCACTGGGCTATTGCCTTCGACCGCCCCACACCAACCTTTAGACATGAAAAATTCGAGGATTACAAGGCTCAGCGCCCCAAAGCCCCCGAAGAGCTCGTCAGCCAGATAAAGCGGGTTCATCAACTGGTAGATGCCTTCAATATTCCTGCCTTCGAAATCGATGGCTACGAGGCTGATGACGTTCTGGGTACTCTGAGTTGCCAGGCTAGTCAGCAAAACGTAGACACCCTCATCGTTACCGGCGACAACGACATGCTCCAGGTCGTCTCACCGAGCACAAAGGTAATGTCTCCGAGACGAAGCTTCAGCGATACGGTAATCTACGATGAGGCAGGTGTCGAGGAAAAATATGGCATATCTCCCGGACAGCTCGCCGACTTCAAAGCTCTCACCGGCGACCCCTCCGATAACATCCCAGGCATACCCGGCATCGGCGACAAGACAGCAGTCAAGCTATTGCGACAATTCGACAGCCTGGAAGGAACCTACGCCCACGTCGACGAAATAACTCCTGAGAAGCTACAGGCCTCGCTACGCGACCACAAAGCCCAGGTTCTTCGAAACAAAGAACTGACGACAATAGTCACCGATGTGCCCATAAGCTTGAAACTGGATGACTGCCAGGTCAGCTCCTACGACAGACCTCAGGTAGTCGAACTTTTCCGCGAGCTGGGATTCGCCCAATTGCTATCCAGGCTGCCCGAGGAGATAGAAGGTACGCCAACTGTAGCTCCTGGCACACCCATATCCAAAAAGGACTACCACATAATTGACACTGAGCAAGCTTTAGATAACCTAATTACCAAATTGCTAGCCGCCAAAGAATTCACCGTTGATTTGGAGACTTCCAGCAAAGAAGTCATGGCTTGTGAACTCGTCGGCATCTCACTGTCATCGATGCCGGGAGAAGCCTACTACATACCGGTAGGGCACCGCGGCTTAAGCCAGATACATCAACTGCCGTTGTCTCAAGTCATTGCCAGGCTTAAGCCTGTGCTTGAAGACACTGAAATCCCCAAAATAGCCCAAAATGGCAAATTTGATATGACGGTGCTCGCCGAATCCGGAATAAAGCTTGAGAACCTTAGCTTCGATACCATGATTGCCGCCTATCTGCTGGGTGAAAAGTCAATCGGGCTTAAAGCGCTGGCTTTCAACAAACTCGGTGTCGAGATGACACCCATCACCGACTTAATCGGCAAAGGAGCCAAGCAGCTATCCATGGCGATGGCAGCAATAGAACAGGCTGCCGACTATGCCTGTGCCGATGCCGATATCACTTTAAGGCTTAAAAGCATGCTCGACGCTGAGCTGCGAAAAGAAGGACTATGGCAGCTTTTCAGTGAAGTGGAGATGCCCCTGGTACCGGTGCTGGTAGCTATGGAAAGAAACGGGGTGGCTATAGATGTCGAGCTGCTGCGAGATATGTCTCACAGCCTGGGTAAGGAGATGCTCAGACTGGAAGCCGAGGTTTACAACAGTCTCGGCTACAGGTTCAACATAAATTCGTCACAACAGTTGTCCAGAATCCTTTACGAGGAGCTAAAACTTCCCAAGCCACGCAAAACAAAAAGCGGCTATTCTACTGAAGCCTCAACGCTTGAGGAGCTAAAGGGAACTCACCCCATAATTGAGCTTGTCCTGCAATACCGCCAGCTTGCTAAGTTGAAGTCAACCTACACCGATGCCTTCCCTGCCCTCGTCAACCCTAAAACAGGCAGGCTGCATACCAGCTTCAACCAGACAGGCACAACTACCGGCCGTCTTTCCTCCAGCGAGCCGAACATGCAGAACATCCCCATAAGGGGCGAGCTGGGCGGCAAAATAAGACAAGCCATTATCGCCGAGCCGGGGTGGTACCTTCTCTCCGGCGATTATTCCCAAATCGACCTCAGGGTATTAGCCCACATCTCCCAGGACCCGGAGCTTATCACCACCTTCCTCAGAGACGAGGACGTGCATAACGCTACCGCTTCCCTCGTCTTCAATGTCCCCCCGGAGAAGGTTACTCCGGACATGCGCCGCGTGGCTAAGACAGTCAACTTCGGCGTTATCTACGGCATGAGCGACTATGGCCTGGAGCAAGCCACCGATTTCAGCCGGGAGGAAGCTGCGCAGTTCATCGTCGCTTACTTCGAGAAATATCCCAGGGTCAAAGAATATATCGAAAACACCAAAAGCCAGGCCAGAGAGCGGGGCTACGTGCATACGGTGATGGGCAGGAGGCGCTATATACCTGAAATCAAATCGCCAAACCGGCAGGTCAGAGAGTCTGCCGAGAGAATGGCAGTAAACATGCCGGTGCAGGGCACCTCAGCCGATATCATCAAAATCGCCATGGTCAACCTTCACCGCGAGATGGAAAAGCGGAACTTGCGAACCAAAATGACCCTTCAAGTGCATGATGAACTCCTCTTTGAAGTGCCGCCGGAGGAAGTAGAGGCGATGAAAGAACTGGTAGCTGAGATAATGCCTCAAGCCTTAAAGCTCAGCGTGCCCTTAAAGATAGACATCAAGCTGGGCAAAAACTGGGCCGAGATGGGATAAGACCAGAAGCATCTTCACAGATAGGAATAAAAACAACGTTTCTCAGAGCCTCACCAGCAGGTCTTTCGCCGCCTTGGTGAGATTAGGGTCAGTTGATATTTCAATGCACTTTTTTAAATCAGCTTTCGCCTGGGCTACATCGCCTTTCTTATTATAGGCGTACGCCCGATTAAAATACGCCTTGGCATAGCTCGGGTCCAGTTCTATTGCCCTAGTGCAGTCAGCTATAGCCTTGTCGAACTCTCCTTTGTTAATGTACATAAGACCCCGGTTATCATAAGCGACAGCTAGCTTCGGGTCTAAATCGATAGCCTTATCGTAATCAGCTATGGCTCTATCAAACTTGTACTGCCCGGCATAAGCCTGCCCCCTATTGTTGTAAGCCATGACAAACCTCGGGGCAAGCACAATAGCCTTGTCATAATTAGATACAGCTGATTGAAACTGTCCCCTCTCGAAATACACGTTGCCCCGATTGTAATAAAGCTCGGCACGTTGGGGGTCAAGCTTAATCGCCTCATCAAAGTCAGCTATCGCCTCATCAAGCTCGCCTTTCATATGATAGGCAAGCCCGCGGCTGTTATAAACAATAGCAAGCTGTGGCTCGAGCTCAATTGCCTTAGTATACTCCACAATGGCTTCATCATATTGCCCCTGCTCAAAGTGCTCGTTACCTGTATTAAGGTGTTCTTTGGCCGGACTCGCACAGCTCACTACCATTAACGCAGTGGTAAGCGCAATGCAAACCACCAGTACAAGCCTTACTCTGTAGCCCATTGTTCTCCTTCTTTCTATTGAAATAAAACCGTATCGCAGATTTACCTAAAGATTATAGCCAGCAAATGTTTAACACACAAGCACTTTGGGCTACAATACAGGTGCCTATCGACCAGCAGTCGACCGGAAATTCGTTAAAACAAAGGTGGCTATCAAATAGTGCCTGAACTGCCTGAAGTAGAAACGATAAGGAACGAACTTTCTGCACATGTAATCGGACGGCGATTCGCCGATGTTACAGTCTGCGATGCCAAACTGGTGCGCCAGCCTTCAGTCAAAGAGTTTCGCCAAAAACTGATAGGGCAAAAGATAAACAGCCTTGAGCGCCGCGGCAAATATCTCATTTTCCGCTTGTCAGGCGGCATGGTGCTGATTATCCACCTCAAAATGTCCGGCGCCCTGTTGCTGAATCCAGAACAAGCCAGCCGTCACACCAGGGTCATCTTCGACCTCGATAACGGCAGCCGGCTTATCTTCACCGACCGCAGACGGTTAGGGGCTCTCTGGCTGGTAGAAAATGAACGGACTATAGTCGGCAAGCTTGGACCCGAGCCGTTAACTCCCGAATTCACCATCGAGACTTTAGCCAAACGATTGCAGAAACACAAGGCGTCGATAAAAGCCGTTCTGCTCGACCAGGCTTTTATTGCCGGCATTGGCAACATGTATGCCGATGAAACCCTGTTCGCCGCCAGAATTCACCCGCTTAGAAAAGCAAATAGCCTGTCACCCAAAGAAATCAAAAATCTCCATAAAGCCATCGTTGACGTTCTGTGCTCAGCCATCGACAGCAAAGGTGCCAGTATTGACACCTATAAACGCCCCGATGGTCAGCTTGGCACCGCCCATTCCAACTTCAGCGTCGCTCACCGCGGCGGCAAGCCGTGCCCTATCTGTGGTGCACCAATCCAGCGCCTTGCCATCAGAAACCGCGGCAGCTATTTCTGCCCCAACTGCCAGAAACCTTAGACAAACCGCCAGCCCTTGATTAATTCTGAGACCGTGAAATTCTATCCAACGCCGACTGCAAACGTTTGAGGCACCGCCCTTTGCCCAATACCTCCATGGTCTGAAATAAAGGCGGAGCTGCCGTTCTTCCCGTAACCGCCACACGCAGCAGCCCAAAAAACACGCTGGTCTTCAATTTAAGCTCTTCAGCCAACGGTCGAAAAACAGCCTCCAGTGAAGCCGCATTCCAATCCTTCAAACTATCCATACTGGCAACCGAAGCCTGGAGACTTTTAATCGCTTCAGCTTTATCGATTTTGCTCAAGAGCAGCCCTGAATCATATTCCAGTTTATCAATAAAGAAAAACTCGCTGAGCTGTGGTGTTTCAGCCAGAGTTCTAGCTCTCTCCTGGACAAGGGGCGCAAACTGGCGGATGTAGCCAATGTCCAGTGGACGATTGATTCCCATTGGTAAGTCTCTTTCCAAAAAAGGGATGGCTCGCCGGACAAATTCTTCCAAGCTCAAACCCCTGAGATAAACGCCGTTCATCCAATCAAGCTTATCTTTGTTGAACACAGCCGCAGTTCTGCTTATTCGCTCCAGGGAGAAATGTTTTATTATCTCTTCTCGCGTCAAAAGCTCCGTCTTGTCATCCAGCGCCCAGCCGAGCAGAACTAGAAAGTTAAACATTGCCTCAGGCAATGTTTAACTTTCTA
>Ga0299912_10002004_pt1 | contig 16637 bp, 17 predicted proteins | sample RVTome_2_FD_207667 | JGI IMG/M metagenome (GOLD analysis project Ga0299912, IMG submission 207667) | Soil microbial communities from uranium-contaminated site in the Upper Colorado River Basin, Wyoming, United States - RVT95D214 (version 2) ... | reverse complement strand
CCAGCGGGGACGGACCGAGGAACCGGGACACGACGGCGAGGAAGTACACGTAGAGGGGCGAGACGAAGTAGGGATCGGGGCCCAGCGCCCAATCACCGGCCGCGGCCTGCTGCGCGAGCCGCAAGTAGACGGCCCCGTCGAGGACCCCGGTCGGCTGGAGAAGGGGGTGGTCGTGAAGCTGGGCCAGGACGACCCCTCGCACCAGGAGAGCCGCCGCGACGGCCCACGGCACGGGTGAGCGCCACCAGGGCGCGGGCGGAGACTCCGGCGGGACGCTCGGGGGCGGGGGAGCCTTCGCGCTACCGTGCTTCTTCCGGGCAGGGCCCACGGAAGAGCCAACGTACCACGGCCGCCGGGGGGCATCCATGCCCGGAAAACGAAAAGGGGCGGCGAGCACGTCGCTCGCCACCCCCTCTCAAGACCGTCGGGGGGCGGCGCCCCCCCCCCCGGGGGGGGGGGGGTGGGGCGGGGGGGGGGGCCCGCGCCCTATCACCCCGCACTCCGCATGGGCCTGATCCAGCGGGCGTCGGCCGAGCCCGACACCTACGCCGCGAGATGACGCTGGCCGAGCGGCTCCTGTGGGAGGAGTTGCGGAAGCTGAGGACGAATTTCCGCCGTCAGGCGCCGATCGGCCGATTCATCGCGGACTTCGTACATCACGCGAGCCGGCTGGTCATCGAGATCGACGGTTATCACCATTCGACGCCTGAGGGTGTCCAGCGCGACGCCGAACGCACGGCTTGGCTGAGCGCCCAGGGCTACCGGGTCATCCGGTTCGCCGAGAGGCAAGTACGCGACGAACTGCGCCGAGTCGTCGAGCGCATCGCCGCCGAGGCGGCGCCACCCCCATCCCCGCCCCTTCCCCCCTCCAGGGGGAAGGGTGATGCGCGCTGGGTTGTCCGATGACCTTCGACGTCGCCGCCGCCCGCGAAGAGTTTCCGATCCTGACGCGCCAGGTGCACGGCAAGCCGCTGATCTATCTGGACAGCGCCGCCTCGGCCCAGAAGCCGCGCGCGGTGATCGACGCCATGCGCCGGACGATGGAAACCTCCTACGCCAACGTTCACCGCGGCCTGCACACCCTGGCCAACGAGGTCACCGACGCCTTCGAGGGCGCCCGCGCCTCGGTCGCTCGTTTCATCAACGCCTCAAATCCCCAAGAGATCGTCTTCACCAAGGGCGCCACCGAGGCGATCAACCTGGTCGCAGCCTCCTTTGGCCTGTCGCTGAGCGCCGGCGACGAGATCGTGCTGTCGGTGATGGAGCACCACTCCAACATCGTGCCCTGGCATCTGCTGCGCGAGCGCAAGGGCGTGGTGCTGCGCTTCGTCCCGGTCACCGACGACGGCCGGCTGGACATGGAGGCCTACGCCGCCCTGATCGGCCCCAGGACCCGCATGGTCGCCCTCAGCGCCATGTCCAACGTTCTGGGCACGGTGAACCCGGTCGAGGAGATCGTGAAGATCGCCCACGCGGCGGGGGTTCCGGTGCTGCTGGACGGCTGTCAGGCGGTCGTGCACCAGGCCGTGGACGTTCAGGCGCTGGACGTGGATTTCTACGCCTTCTCCGGCCACAAGCTCTACGGTCCCACTGGCATCGGCGTGCTCTACGGCAAGGCCGAGCGCCTGGCCGAACTGCCGCCGTACCAGGGCGGAGGCGAGATGATCGCCACCGTGTCGTTGGACGAAATCAGATACGCCGACCCGCCGCACCGCTTCGAGGCGGGCACCCCGCCGATCGTGGAGGCCATCGGCCTGGGCGCGGCGATCGAATGGCTGCAGACCCTCGACCGCCCCGCCGTCCACGCCCACGAACAGGCGCTCTACGACCGGGTGGTGAAGGGCCTGAACGGCGCCAACTGGCTGAAGCTGGTGGGCTCGGCCCCCGGCAAGGGCCCGATCTATTCGTTCAACGTCGAGGGCGCCCACGCCCACGACATCGCCCAGATCCTCGACCGCTATGGCGTGGCCGTGCGGGCGGGAACCCACTGCGCCGAGCCGCTGCTGAAGCGGTTCGGGACCACCTCCACCGCCCGGGCCTCCTTTGGCCTCTACAACACCCTGGACGAGGCCGACGCCTTCATCGAGGCGCTCGGCCGCGCCAGATCTTTCTTCTCTTAGAAGCAGCTTCTTTGGTTGAGCCCATGGACGACGCGAATTTCAAGCCCGACGAGACCGCCGCGGCGGCCGAAGCCTCCGCCATCCCCCCGGCGGAGCTGGACCAGCTCACCGACCAGCTCATCGAGAAGCTGAAGACGGTCTACGACCCGGAGATCCCGGTTGATATCTACGAGCTCGGCCTCATCTATAAGGTCGACGTCTCGGACGACAGGGACGTCGCCGTGGAAATGACCCTCACCGCCCCCGGCTGCCCGGTGGCCGGCGAGATGCCCGAGTGGGTGGAGGACGCGGTGATGTCCGTGCCGGGCGTGCGCTCCTGCACGGTGAACCTGGTGTTCGACCCGCCCTGGGATCCCTCGCGGATGTCCGACGAGGCCAAGCTGCAACTGAACATGTTCTGATCATGCACACCGAACCCGTCACCCCCCGCGCCCGCCGGCCCCGCCCCAAGGTGGTCACCCTCACCGACCGCGCCGCCGAGCGCGTGCGCGAGATCCTCGGCCGCGCAGACAAGTCCTACGCGGGCCTCCGCGTCGGCGTGAAGAACGGCGGCTGCGCCGGCCAGGAGTACATGCTGGACTACGCCGACGCGCCCCAGCCGCTGGACGAGGTGGTCCAGGACAAGGGCGTGGCCATCTTCGTGGACGCCAAGTCGGTGCTGTTCCTGATCGGCTCGCAGATCGACTTCGAGACCACCCAGCTCGCCTCGCGCTTCATCTTCCGCAATCCCAACGAAACCGACGCCTGCGGCTGCGGCGACAGCGTCACCATCGTTCCCGCGCCCCAGGAGGGGTAGGAGGCGTCCGTGCATCCCACACTCGTCATCCCCGGCCTTGTGCCGGGGACCCATGCACATAGGCGTCTCCAGCAAGGGCGGTGTTCATGGGTGGCCGGGACAAGCCCGGCCATGACGATGAGGTAGCTGCGCGCCCATGGCCGTCGACAAGGACTTCGTCGCCTACGTCAAGGAACTGCTGGCGCCGCTCGGCCCGGTGGCGGTCAAGCCGATGTTCGGCGGGGCGGGGGTCTATCTGGACGATCTGATGTTCGCCCTCTTGGCCTACGGGACCCTGTATTTCCGCGTGGACGACCAGACCGAGGACCGGTTCCGCGATGCGGGCTCCGAGCCCTTCATCTACGGGGGGATCAAAGGGCGTGAGGTGTCCCTCGGCTACTGGCGCGCGCCCGACGACGCCCTGGAAGGCCCCGACGAAGCCGAACCCTGGGCCCGCCTCGCCTATGAGGCGGCCCTGCGTAAGAGGGCGGGGAAGGGGAAGCGGCGGAAGGGCTAGGACCCCAGCCCATCCCGGCCGACGTCACTCCCTTCCGCTCATCCTGGCGAATGCCGGGATCCCGGCTTTCCTGGCATGAGGGGCCCGCGCGGACTCAAGCTATGTCATACACACGCTGGTTTCCCACAGAGGCCCTTCATGGTGGACAGCCTGGAGCAATTACTGTCCCGACACCCGGCAACCATCCAGGCTGCGACGGCTATCGCGACTTTCTTGGCGACTATTGTCGCTCTGTGGAGCGCCCACGCAGCGGGCCGCCAATTTAGGCCGACATTAAGAGCATCAATTAAGTGCGGAAGGTACACGTCTGAAGGGACCGCCATTGTCACCTCTGATCTACAGACAGGTTCCATGTTATTCTTAAAGGTTCAGAACCTCTCAACATTTGCCGTAACCCTAGAACCGACTTCCCTGTTGGCCGTGTCAGCTGTTTCCGGGCACAAGGGAGCCCTCATTCCCGAGAATCCGACTTTTTCGCTGGGCAACCAGTCAATCGGAGCGTTCGCGTCTATTTTAGTTCCTTGGATGTCGTTCGATCTCTTTCGGGATAGAATGAATGAGTTCCTGCTAGATAGGCCATGGACTTGGCGAGTGGGCTGGAGTTTTCGGTTGAACTTATCGCCGGGGATAACAGTGCCAGTTCGACCATCGAAATATCTTCGCGTATTGATGTTTCGATCATTATTCGCAGGTGCCATCATTACTTAATTCGAAGAGAACGGCACCTCAAGCTCGCCCCGCCGTTCCAGGCCGGCCTCGCGCCCAGCCTCCTTAAACACCGAGGTATCGCGCCAGGGCGTTTCCGACTCTTTGTGGAACAGAGGCGACGGGACCTGTTTCTTATCCCCCTCCGCCAATTCAGCCGCAGACTGCGCCGATCCCAACCCGCGCCGAGGATCGCATGCCGAGCTTCCGTCCTTCACCTCGATCTTGCCCGACCGGACCTGCGGGGCCTCACGCGCGTGTGCGCCTCCGCACGCGCGCCCCCGCGCACCCGCGCGCCTCTGCGCGCGCGTGGAGGTTCAGAAATGAACGGATGCGTCGGAGACTTCGCGGTCGGCCCTACGCCGCCGCCACGTCCTTCAGCGCCGCACTCACCCGGTTCCGGCCGGAGCGTTTGGAGGCGTAGAGCGCCGTGTCGGCGCGGTCCATCAGGCTCATGGCGCTCTCGCCCTTGCGGCGCTCGGCGAAGCCGGCGGAGATGGTGACAGCGCCCAGGTCCTCGTCGGTGGAGCGGCGCTTCAGGGTGCGTGACGCCACTTCCTCGCGGATTTCCTCCAGGGCCAGACTGACCGCTTCGGCCGACTCGCCGGGGAAGATCACCGCGAACTCCTCCCCGCCATGGCGGGCGGCGAAGCGGGGCGGGGCGCCCATGCGGCCGATGACGCTGGCCACATAGCGGATCACCTGGTCACCGGTCTGGTGCCCCCAGGTGTCGTTGAAGCCCTTGAAGTGGTCGATATCGAGGACAGCCAGGGCGAGGGGCCGCCCGGACTCCTCGGCCTCGGCGCAGGCGCGGTCCAGCTCGTCGTCGAAGGCTTTGCGGTTGGCGAGATTCGTGAGGGCGTCGGTGGTGGCGTCGCGGCGCACCTGCTCCAGGTGTTCGCGCAGACGCGTGACTTCGGATGTGGAGTCCTTCAGCCGCCGTTCCAGCGCCTTGTTCTCGCGCTGCACGCGGCGAGTGGCGCCGGTCAGGGTTTCGACCATCTCGCCGAGCGCGGCGGCGTCGCCGGCGCCGGTGAGGCCCTTGGCGGCGTCCGCCAGGGTTTCGCCGTAGCTGGCCTGGGACTTCTGGGCCGCCTGGACCGCTTTGGACACCGCGTCCAATTCGCGGCTCAACTGGTCTCCGGCGTCGCGGATCTGTTCGTTGAGCTTGATCTTCGGCAGGTATTCGGCGGCCAGGGCGTCGGCCACGGCCTCGGTGAACGGCTCACCGGCGTCGATCAGGCGCTGAATCTCCTGGCCCAGGTCGCTCTTGGGCGCGCCGGTGTAGTGCAGCCACAGCTCGAAGTTCAGCGGCGTCGGCCAGACGTGATGGCTCTCCATCACCTGGACGGCCCGGCGCGCCAGGTCATACGCCTGCGGTCCGCGCAGATTGGTTTCGATTTCGCCAGCCATGGCCACCCCTATGGACCGGACCCGCCCGCCGGCGCGCCGCGGGTCACGGGGGGCTTCTACGCCCGAGACCTCAAACACGGGGTTAAGATGGCTAACGTTTCAGGAAGCTCGGCACGTCCTGTCCGAAGCCGACCACATTTGCGCCATCGGACTCGGAATCGGGCTTGTGCGAGCGGGGTTTGGCCTCGCGCCCGTCGTTTCCGGAGCGTTCCTGGCCAAAGCGTTCCTGGCCCGAGCGTTCGCGCCGTTGCGGCCGTTCGGATCTTTCCGGTCGGTGCGCGGGCGCGCGTTCGGGGCGCGGTTCGGCCCGAGTTTCCGCACGAGACTCCACGGCCTGAACCGGTTCGGGCGCCGGAACCGGGGCGGGAGGCGCAGCGGGTTCTTCATGACGCTCGGCGACATGCGCCGGCTTGCCGCGAGGCGACCGTTCGCGGCCTTGCCGGGCGGGGCGTTCGGCCTGGGCGTCCGGGCCGCGCGAACGACCCCGGTCGCCGCCTCGATCGGCGCCGCGACCGGCGCTGGGCCGGCCCCGGTCGGATTTGACCTCCGACCAGTCCACATCGAGGCGGACGTCCTGGGGCTCCGTGCCGATCAGCTTCAGCACCTTGTCGTAGGCGCGGGAGTCCGCCGGCGTCAGGATCATATAGGTGGCGCCCTTGCGCCCGGCCCGGCCGGTGCGTCCGATGCGGTGGACATAGTCGTCCGCGTGGTGGGGCACGTCGTAATTGAACACGTGGCTGACGTCGGGGATGTCCAGCCCACGGGCCGCGACGTCAGAGGCGACGAGCAGCTTCAGCTCGCCCTTGCGGAAGGCCTCCAGCGTGCGCGTGCGCATGCTCTGGTCCAGGTCGCCGTGGATGGGTGACGCATCGAAGCCGTGCCGCTTCAATGACTTGGCGACAACGTCGACCTCGCTCTTGCGGTTGCAGAAGACGATGCCGTTCTTCACGTCCGACGCGCCGACCAGGGCCCGCAGCGCGGCGCGCTTGGCGGCCGGATCGGCGCTGGGGATGCGCGCGACGTGCTGGGTGATTGTCTCGGCGGCGGTGGCCGGGGCGCTGGCCTCGATCCGCACCGGGTCGTGCAGGAACTGCTTGGTCAGCCGGGTGATCTCCGGCGGCATGGTGGCGGAGAAGAACAGCGTCTGCTTCTTCGGCGGCGTCATCTTGAAGATGCGCTCGATGTCCGGAATGAACCCCATGTCGAGCATACGGTCGGCCTCGTCCACCACCAGGATCTGCACTCCGGTGAGCAAAAGTTTGCCGCGCTCGAAGTGGTCGAGCAGCCGGCCCGGCGTGGCGATCAGCACGTCTACCCCCCGGTCGAGCTTGCGCAACTGGTCGTCGAAGGACACGCCGCCGATCAGCAGTGCCCAGGAGAGCTTGTGGTTCTTGGCGTATTTCTCGAAGGCGGAGGCGACCTGGTCGGCCAGCTCCCGCGTCGGCTCGATCACCAGCGAACGCGGCATCCGCGCCTTGGAGCGGCCGGCCGCCAGCTTGTCGATCATCGGCAGGGTGAAGCCGGCGGTCTTGCCGGTGCCGGTCTGGGCGATGCCCAGCACGTCGCGTCCGGCCAGGACGACAGGGATCGCCTGGGCCTGGATCGGTGTGGGGGTCTCGTAGCCTGCGTCGGCTACGGCGCTCAGAACTTCGGGGCTGAGGCCCAGGTCTTTGAAGGAGGTCATCTCACGAGGGGCTGGAGCGGCGCCTGCCATCGACGCCGGCGCGCTCGGAAAAACGCCGTTTCCGGCGGGACTTACATAGGGCCTGGACCGTCGAAGTCAACGCGCGGAGCGGGGGCTCCTCGACTTGCCGGGGCCTTCACGCTAGGGAAGTTGGGGCGTTAACCATGAGCGCCGATAAGAAAGAGCACGGGAAGGAAGGGCCATGAAAGTCATGATGGGGGCCGGAGCGCTGGCCCTTGCGCTGGCGGCGTTTGCCGCGGGACCGGCGTCCGCGGATATGTCTGGGCTGGTGGGCAACACCGTCATCGTCAGCTACCCCGACGGCACGGTCACCAAGGTCTGGGCGACGGCGGACGGCGCCTTCACCATCAGCCGCGATGGCGGCATGTTCCACGGAACCTGGGCCGACGACGGCCAGCAGGTCTGCTACACCGAATCCGATCCGGCGGTGGCCAAGGTCTGCTCGCCCTCCACCCCGCGGAAAGTGGGGGATACCTGGTCGGTGACGGACATCAACGGCAAGACGGTCACGGTCACGCTCGCGGCCGGACATCAATAGGGCCCAGGGCCCAATGTGGAGACGTTTCAGATGAAGAAAATCGTTGGGATCGGCGCGTTCGCGCTCGCCATCGGCGCCCTGGCCGCGGGTCCGGCTTCGGCCGACATGTCGGGGCTGGTGGGCAACACCATCGTCGCCAACTATTCGGACGGCTCGGTCACCAAGGTCCATCCGACGGCTGATGGCACGTTCACCATCGAGCGCGCGGGCGGCACGTTCCACGGAACCTGGAAGGACGACGGCCAGCAGGTCTGCTACCAGGAATCCGACCCGTCGGTGAAGGCGGTCTGCTCGCCGTCCACGCCCCGCAAGGTTGGCGATTCCTGGTCGGTGACCGATCCCAACGGCGTCACCGTGACGGTCACCATCGCGGCGGGAAATCAGTAGGCCCGTGAGCTAGACGTCCAGGTCTTCGGTCGCGAAGGCGGCGTTTTCCTGGATGAAGCGGAAGCGGGCCTCGGGGCGACGTCCCATCAGGTCCTCCACCAGCACCTCCACCAGCTCCTCGGAGCGGGGCAGGGTGACCCGCGCCAGGGTGCGCCGGGTCGGGTCCATGGTGGTTTCCTTGAGCTGGGCGGGCATCATCTCGCCCAGGCCCTTGAAGCGGCCGATCTCGGGCTTCTTGCCCTTGAATTCGGTCTCCAGGAGCTCCTTCAGGTGCTCGTCGTCGCGGGCGTAGGCGGTCTTGCCCCCGTGGCTGACCCGATAGAGCGGCGGCAGGGCCAGGAACAGCCGTCCGGCCCGGATCAGGTCGGGCATTGTGCGGTAGAAGAAGGTGATGAGCAGGCTGGCGATGTGGGCGCCGTCCACGTCCGCGTCGGTCATGATGATCACGCGGTCGTAGCGCAGGTCGTCCAGATTGAAGCGGCTGCCGCCCTGCACGCCGAGCGCCAGCATCAGGTCGGACAGCTCCTTGTTGGCGCCGGTCTTGTCGGTGGTGGCCGAGGCGACGTTCAGGATCTTGCCGCGCAGGGGCAGGATCGCCTGGGTCTTGCGCTCGCGCGCCTGCTTGGCCGAGCCGCCCGCCGAATCGCCCTCGACGATGAACAGCTCCGAGCCTTCCGACGAGGCGTTGGCGCAATCCGCCAGCTTGCCCGGCAGGCGCAGCTTTCGGGTGGCCGAGGCGCGGGCGACCTCCTTGTCGCGGCGGCGTTTCAGCCTGTCCTCGGAGCGCTCGATCACGAACTGCAGCAGGGCGCCGGCCGCCTTGGGCGAGGCGGTCAGCCAGTGGTCGAAGGGGTCGCGCAGCGCCGTCTCGACCAGCTTCTGCGCCTCTGCGGAGGACAGCCGCTCCTTGGTCTGGCCCTGGAATTCCGGCTCGCGGATGAACACGGAGATCAGGGCGCCGGCGCCGCCGATCACGTCCTCGGCTGTGATCAGTCCGGCGCGTTTCTCGCCCGCCAGCTCGGCATAGGCCTTCAGACCCCGCGTCAGGGCCGCGCGGAGGCCGGCCTCGTGGGTGCCGCCCTCGGGGGTCGGCACGGTGTTGCAGTAGGACTGGATGAAGCTGTCCGCCTCGCCGAAGCCCGCCGGGCTCCAGGCGATCGCCCATTCCACCGCGCCGCCGCCGGCTGTTCGCTCGATGCGACCCGTGAACGGCTCGGGCGTCACTGTCTCGATGTCGCCCAGCCGCTCGGTCAGGAAGTCCGCCAAGCCGTTGGGGAAGCGGAACACGGCCTTCTGGGGCGTGTCGCCGGCGACCTCAGGCGCGCAGGACCAGCGGATCTCCACCCCTCGGAAGAGGTAGGCCTTGGAGCGCGCCATCCGATAGAGCCGCGCCGGCTTGAAGGCGCAGGCATCACCAAAGATCGCCGGATCGGGCGAGAAGCGGATCAGGTTGCCGCGCTTTCGCGATGGGCCGACCTGTTCCAGCTTGCCCATGGGCTTGCCGCGGGAGAAGCGCTGACGCCACTCGAAGCCGTCGCGCCAGACCACGGCTTCGAGCCGCTCGGACAGGGCGTTGACCACGCTCACCCCCACCCCGTGCAGGCCGCCGGAGGTCTCATAGCTCTTGCCAGAGAACTTCCCGCCCGAATGCAGCGTGGTCATGATCACTTCCAGGGCGGATTTCTTGGGGTCCCTGGGGTGCGGATCGACTGGGATTCCCCGGCCGTCGTCGTGGACGCTGAGCGAGCCGTCGTCCTCGAGCGCCACCTCGATCACCTTGGCGTGGCCGGCCACGGCCTCGTCCATGGAATTGTCGAGCACCTCGGCGAACAGATGGTGCAGCGCGCGCTCGTCCGTGCCGCCGACGTACATGCCGGGCCGCCGGCGCACCGGCTCCAGCCCCTCCAGCACCTCGATGTCCTTGGCGGAATAGCTGGGCGACGAGAGCGCGTGCGAGGGGCGCGGTTCGTGCGGAGTCGCCAACGGCGGCGCCGGCACGGGCGCCAGGGCGTCGTCGAACAGGTCGGGGGTTCTGGGTTCGGCCTTGGCCATGGACTTCAAGTGCGGTGATTCGCCGCTGCGTTCGTATGGGGCCGGGGGCGTATCGTGCGCAAGCCTTGCGGCTGTCTTGGCCCGGGGTTGTCCGCCCGGCGCCTTTCGCCTAACCCTCGCGGCCGATTTCAGAGGAGCTCCTTATGCCGCTCGCCTTCCTCTTCCCCGGCCAGGGCAGCCAGGCCGTGGGCATGGGCGTAGAGCTCGCCGACGCCTTCACCGCCGCCCGCGAAACCTTTCAGGAAGTGGACTACGCGCTCGGCCAGACGCTCGCCAAGCTGATGCGCGAGGGGCCGATCGAGGACCTCACCCTCACCGAGAACGCCCAGCCGGCGCTGATGGCCGTGAGTCTGGCGGTCGTGCGGGTGCTGAAGGCCGAGTTCAATGTGGACGTCACGGCCGCCGCCTTCGTGGCCGGCCACAGCCTGGGCGAATACTCCGCCCTGTGCGCCGCCGAATCCCTGACGCTGGCGGACACGGCGCGGCTGCTGAAGCTGCGCGGCCAGGCGATGCAGCGGGCCGTACCGGTGGGGCAGGGCGCCATGGCCTCCCTGATCGGGCCCAAGGCGGACGTGGCCCTGGCCGAGGAAGCGGCCGCCGCCGGCTCGGCCGTGGGCGTCTGCGTCGTCGCCAATGACAACAACGCCGGCAATGTGGTGATCTCCGGCGACGCCGCCGCCGTCGACAAGGCCATTGAAAAGGCCAAGGAGCTGGGCGCGCGGGCGATCCTGCTCAACGTCTCGGCGCCCTTCCACTGCCCGCTTATGCAGCCGGCCGCCGACGAGATGGCCGAAGCCCTGGCCGCCGCCGACATCCGAGCGCCCCGCGCGCCCCTGGTGGCCAATGTCACCGCCCGGCCCGTTCTCGACCCCGCCGCCATCCGCCGCCTGCTGGTCGAGCAGGTGACCGGCCGCGTCCGCTGGCGCGAGAGCGTCGAATGGCTGGCCGGGGAGGGGGGCGTCACCCGATTCGCCGAGCTGGGCGCGGGCAAGGTGCTGACCGGCATCGCCAAGCGAATCGCCCCGGACGCCGAGGCCCTGGCCGTGAACGGCCCGGCGGACCTGGAAGCCTTCGCCAAGAGCCTCTAAGGAGCAGCCATGTTCGATCTTTCCGGCAAGACCGCCCTGGTCACCGGGGCCTCAGGCGGCATCGGCGGCGCGATCGCCCGCGCGCTGCACGCCCAGGGCGCCGCGGTGGTGCTCTCCGGCACCCGCGCCGAGGCGCTGGAGGCCCTGAAGGCGGAGCTGGGCGAGCGCGCCTTCGCCCTGGCGTGCGACCTGGGCGATTCCGCCGCCGTGGACGCCCTTTACGGCCGCGCCGAGGAGGCGGCGGGCGAGGTCCAGATCGTGGTCTCCAACGCCGGCCTCACCCGCGACGGCCTGCTCGTGCGCATGAAGGACGAGGACTGGCAGACGGTCCTCAAGGTCAATCTGGAAGCCTACTTTCGCCTCGCCCGCGCGGCCATGAAGGGGATGATGCGCCGCCGCTATGGGCGAATCATCGGCATCGCCTCGGTGGTGGGGGTCACGGGCAATCCGGGCCAGTCGAACTACGCCGCCTCGAAAGCCGGCATGATCGGCTTCTCCAAGGCCCTGGCCCAGGAGGTCGCCAGTCGGAACGTGACGGTCAACTGCGTCGCGCCCGGCTTCATCGCCAGCCCGATGACCGACGCCCTGAACGATGCGCAGCGCGACGCGATCCTCGGACGCATTCCCGCCGGACGTCTGGGCGAGGGGGCTGACGTGGCCGCGGCATGCTGCTATCTGGCCAGCGAGGACGCCGGCTACGTCACGGGTCAGACGTTGCATGTGAACGGCGGCATGGCCATGATCTGACCAGCGAATGGGTCGCTGGCCTCGCCAAAAATAACGTGCTAGGCGAGCGGCGAGTGTCGCGCTTATAGGGCGCGGACCGTATATTTCGACAACACGCCCCGCCGCATCGCGCGGTTGCGGGCCACGCAAGACAAGGGGCTTGAGAGCGTATGTCCGACATTCTCGAACGCGTGCGGAAAATCGTGATCGAGCACCTGGACGCCGATCCCGAGAAGGTGACCGAAAAGGCCAGCTTCATCGACGATCTGGGCGCCGATAGCCTCGATAACGTCGAACTCGTCATGGCCTTCGAGGAAGAGTTCGACATCGAGATTCCCGATGACGCCGCCGAACACATCCAGACCGTGGGCGATGCGGTGAAGTTCATCGAGGAACGGGCCAACGCCTAAGGCTCGAGTGTCTGCGCGCCCTTCCGTCGCTCGGCCCACGGGGCGCGCCCGGGGGGCTGGCGAGGTGGCCTGATGTCCCAGCGTAGAGTCGTCATTACCGGCATCGGCCTGCTGACCGCGCTCGGCTGGGGCCGTGAGATCACCTGGAAGAACATCCTGGCCGGCAAGTCTGGCGCGGGAAGGATCACCACGTTCGACCCTGCCGGCTTCGGCTGCGAGGTCGCCTGCGAGGTTCCCCGCGTGGACGGACGCGGCGGCGGCGGGCCAAACGTCGAAGGCTCGTTCGATCCCGATCAGGTCATGTCCGCGCGCGACCAGCGGCGGGTGGACGATTTCATCCTCTACGCCTTAGCGGCCGCCGACGAAGCCGTGCGCGATGCGGGCTGGACGCCCGAGAGCGAGGCCGACCGCGAACGTACCGGAGTCATGATCGGCTCAGGCATCGGGGGGCTCGCCACCATCGAGGATGCGGCGGTCAATCTGCACGAGAGAGGCCCCCGCAAGGTCAGCCCGTTCTTCATCACCGCCGCCCTGATCAACCTGGCGGCCGGCCAGGTTTCGGTCCGTTACGGCTTCAAGGGCCCTAACCATTCCGTCGTCACCGCCTGCGCCACCGGCGCCCACGCGGTGGGCGACGCCAGCCGCCTGATCCAGGCGGGCGACGCCGAGGTGATGATCGCCGGCGGCGCCGAGGCCTCGGTCTGCACCCTGGGCATCGCCGGCTTCGTGGCGTGCCGGGCGCTCAGCACGGGCTTCAACGACGCGCCCCAGCGCGCCTCGCGCCCCTATGACAAGGATCGCGACGGCTTCGTCATGGGCGAGGGCGCGGGCATTCTGGTGCTTGAGGAGTACGAACACGCCAAGGCCCGCGGCGCGAAGATCTACGCCGAGGTCTCGGGCTACGGCCTGGCGGGCGACGCCTACCATATCACCGCCCCGGCGCCCGAAGGGGACGGCGGCTTCCGCGCCATGAAGGCGGCCCTCGGCCACGCGGGTCTGGATCCGTCCCAGATCGACTATATCAACGCCCACGGCACCTCCACGCCCATGGGCGACGAGATCGAGCTTCGGGCCGTCGAACGGCTGCTGGGCGCGCATGCGGCCAATACGACCATGTCCTCCACCAAGTCCGAGGTGGGGCACATGCTGGGCGCGGCGGGCGCCGTCGAGGCGGCCTTCACCGCCCTGGCCATTCGCGACCAGATTGCGCCGCCGACCATCAATCTGGATAATCCCTCGGTCGAGACCCTCATCGACCTCGTGCCGAACAAGGCCAAGGCCATGCCGATCCGCGCCGCCCTGTCCAACAGCTTCGGATTCGGCGGAACCAACGCGGCCTTGGTGCTCACCCAGGTCCCATGAGCCGCCGCCAGCAGGATTGGGAGGGCGCGCCGCCGCGCCTGTCCCTGACCCGGCGCCTGGCGGTGATGGCGGCCAGCGCCTTGGCGACACTGGCCATCGCCGTTCTGGTCTTCGCCGCCTGGGGCGTGTGGAGCTTCACCAGCCCTGGCCCCGTCGCGCCGCATGGGGATCGGACCACGGTCATCCTGCGCCACGGCGCCAGTCTGCCGGAGATCGCCCAGGCCCTGGAGGATGAGGGCGTGGTCCGGTCCGGCTCGGTGTTCGTCGTCGCCGCCCAGATCACCGGCGCCACCCGGGCCCTGAAGGCCGGGGAATACTCGTTTCCCTCGCGCCAGCCGCTGGGTCAGGTGTTGGAGATGATCCGCCGCGGCCAGATCGTACGCCACAATATCACCCTGCCCGAGGGCGTCACCGCCGGGCAGGCCGTGGCGATCCTGATGGACAGCGACGCGCTGACCGGATCGGCCCCGGTGCCGCCCGAAGGCTCGATCCTGCCCGAGACCTATGAAATTCAACGCGGAGAGGACCGCGCGGTCGTGCTCCAGCGGATGATGTCGGCGCGCGACCGACTGCTGGCGCAGCTTTGGCCAAAACGCCGCGCCGGCCTGCCATTCGCGACGCCCGAGCAGGCGGTCATCCTCGCCTCGATCGTGGAGAAGGAGACCGGCGTAGCCTCCGAGCGGCCGCGCGTGGCGGCGGTGTTCGTCAACCGCCTGGCCAAGGGCATGAGGCTGGAGTCAGACCCCACGGTGATCTACGGCATCACCCGCGGCGCGGCGCTGGGGCGCGGCATCCGCCAGTCGGAGCTGGAGGCCGTGACGCCTTACAACACCTACCGGATCGCCGGCATGCCCCCGACGCCGATCAGCAACCCCGGCAAGGCGTCGATCGCCGCCGTGCTCGATCCGCCGGACACGACGGAGCTGTTTTTCGTGGCGAACGGGCGGGGCGGCCACCTGTTCTCCTCCACCATCGCCGAGCACGCAAAGAACGTTGAGCGCTGGCGCAAGATCGAGGCCGCCCGCAACGCAGGGCCCCCGCCCTCCCTCGCTGGCGGTCCGCCGACCGGTGAAACGCCCCAAGGCGCCACGCCAAAGCCTCTGCGCGGCGAGGCTGTGAATGGCCGCTAGCGCCCCGGTCCAGCGGCGCGGCCTGATGCTGGTGATCTCCAGCCCCTCGGGCGCGGGCAAGACCTCGCTCAGCCGCCGCCTGGTCGCCGAGCAGCCGAACCTTGAGCTTTCGGTCTCCTGCACCACCCGATCGCCACGCCCCGGGGAAGAGGACGGACGCGAATATCACTTCGTCACCGCGGAGCGCTTCGAGACCATGGTTCGCGAGCAGGCGTTCCTGGAGCACGCCCTGGTGCACGAGCACCTCTATGGCACCCCGCGCGAACCGGTGATGCAGGCCCTGGCCGAGGGCCGCGACGTGCTGTTCGACATCGACTGGCAGGGGGCCATGAGCATCGCCTCCGGCGCGCCGGAGGACGTGGTGCGGGTATTCATCCTGCCGCCCAGCATGGCGGCCCTGCGCGAGCGCCTGCACCTGCGCGCCCAGGACCACCCCGGCGTGATCGAGCGGCGCCTGGAGCGGGCCCGCGAGGAGATCCGCATGTGGCCCGAGTACGACTATGTCCTGGTCAACGACGACTTCGAGCGGGCCTACGCCGAGTTGGCAAATATCTATGAGGCCGCGCGGCTAACGCGGGCGCGCAACCCCTGGATCGGACCGTTCGTCGAGCGCCTGCTGGGCGAAGACGGCTAGATCAGCGCGGCCAGGGCCACGAAGCGGTCCACCGGGACCGCCTCGGCCCGCAGGTTCGGGTCGATCCCGGCCGCTCGGCAGAGCACCTCCCCGCCAAGCGTCTTCAGGCTAGACCGCAGCATCTTGCGCCGCTGGCCGAAGGCGGCCTGGGTCGTGCGCTCCAAAGCCGCGAGCAACTCAGCGGAGGGGGCGTCCGCGCGCGGGGTCAGCCGGACCACGGCGGAGTCCACCTTCGGCGGCGGGGTGAAGGCCCGCGCCGGCAGGCTCATGACGATCTCGGCCTCGCAGACCGCCTGACACAGCACGCTCAGCCGGCCATAGGCGTGGCTGCCCGCTGGCGCGACGATCCGCTCCGCCACTTCCTTCTGGAACATCAAGGTCATCGCCTCGAAACTTGAGGCCATGCGCAGCCACTTCACCAATAGCGGCGCGCCGACGTTGTAGGGCAGGTTGGACACGATCCGGACCGGCAAGCCGGGCGCGCACTGGGCCAACAGAGCCGCCTCGTCCGCCTTCAGGGCGTCGCCCTCCACGACCGTCAGGGCTCCGTCGGCCGCCGCCGCCAGCTCCGCCAGAACAGGCCCGAAGCGCCGATCCTTCTCGATGGCGATCACCCGCGCGCCGGCCTCCAGCAGGGCGCGGGTGAGCCCGCCAGGCCCGGGGCCGACTTCGATCACCGCACGCCCCTCCAACGGCCCGGCCAGGCGCGCGATCTTGTTCGTGACGTTCAAGTCCAGAAGGAAGTGCTGGCCCAGTCGTTTGTCCGCCAGGAGGCCGTGCGCCGCGAGACTTGCCTTCAAAGGCGCCAGCGAGGCGAGGGTCATGCGGCCTTCGCGCGGGCCTTAGCGCGCCGGGTGGCGACAGCCTGCGCCATGTTGAGCGCGGCGATTAAGCTGTCCGGGCGTGCGACGCCCTTGCCGGCGATGTCGAACCCCGCGCCGTGGTCGGGCGAGGTCCGCACCACGGGCAGCCCCAGGGTGATGTTCACCCCGCCCCAGAAATCGAGCATCTTCAAGGGGATCAGCGCTTGATCGTGATACATGCACAGCACCGCGTCATAGCCGCTCCGGGCCTC
>Ga0299912_10002003_pt1 | contig 16640 bp, 16 predicted proteins | sample RVTome_2_FD_207667 | JGI IMG/M metagenome (GOLD analysis project Ga0299912, IMG submission 207667) | Soil microbial communities from uranium-contaminated site in the Upper Colorado River Basin, Wyoming, United States - RVT95D214 (version 2) ... | reverse complement strand
CGTGATTTATCAATCCTTTCCTTAATCCAGTAGATCAAAGGTTGACAACCAGAAGAAAATTTGTTTTATTGCTGAAAAATAAATCTATAAGAGGAGAAAAAATGGGCAATCTAAATCCAAAAAGAAAAATAGTTCAGACCGAAAAAGCACCTAAGGCGATTGGGCCCTATAGCCAGGGGATAAAACTTGAAGAACTGGGTCTGGTCTTTACTTCCGGGCAGATACCTTTAGACCCAAAATCCGGGCAGATGGTTTCAGGAAGTATTGAAATAGAAACAACACAGGTTCTGGAAAATCTCAAAGCGGTTTTAGAAGGGGCTGGATCAGATTTAACAAAAGTTATCAAGACCACTGTCTATTTAAAAGACATTAAAGATTTCCCTTTGATGAACGAGGTCTATGCCCAGTATTTCAAAGAAAACCCGCCTGCCAGAACAACGATTGCTGTGGCGGATTTGCCCAAAGGAGCGAAAATAGAGATAGAAGCAGTGGCGGTAGTATAATTTTTTTCGTAGTGCGAGGCTTCAGCCTCGCTTAGGTTTGGCGACCCTAAAAGGTCGCACTACGAAATTCGTAGGGCAAGGCTTTTAGCCTTGCGTTGAAAGGAGGTAACACAGGTATGTTAAGCAAAATATCGCTCGATCGGATCTCAGTTGATGATCAGTTTGGTCGTGTATTCCTTCGAGTGCCTGATGGTAAAGTGATTGATGGTTACTTTCAAACGTTGAAATTGTTAGATTCTTTTGTGCTTGGTGATGTTTTTTTGAAACATGTAACAGGTTTTTATATTAATGTCTCCAATGGTTTAAATTCTGTTCGCCTCTCTTATTTCACTTCCGACTCAAGTAAAACTTTGCAAGAAATTAATGAATCCGTGAAAAGAACTAGTTTAGAGAAATTCAGAGAAGAACGTCCGCAAAAATCCTTGGTATCCCAAGAGTATGGCGGAGAAGAGCTAAGATTTCGTAAGTATCTATTTATTTACACTTTGATAGGTCTAGATTCGATTTGATGTACTGTACTCTCGTCGTTTAGTGGCTCTATATCGATTTACTTTCTCATCCTTACCACAGAAAATCTCACCGAGACCTCTTTTTGAACCGGCATTCGAGAAACATAGCTCAACATATAAGGGACTGACTATCCAACTCAAGGAGCAATTATGGGAAGATCTTAATTATTGGCATTCGCGATGGGAAGACTGGGCTCATATGTTTGTTAATATGCTATTACCTGGAGATTGGATTTATATACCCGAGTTTACGCATCTTTTCAGATGCCATTGCGGCCCAATAGTTGGTTCTGAGAGAGAAAGTCTGCTTAGATATTTTAACTTAGACTTCCCTCAAGATTGGAGCCCGTAGATTTTTTGTGTCAGGAGTTATCCCTGACACCTGGCGATATGTAGCGGAAGGCTTCAGCCTTCCATTTTTCTTAAATATGGAGTCTGTAGGGACAGGGCTTGTCCCTATCCAAACAATAAAAGGACAGCCACAAGGGCTGTCCCTACACCTGCGACCCTAATCCCGCTTACTGCGGGACAATCAGGGTCGCATTAAATTTGTTAGCATAAATTATTAGGGTAGACACATAGGTCTACCCCTACAATATATTCAAACGAATATCAGGGCAGGCACACGGTTCGACAAGCCACCGTCCTGAGCAAGGTCGAAGGAGGGGCCTGCCCCTACAATTTTTCGATCTCCCAGTCTAAATTTATTTTTTTATTGACAAGGTATGTTTACTTTCGTAAAATGTTTTTCGTATTAGAAATGTTAATCAAGATAATTTGTAGAGAATTTTAGATATGAAATCCAAAAATGGATCCGCAGGAAGGGATTTAGTGTTAGGCGTGATTCCGGTCAGGTATAATTCCTCCCGCTTACCTGGAAAGCCGCTCATACCCCTACGGGGCAAGCCTTTGATCCAGAGAGTTTATGAAAGAGCTTCAGAATCAAAACTTTTAGATAGTTTATTTGTGGCTACAGATGATCAGAGGATAAAAGATAAAGTAAAAGATTTTGGAGGGGAGATTGTTTTAACTTCTCAAAAGCCCAGGACTGGTAGCGATAGAGTGGCTGAAGCGGTTAAAAATTTAAAATGCGATTTAATCCTGAACATCCAGGGGGATGAGCCGTTTTTGAAACCAGAGATGCTGGATGAGTTGATAAGTTTTATGCAGAAAAATAAAGATGTTCAAATGGGAACTTTAGCTAAAAAGGTTAAGGATAAAGATTTTTTCGAAAATCCAGATCGGGTTAAAGTGGTTATGGATAAAAATGGAAATGCCATCTATTTTTCAAGATATCCCATCCCCTTTCAGAGGAAAAAAGAAAAAATAGATTATTGCGAGCATATCGGAATTTATGCTTTTAGAAAAAAGTTTCTTTCAAAATATGCAGAATTGAAACAGACCCCCTTAGAGAAAAGCGAAAACTTAGAGCAATTAAGAGTTCTGGAAAACGGATATAAAATTAAGGTCCTTTTGACAAAATATAGCTCCAAATCTATAAATTCCCACGTAGATTTAAAAGGATTAAAAAAGAGGTCTTAAATTGAACCCAAAGAAAGTTCCCAAATATATCTTCATAACCGGTGGAGTAGTCTCCTCCTTAGGCAAAGGGGTTGCCTGTTCCTCCCTGGGGCTTCTTCTCAAGAAAAGAGGATTAAAGGTTAATCTGCAGAAATTCGATCCGTATCTTAACGTTGACCCTGGCACGATGAACCCCTTTCAGCACGGGGAGGTCTTTGTTTTGGATGATGGTGCCGAGACCGATCTGGACCTGGGTCATTATGAAAGATTTTTAGGTGAGAATCTTAATAGAGATAGTAACGTTACTACCGGACAGATATATGGTGAGGTCATAACCAGAGAAAGAAGGGGTGACTACTTAGGGGCAACCGTTCAGGTTATTCCGCATATCACGGATGAGATAAAAAGAAGGATAAAAAAGTTAGCTGAGAAAAATGGGGACGTGGATGTGGTCATAACCGAAATCGGCGGGACAGTTGGAGATATAGAGGGGCTTCCGTTCCTGGAATCTATAAGGCAGATGGGTTTAGAATATGGTCATAAAAACGTCCTTTATATCCATCTGACCTTAGTCCCTTTTATTGAATCCGCAGGAGAGGTTAAGACCAAGCCAACTCAACACAGCGTTAAAGAGCTAAGGGGGATCGGAATTCAGCCTGACATCCTTTTATGCCGGACGCCCAGACCTTTATCTAAAGAGATAAGAGATAAGATTGGTCTTTTCTGTAATGTTCCCAGCCAGGCAGTGATTCAGGCGATGGACGTGGAATCCATATATGAAATCCCCTTGATCTTCCACCAGGAAGGGCTGGATGATTTAGCCTGCAATCACCTGGATCTGTCCTGTCAGAAACCGGATTTGAGCGAATGGGAAAAGATGGTGGGGAAAATCAAAAATCCTAAATATGATATTAAAATAGGAATCTGCGGGAAATACACGAATTTAAAAGATTCATATAAAAGTATAATCGAAGCTTTTATACATGCCGGGGAGGAGAATGAGGCCAAGGTGGAGCTTAAATGGATCAGCTCTGAGAACCTGGAAAAAGAAGGTGCAGAAAAGCACCTTAAGGATCTGGACGGGGTTTTGATTCCCGGAGGTTTTGGAGAAAGGGGGATCGAGGGAAAAATAGAAGCAGTTAGATTTATAAGAGAAAAGAAAGTCCCGTTTTTAGGAATCTGTTTAGGGATGCAGTGCGCGGTAATCGAATTTGCCAGAAATGTCTGCGGGATGAAAGGTGCTAATAGCACCGAGTTCGATAAAAACACTGAATTTCCTGTAATAAGTTTACTGGCAGAGCAGGAGAAGGTGGTGGATAAAGGGGCAACTATGAGATTGGGAGCTTACCCCTGCAATTTAGATAAAAACAGCTTTTCCTTTAAGGCTTATGGAGAATTAAAGATCAGCGAAAGACACCGGCACAGGTATGAATTCAGCAATCGATTCAAAGAGGTTTTGACCGAATCTGGCTTGAAAATAGCAGGAGTTTCCCCGGATGGTAAATTGGTAGAGATAATCGAGCTTGAAGCTCATCCCTGGTTTGTGGGAGTGCAGTTCCATCCGGAATTAAAATCCCGACCCCTGCGGGCTCATCCTTTATTCCGCGATTTTGTACAGGCTTCCCTGACATATAAAAACACAAAGGATTTAAAGATAGTAGAAAAAGAACATCTGGCTAAAAGATAAGGGAACTTTTCTCTATGAAAAAAATAGTCAAGATAAAAGATATCCCTATTGGTCAGGGCTCTCCATTAGTTTTAATCGCTGGTCCCTGTGTTATCGAATCTGAAAGTTTAGTATTAGAAACTGCGGAGAAGATCAAAAAAATTGCCCAGGAACTGAAAATCCCTTTCATCTTTAAGTCCTCTTATTCAAAAGCTAACCGCTTGAGTATCGATTCCTATTCTGGGCCAGGCTTGCAAAAAGGGTTAAAAATTTTAGAAAAGGTTAAAAAGGAATTTGATATTCCGGTCTTAACTGATATTCATACGCCGGACGAGGCTGTTCCGGTTTCAAAGGTGGCAGATGTTTTGCAGATCCCTGCATTCTTGTGCAGGCAGACAGATTTGATTTTAGCTGCAGCCAAGACTGGAAAGACTTTGAATATAAAAAAAGGGCAATTTATGGCGCCTGAAGACATGGATTTAATTGCCAAAAAAGCTCTTTCGGTTGGGAATGATCAGGTTTTATTAACTGAAAGAGGGACAAGCTTTGGCTATCATAATTTGGTGGTCGATTTCCGTTCTTTGGTAATAATGAGAGGCTTAGGTTATCCAGTAGTCTTCGATGCTACCCATTCACTCCAATTACCAGGTGCAGGGAAGACTTTTTCTGGAGGGGAACCTCAGTTTATCTTCCCTCTGGCTCGGGGAGCAGTTGCCTGTGGCTGCGATGCTTTATTTATCGAGACTCATCCGAGAATGGAGGAAGCACTCTGTGACAAAAGCAATATGCTCCCTTTAGAAAAGCTGGAAAAACTTTTAGCTCAGATAAAAATAATTGACGAGCACAGAAGGGTCTGGCTAAAGGAGGAATAGAATCATAAATTCCAGTCTTAAGAAAAAATTAGGGAAGGTCAAGTTAATTTTACTGGATGTAGACGGGGTTTTGACGGATAATTGTGTTTATATAGGGGATGATGGTAAGGAGACTAAAAGGTTCTGTGTCTCAGACGGTCTGGGGATATTTTTCGCCAGGAAGGCGGGGATAAAGATTGGTTTTCTTTCAGGGAGGGAATCTGCAGCAGCAAAGGTGCGGGGAGAGGAATTAGGGGTGAAGGAGATTCATCTGGGGATCTGGAATAAATTGAAAACTTATGAAGAGATAAAAAAAAGATTAAAATTGAAAGATGAGGAAATTCTCTATATGGGGGATGACCTCTGGGATTATGAGGTTTTCAAAAAGGCCGGGGTACCAGTAGGAGTTAAAAATGGTGACAAAAGGATAAATCGATTAGCTCTCCATGTAACTGAAAAAAAAGGCGGTGAGGGCGCGGTGAGAGAAGTTATTGATTTAATCCTGGAGAGTAGAAAAATAAACCCATTGAGGTTTTTAATATGATAATCGAAAAAGCAAAAGAGGTTATCCGCAAAGAGGCAGAGGCGGTCCTAAATTTAGAGAAGAAGATCAACTCAGAATTCCAGAAAGCAGTGGAGATGGTTTTAAAATGTAAAGGGAGGGTGATCGTTACCGGCATGGGGAAATCCGGGTTAATCGGTAAAAAGATCGCGGCTACTTTAGCCTCAACCGGGACCTCAGCCATCTTTTTACACCCGGTAGAAGGGCTACATGGTGATTTAGGAATAGTGCGTAGAGATGATGTGGTAATTGCTATTACCAAAAGTGGTGAGACCGAAGAGTTACAACAGCTCTTTCCATTATTTAAAAGGTTAGGGGTACCCATAATTAGCTTGACCGGTAACCCTAAGTCTCCAGCCGCAGAGAAAAGTGATGTAGTAATCGATGTCTCCGTAGACGAAGAAGCTTGTCCTAATAATTTAGTCCCTACCTCCAGCACAACCGCGGCACTGGTTATGGGAGATGCCTTAGCCATTGCCCTTTTAGAGGAAAGGCATTTTTCGGCTGAAGATTTTGCCCTGCTCCATCCAGGTGGTTATTTAGGGAAAAGATTGCTTTTGAAAGTGAAAGATATAATGCATACCGGAACTGATATTCCAATAATCTCTGAAGATGCAAATATGAAAGAGGTGATCTTAGAGATGACCTCTAAAAGATTTGGTACCACTACAATAGTCAATGAGAAAAAAGAGTTAGTGGGAATATTCACCGATGGTGATCTGAGGAGATTGGTGGAAAAAACTGAGGAGATCTTCAAGCTAAAAGCCAGGGAGGTTATGACCAGGAATCCAAAAACAATAAGTGAAGAGGAGTTAGCTGCCAAAGCTTTAAACCGGATGGAATTCTATAACATAACCTGCCTGATTGTTCCCGATGGGAAAAAAGAGCCGATTGGGATTTTACATCTGCATGATCTTTTAAAAGCCGGAGTGGTATAATCTTAAAATTTAGATGGTGAAAATTCCTTGGTTAAAACTCAAGAAAAGATTAAAGAATTGGTTTATCTTCAAATTTATAACCTTCTTAATCTTCTTTTTAAATCTATCCCCGCGAAAACTATCTCTAATATTTGGGGCAACTCTGGGGAGAATAGCTTATCTTATTCTTCCTGAGGCTCGCAAGACAACTTTTAAAAATCTCAAGATGGCTTTTCCTCAATTAAATACAAACAGTTACAAGAAAATCTCCTTAAAAGTATTTGAGAGCCTGGGTAGAAACTCAGTTGATGCGATCAGGCTTCCGAAAATGAGCTGGGAGAAAATTCAAAAGATAGTTAAAGTAGAAGGTATAGAGCATCTTGAAAAGGCCTACTCGTTGGGGAAAGGGGTAATAGGAGTTACAGGGCATATCGGTAACTTCGAGCTTTTAGCTGCATATGTATCCCTGCGGGGGTACAAACTCTCAGCCATAGGTCGGGAGCTTTATGATCCCAGGCTGAACGAGCTTTTAATTAAGAACAGACAGAAAGTTGGAGTGCAAAATATCTATTCAACTGCAAGTGCAAAAGAAGTAATCAGGGTTCTGAACTCAGGCAGAATGATAGGAGTTCTAATGGATCAGGATACTTCGAGAGTAAGGGGGATTTTTGTGAAATTTTTCGGCAGATTAGCCCGGACTCCAGTTGGTCCTGCAATTTTAGCTTTGAGATTCAACTCCCCGATTGTGCCCATGGCTATAGTTCAAACCAGAAAAGGGGATTATAAAATAATAATCCAGGAGGAGATTAAGCCTCTTTCGGAAAAAACCAGAGAAGAAAATATCCATTATCTTACCCAGAGAAGCACCGATTTTTTGGAGGGGATAATCAGAGAATATCCGGACCAATGGGTCTGGATGCATAAACGCTGGCTCAGAAGTCCAGATAGCATCCGAAATCTGGATCCTTTGGATTTGAAAAAATAAAAATATGATATAACTTATACAGATTTGTATGGACAAAAAGATAATTCTACTTATATTTCTTTTAGGGTTAAGTCAGGTTTTTAGTTGCAAGGAGGAAAACCAGAAAAAAGCTCAAAAGACAAGAACTTATCCGGACCAGGTGGTGGAGAATACCAGTATGGTCTTTACCCAGAATGGTGTAAAATCAGCTGAGATAAAGGTAGAATATTTAGAGAAGTACGAAAAGGAAGATCTTTCCAGAGGAAAGGTGATCTTTGCGGATATTTACGACCGTGAAGGTAAGCATATTTCCACCATACAGGCTGATTCTGGCTGGATAAAGGAGAAAAGACAGGAGCTTATGGTTTTAGGGGATGTGGTGGTTAAGACTGATCAGGGGATGATCCTTGAGACCCAGAGCCTTAGCTGGAATCCCCGGTCCAATAAGGTTACAACAGAGGATTTTGTAAAGATAACTAAGGGAAAAGATGTAATAACCGGTTATGGCTTAGAGGCTGACCAGGGACTAAAAGAACTCAAGATTAAAAAAGAGGTTAAAGGTAAGATAAAAGAGGTGCCCAAGGAAGAGATTGGAGGATAGAAAACTGGAATATAAGGCATTGGAGTGTAAGACCTTAGTTTTACATAAATTAATAGTATCTACCTAAAGGTTTATACTCCATAGTGCTTCCATAATTGCTCTTAGCAAATAATGAGAATATGCAGATATTAAGAACAGAAGATTTGATTAAGATCTATAAACACCGTAAAGTGGTGAATGAGGTTTCTATTGAAGTCAAGCAGGGAGAAGTGGTAGGCCTTTTGGGACCCAATGGAGCCGGGAAAACCACTACCTTTTATATGTTCATCGGCTTTATTAAGCCTAATTCAGGTAAGGTCTTAATCGATTTCGAGGATATAACTAATCTTCCAATGTACAAAAGGGCTCAAAAAGGGATAGGGTATCTTTCCCAGGAGCCTTCTATATTCAGAAAATTAACAGTTGAAGAGAATATACTGGCAATCTTAGAAATGCAAAAGTTAGATAGAAAAAAGCGTAGGATTAGATTGGAAGGATTGTTAAATGAGCTGAATATCGAATCATTAGCTAAGAATAAAGCCTATACCCTTTCAGGTGGAGAAAGGAGAAGGGTTGAAATAACCCGGGCTTTAGTTACTGAGCCAAAGTTCATGCTTTTAGATGAGCCTTTTTTAGGAATTGATCCGATAGCAGTTGAGGATATTCAGAAGATAATCTTCAGGTTAAAACAGAAAAACTTAGGGATCCTGATTACCGACCATAATGTCAGGGAGACCTTAGCCATAACTGATAGAGCCTATATAATGTGTGATGGTCAGATATTGAAATCCGGCACCTCAGAATTCTTAGCCTCTGATCCGGAGGCAAAAAAAATCTATTTAGGTGAGAGGTTCAGGTTAAATTGAATAACGATTTAATCCGATAAAAGATTAGGGAGAAACCATAAAATAAAGATATGAAATTAGGCTTACAGGTAAAACTTAGACAAACCATTGCCCCTCAACTGATCCAGTCCTTAAAGCTTTTGCAGATGCCCCTCCTCAAGTTAGAGCAGCTCTTACGTCAGGAGCTTTCAGTTAATCCCTTGTTAGAAGAGGTTGAAACTTCAGAGGACATAGAGACCCCCCCTTCTGAAAAGGAAACAGAAATCGACCCTCAGTTAGGTAAGATAGACTGGGGTGAGTATTTAGGCGAAGAGAGTGAGTTCAGGGTAAGGGGAGAGAAAGAAGAACAGGAGGATAAAAGGGAAAGACCAACTGTAGTGGAGAAAACTTTAGGCGAGTACCTTATGGAACAGCTTAATTTTAACAAGCTGAGTGAGGATGAGCACCGGATCGGAGAATACATAATTGGCAATATTGATGAAAATGGATACCTTTCCTGTTCATTAGAGGAAATAATTGAAGCGTTGAAGGTGGATCCGGAGGTTGCTAAAAAGGTACTTAAGCTGATTCAGAGTTTTGATCCCTTAGGGGTTGGGGCAAGGGATTTAAGAGAATCGCTTCTTATCCAGCTTAAAGAGAGGGGGCTGGAGCAAAGCTTAGCTTATCGGATTGTAGACCAGTATCTGAATGAGCTGGACAAGAAAAGCCTTACTCAGTTAGCCAGGTCTTCAGGGGCAGAGTTTGAAGAGGTACAGAAAGCTATGGATGTCATTCGGACCCTTTCTCCTAAACCTGCGGCCGGAAGGTTTGTGAATGCAGCTTTTCCTTTAGTTCCAGACCTGATTGTGGAAAAGGTGGGGAACGAGTTTCTGGTCTTCCATAACGATAAGAATATTCCCCGGATGAGAGTTAACCCGGCATATAAAGAACTTTTGAGAAAAAATAATTTAACCAGTTCTGAGACAAAGGATTATGTGAAGAAAAAATTAGAACAGGCTCGCTGGCTTTTAAATGCTATAAATCAACGCCGTTCTACAATGGTAAATGTTATGGGTTCAATCATAGAAGAACAGAAGGAATTCTTCGAAAAGGGACCAGAATATTTAAAGCCCTTGATCATGGAAGCTATAGCCAATAGATTGAATATGAATGTGGCAACTGTTTCGCGGGTCTCAAACGATAAATATGTCCAGACTCCCCATGGTTTATTTGAGATCAGATATTTCTTTAACTCCGGATTGACCAAAGATGATGGACAGGAGATTTCCAAGCGACATATCAAAAGCATGTTAGAACTGATAATCAAGGAAGAAAGCCCTGCTACCCCTTTATCTGACAGGGAGATCCATACTCTGCTTAAAAAAAAAGGGATCAATTTAGCTCGCAGGACTGTAACCAAATATCGGGAGGAGCTCAAGCTCCTTCCAGCTCGTTTCCGAAAAAGGGTGACCAAAGAAAAAAACAAACTTTTAGAAAAAGAAGAGGAAAAGACCAACTCCTCCCCGGATGGGACAAGTTGAATTTATTTACCGGTTTTAGGTTCACCCATCAAGGTAAATCAGGCCAACCGATGGAAAAAAGAAAGGAGCATTTATATGGAAGTAAGGACTACTGCCCGGCATTTCGAATTGACTAAAGAGCTCAAAGATTTAGTTAATAAAGAGATAAACCGTTTAGAGAGATATTACGATCAGATCATCGACTCACATCTGATCTTAGAAGCAGAGGGATACAGAAAAAGCGCTGAATTGAATTTAAAAGTCTATGGCACAGTACTTATCAGCCGGCACAGCTCAGATGATTTCCGAACTTCGATCGAAGGGTCTTTAGAGAAGATGGAAAGACAGCTTAAAAAATATAAATCCAAGTTAAAGGAAAGAAAATTTCGTGAGAGGAAAAGGGGTAAAACTTTAGTGCACCTTCCCTCAAGTTCTGAGGAAGAATAAGTTTTTAAAAAGATGGAAAATATCGAAGTTGAAAAGCTTTACAAAGAGAGAAAAGATTTCTTAGAGCTTAACCTTTTGAATAGCGAAGAGGGGCTCAAAAAGAAGATCTTAAATAATGAGATTCACCGACCAGGCTTAGCCCTTTCCGGATACACGGACAGGTTTGCTCACGAGAGAACCCAGGTTATGGGTGAGACTGAGATCACTTTTCTTCAGAGCTTAGATCAAACTAAAAGAAAAGATCTTTTAGAGAAAGTCTTTCGCTTCGATATCCCTTGTATCATTATCTCTAAGAATATCTACCCTCCTTCGGATCTGCTTGAGATAGCGGATCGGACCAAAACGCCGGTTTTTCAGTCGCGTCTTTCCACAACTGAACTAACTAACAGGTTAAGCCTTTACCTGGATAATATCTTTGCTCCTAATACCACCATGCATGGAACTCTGGTGGATGTTTACGGGGTAGGGTTATTCTACACTGGCAAAAGTGGCATCGGTAAGAGCGAATGTGCTCTGGATTTAGTCGAGAGGGGACATCGCCTGGTGGCAGATGATGTAGTCCAGATTATCCGAAAAACACCTGAGGTCATCGTGGGTACGGGAAGCGAGCTTTTGGGCCATCATATGGAGATCAGGGGTGTGGGGATAATAGATCTGGAGAGGCTTTTTGGCATCAGAGCAGTCAGAATTCAGAAAAGGATTGAGGTTGAGGTTAGATTGGTCTTGTGGAGGGATGATTTGGAATATGAGAGATTAGGGATTGAGAATAAGTTTACCCGTATCTTAGGTGTGGAAATCCCGGTAGTTACCATCCCGATCTCTCCAGGAAAGAACATTACCGTGATCTCTGAGGTAATTGCGATGAATCATATGTTGAAAATTTACGGACAGGATCCGGCAAAGGAATTCTCTAAAAAACTTTCAGAGGAGATCTCCCGGAAAAAGCTGGTGAGCGACTATTTAGAGAGCGATATGGAATAGAAAAGGTCAACGATAATAGAAGAAAAGTGCCCGAAGAAAGGGCATTTATTTTTTGCAAGGGAAGAAGATGGACAATCGAACAATCGAGCTAAGAGTGGGAATTGTAGTGGCGATAGCAACAATTATACTTTTCGCCGGGATCATCTGGTTAAAGGAGTATAAGTACAATGTTGAGAGGTACAGATATTCAGTCCTTTTCCCAAATGTTGGAGCTTTAACGGTGGGTGATCCGGTAACCGTTTTAGGAGTGGCTAAAGGAAAGATAGAGAGAATTGTTCTCTCCGGCGGCGATGTACTAGTAACTTTAAATCTGACCACAGATGTGAAACTGAAAACGGATGCAAAGTTTACGGTAATGAATATCGGGTTGATGGGAGAGAGGTTTGTGGATGTATCGCCTGGCCATTCCCCAGAGCTTCTGGACCTCTCGAAACCGGTTAAAGGTTTCTATGATACCGGAATCCCGGAGATGATGGGGATGTCCGGACAGATGTTAGATGAGGTCAGGAGATTGGTGGCTCATTTAGAAGGGGTCTTTGGAACCCAATGGTCGCAGGAATCCATAAAGGGGACGATCCGGGATTTAAAGCAGTTATCCGGAGAGCTGGTCAGACTCCTGGATAAGAATAAAGACAAATTGGAAAAGACTGCAGATGACCTGTACTATACCTCTTCAGAGATTAAGGGGCTGATGGAGAAGAATAAAGGGAAAATTCAATCCTCAGTGGATAATTTTACCACTGCTTCAGCTAAATTAGATACCCTTACTACTACCCTGAGCTCGCTTTCGGTTTCTTTAAAGAATTTGACTCAAAAGATCGAATCCGGGGAAGGGACATTAGGAAAGCTGGTTAATGACAGCACACTTTATATTGATCTTAAGAAAACTACCAGGAATGTGGATGAGCTTATAACCGATATAAAAAAGAACCCTAAAAGATATTTAAAGTTTAGCCTGTTTTGAAAAAGATAAAATTTGCATTCGGGATTCATAACCACCAGCCGATCGGGAATTTCGAGCAGGTTTTCGAGAAAGCCTGTAAAAAGTGCTATTCTCCTTTCCTTGAGCTTTTAGAGAAATACCCGTTTTTTAAACTCTCCTTACATTACTGCGGAATACTTTTTGACTGGCTTTTTGATAACCATCCTGAATTAGTTGAAAAGCTCAAAGTCTTAGTGAGAAAAGGGCAGGTGGAGCTTTTAACTGGAGGTTATTACGAGCCGATCTTTCCGGTCATTTCGGATGAGGATAAGATAGGACAGATTGAAAAGCTTTCCAGTTTTATTAAACAGAATTTTGATTTTGCCCCGTCCGGGATGTGGGTGGCAGAAAGGGTTTGGGAACCTCATCTGCCTAAATATTTTGCTCAGGCTGGAGTGAAATTCTGTCTTCTGGATGATTCTCATTTCAAATATTCCGGGCTTGAGGATGAAAAGCTTTTAGGCTATTATCTTACTGAAGAGGAAGGGTATCCTTTAGCTTTATTCCCGATAAGCAAGAAGCTCAGATATTATATCCCTTTTAAGGAACCAGAAGAGATAGTCGATTATCTCAAAAGCCTTTCTACGGAGGAGGGAGAAAATCTTATAGTCTATGCAGACGACGGCGAGAAATTCGGGATCTGGCCCAATACTTTTGAACACTGCTATGAAGACAGGTGGCTGGAAAGATTTTTTGAGAAACTCAAAGAGAATTTGGACTGGATTGAGATGGTTCATTTCCGTCAGGCGTTAAAGGAACTCTCCACCTTAGGACGGATATATCTCCCCACTGCCTCTTACTATGAGATGATGCACTGGGCACTTTTACCTGAAGCTTTTCAGGAATTTGAGAATTTCGAAAATGCTCTGAAAGAAAAAGACCTTTTCGAGAAGTATGGGATTTTTGTGCGTGGAGGGTTCTGGAGGAATTTTCTGGCAAAATATCCAGAATCGAATCAGATGCATAAACGGATGCTCTATCTGAATCAGAAAATTAAAAAATTGGAGAGTAGCAAAAATATAAATAAAGAGAAAATTCTCCAGATAAGGGATGAGTGCTGGAAAAGCCAGTGTAATGACCCTTACTGGCATGGAGTTTTTGGAGGATTATATCTTTCCAATCTGAGAAAGCCCATTTATGAGCATTTGATTAGAGCAGATAAGCTCATAGATGAATTGGGGCATAAGGATAAAAACTGGATCGAGTATGAAGTAATAGATTTCGATAAAGATGGCAAAGAAGAAATCATAATCGAATCCCCGGTTTTCAATTTTTATTTTGCACCTCAACTCGGTGGGGTATTATATGAAATGGATTTCAAGCCCAAAGATTTGAATCTTCTGGATATTTTATCCCGCAGGGAAGAGGGGTATCATAGAAAGCTTTCAGAGATAAAAAGTCAGGAGCTTAAGACCACTGAAAAATTCGCCAGCATTCACGATTTAGTTCAGGTTAAAGAAGATGGTTTAGAAAAGCTTTTAACTTATGACTGGTATAGAAGGGGCTCTTTTATTGACCATTTCTTAGGAAAAAATACAAAATTAGATGATTTTGCCAGATGCCAGTATCCAGAACAGGGTGATTTTGTGAATCAGCCTTATGAACAAAAAATCAATAAAAAAGAGGATTATCTTAAGCTCGTTCTCTCTCGAAGTGGATTTGTCTGGGTGGATAATCAAAAGGCGAATATTAATTTGATTAAAAAAATCTCCCTTAAAGGAGATAAGAAAGAATTAAAGATAATCTATGAATTGGTAAACAAACATTCTGAACCTGTGAATTTATGGTTTGGCATTGAGTTTAACTTCGGAATGCTCTCCTGTGAGGATGAAAGGAAAAGCTTTTTTGTAAAAGATAAGGAGCTAAAAGAAAAAAAGCTCAATTTAAAAAGTGAAGATGAAAATATTGAATCTTTCGGCATAAAAGATAAAGCTTTAGGACTTCTGATATATTTTAAAGTTGATAGACCCTCAAGTTTATGGCAATTTCCATTATACACGGTCTCCTTATCTGAATCCGGTTTTGAGAAAACTTACCAGAGCACCATTCTATTCCCAAACTGGAAAATCAGATTAAACCCAGAAGAGGTATGGCAGGTAAAAATAATTAATAGGATTGATCTTTTGTAGGTTAAGTATGTACCCTACTGGGACCGTTTGACAAAATAGGCTCCCCCCTCGTCCTAAACGGATCCGTAGGAATGGGAGGAGCTAGGGAAGGTGATTTGGTAGCCGCATACTTTAGTCTGCGTTTCAAGATCTCGCAAGCTAAAGCTTGCGGTTACCTTGATTTCAGATCAAACTTTCTTCGACAATCTTCTTCTTTAAATTCTTTACGTGAGTTCCTCCCCAGTAGAGCTTATCACATTTAGAACAATAGACGAAACTCTCCTGGGTCTTGAACACAAAGGGCGGGACTTTATTTTCCACTTCCTTTTTGAGGACCGAAACCAAAACCTCATTGCAGACTATACAGCGGGTGAAAAGAATTTTTCCATCAGGTTTTAAATTGTATTTTTTCAAAACCTCTTTTAACTGCTCCAAAGGCTTGTTACTGGATAAAAGTAAAAGAATTTTCTCTGCCGATTTAAATCTTTTCAGCTTTGTATCCCGGCTTAAGATTATCCGGTTTTCTTTCAAAGCCTTTGAGACTAACTCTGTATCCTCAATATCCATGCTGAACAAAGTATCATACCCTAAGGTCCTGAGCCACTTGGCTAACTTCCCTAAATTGTCATCGCAGATAAATTTCATAAAATTACCTTCTAAAAACTGATTTAAAGAATATCTGTTGAGCTTATTTTAAATAATCCAACGAGGGTTTGTCAAGGGTTTTAAATAAAATATTTTCAGGTATGTCAGACATTCCTGTCTGATCTCAAGATGCATCTGCACAAAGATAAACAGGCAGGATGCCTGTTTTACCAGTTTTGAGGACAGGACTACTGACTGGTCATTGCGAGTCCGCCGAAGGCGAGACGAAGCAATCCGTCTCTGCTCAGGTAAATGGATTGCTTTACCCCGATAAATCGGGGCTCGCAATGACAATCCAGGGATAATGGAGGGCGAGTCCACCTCTGGCGGATCGCCCTTACCATTTGTCATCTTTTATCTGTCATCTGTCATTTGTAATCTGTTATCTTTTTACCCCACAAAGCATATGATATTTACCGATCTGTTCTAAGCTGATTAATCCTTTGAAGTTTTCCCCCTGCATTACTGGAAGGACAGAAAGTTTTTCTGAAGTCATCTTCTTGAAAACCTCGGATAAAGGGGCATCTTCTGAGGTGCTTATAAATTCCCGGCTCATTATCTCTCCGATCCTGGTATCCTTAGAATGATAGTGCAGAGCAGAAAAGATATTTTCACGGGATAATATCCCCAATACTTTATTCCCTTCTATAATCGGGAAATCCTGCTGGAGCTTATGGCACATTCTCTCTAAAACTTGACCCAGAGTGGTTTCAGAGGTAATCGATTCCACTTCAATCAACATAGCTGCCTTGACCGGAACATCTGCTATTGCCACTTTCAATTCCGTAGCTCTTTTTTCGCCTTCTGCCCCTAAGTAGATAAATACAGCGATAAGAGCTAACCAGGGATTGAAAAACAAACCATAGAAAAAAAGAAAAATGGCGAAAATCTCTCCGATTCCTACTGCTATTTTGGTAGCTTTTAGAAGCTCCATCTTTAGTCCCAAAATCCCTCTTAAAACCCTTCCTCCGTCCATTGGAAATGCCGGGAGTAAATTAAATAGAGCTAAGAGAAGATTTATGATAAAGAGATTCAGGAACAGATTACCCTGAAATATCGA
>Ga0299912_10002002_pt1 | contig 16643 bp, 16 predicted proteins | sample RVTome_2_FD_207667 | JGI IMG/M metagenome (GOLD analysis project Ga0299912, IMG submission 207667) | Soil microbial communities from uranium-contaminated site in the Upper Colorado River Basin, Wyoming, United States - RVT95D214 (version 2) ... | reverse complement strand
GTTGGGCTTTTAGGGTCGCTCTCTCTCCTTCTGTCAAAAATTTGTTCATTCTTTGTTTGTAACATAATCTTCAGCTTATTCAAAGGCTTAATCACGAATTTTCATTCATGACGGGTATAGGCTACCCATTTGAGATTTATTCTCGTTCTCTCAAAGAAATTAATAATGTAGAATTTTCCCCTCGAGAAATCGATGTTATGGCCTGCCTTCTCACAGGTAGATCCGTCAAAGGGATCGCTCATTTTTTTGGTATCTCGCCTAATACGGTCCAAGCCCATGTCCGTAACATTATGCAGAAAATGGAGTGTAATTCACGTGAGAGCATTATCAATTTTATTGAAACTTCCAACAAATCGTTCATCTTAAAACAATACCATCTCAGCTTACTCGTAAATGCCTCCTTTGAACAAAGTTTAAAAGAGCTTTCGAAGCACCTCAACGGTAAAGGATCTCGTTGTTTAATCGTCTATTGGCAGAAACAGACAACCAAAGATACCCTCCCCCATCAACTAAAAAACCATTTAGAGATGGGTGGGATTACGGTTTCAATAGAAGAAAGGGTAGAACACCAACCCCTATCCACACTTATTTATGAATCTGATCATTTTGATTTCGTTATGTATCTTCTTCCAGAATCAGAAAAATATAAATATTTGCACAAAGAAAAGCGACATTCCGCAGAAACACCTCAAAGAAATCAGCATCCTTTAAATCATGTCCTCTTTCTTAGATCCAATCAAGATAATGCTGCTCTCAAAAATTCTGGTATGAATAATTTTATAGATTTTGCCGCACAAGACTATTATTTTTCCTTTTTTGAGCTTTTAAAAAAGATTCTTTCCTTGTCTAAGTTTGTTGAGCCAATTTTCATAGAATTTAAGAAGAAATACGAGTCCATAGTGGGTTCTTCCGAATCCACATATCCCAAGGTTAATTTAAAAGAAGGCCATTTGGAGCCAAAAAAAGCTGATTTCGATTGATAAGATTGGAAAGTTTTTAAACAAACGAAAATGGCATGTTTTAGCCGCTTCCTTGTTTATGCTGGTTATTTTTAGTTTTGGATTTTTCTCTTATCTAGAGAAGGCGTCGGAAACGAGTTCTCTTCGTTCAACCCTGAGTCTTCCTGAGAGAACCGTCCTCCTCGACCGCCCTGAACTCATGCGTGAATTAACAAATAAGCTAAAAAGCAAACAAGGAATTCAAACCGTTGCCCTCATTGGCATTGGAGGGTCTGGAAAAACAATCCTGGCTCACCAGTACGCAAAATCTGAGCGTTTTTCCGTTGCATGGGAGATTAAGGCTGAGACAAAGGAAAGCCTTATGAGCTCGCTCGAAAGTTTAGCGTACGTCCTTTCTAAAACAACAGAAGATAGAAAACTATTACACGAAATCCAAGACACAAAAAACATTCAAGACAAAGAAGAGAGAGTGCTTTTTTTTGTAAGAGAGCACCTTAAATCACGACCTCATTGGCTCCTCATTTATGATAATATGGATACCCGCTTAGGGATTCATAAGTATCTTCCTGATGATCAGGAAACTTGGGGGCAAGGACACGTTATTATTACAACGCAAAATAGCCAAATCCAAGTTAGCCGCAATGTGAATCATGTTGTTTATATTGGAGAACTTAACCCAGAACAAAAATTGAAGCTTTTTCTTAACATTATGGCAAAGAATGAAACTCAAAAAATCACCCCTGAAAAAATGAAGGACGCCCAGCTTTTTCTAAAAGAACTGCCTTCCTTTCCCTTGGATATCTCTATGGCCGCTCATTTTATAAAAATAACCCACATTCCTTATAAAAAGTACATTGCATATTTAAACAATCCCAACGAAGGATTTGCAAAAATCCAAGAACAACTTTTAAGAGAAACAGGAGATTATATAAATACAAGGCAGCATCTCTTTGTTTTGTCCTTACAAAATCTTATGGAATCCAATAAAGATTTTAGTGACCTTTTCCTCTTTATAAACCTTCTTGATTCTCAAAATATCCCTCGAGATTTGTTGGAAACCTATAAGGATAGCATTATCGTTGATGACTTCCTTTATAACATGAAAACAAACTCACTCATTGCGAATGAATCAGACCTTCCTTCAATCGGATCTACTTTTTCAATTCACCCCAGCATGCAAAAACATACTTTGGCCTATATTTTAACGGCATTAAACTTAGAAAAAAGTAACCCACGGTTTCAGCAAATTTCTACTTTGCTTGATAAATATGCCATGGATGCAATTCAGAAAAACAACATCCCAAAAATGGAGATTCTAACCAAACACTGCGAAGCGTTTTTAAACCATAGCAATCTATTATCTGACAAAATTGCAGAAACTATAGGGAATAGATTAGAATCGCTTCGGTCTCATTTAGAAAAATATCAAAACACGGAAAAGGCGTCTTATGAATAAGAAAATAACCAATCAAGCTCTTGTGTATAAAAACGATGACAGTGACCTTGAGCAAATTGAAGCAAAGGTAAAATGGTATAACCCTGAAAAAGGGTACGGCTTTTTAGCCCCCGATGATGGGTCAGCAGATATATTTCTGCACTTTTCTGTGTTAGCGGCCTCTGGTTATCAACATGTTGAAACAGAAGACCGAATTATCTGTGCCATAGGCCCTGGGAAACATGGGCTACAAGTTATGCGTGTTTTAGAGGTTAAACCTGTCTCGAACGAGAATAAGGCTAACACATCTCCCCTTTCTGATCATTCTATTGACCCTGAGAGTCTTGAGGGAACCATTAAATGGTATAATCCTGTGAAAAAATTCGGGTTTGTTTGCCCTAATAATGGAGAAGGGGATATTTTCTTCCACACTTCTGCTCTGCACGCTTCAGGGTACAAGGCTCTTGAACCAGGAATTCGAGTCTCTGTCAAAGTCTCTTACTCTGAACGAGGCCCTGAAGTACGAGCTCTTACCGTGATTCGCTAGAAGGAAACTCATGACCAAAAAAACATTAAATTTAAAAGACTGGGAAGACGCGAAAAAGAAATATCGCCTTTCAGATCTAACCATTCAAATGGCCATGGAATTGGGTTTAAATCCAAAAAAATTAGGAAGCTTGGCTAACCATAAACAAGAACCAGGACAAGAGCCTCTTCCTGACTTTATTCACACATTGTATGAGAAAAGATTCAGCTCCACTGATTTTTAATGTGTTTCTGAGAATATTTTATCTTGCCTCTTATGCCCAAGGGGCGCTCATAACTTTAAAAAGAGCCTGCAACGAGGGCGGTCCGAAGACTGTAAAATAATTAAAATTTTGCAATTCTGATTTTTGAATGTTTTTGTAATGTCTATCAATAAATAGCTCTCATAATATTGAGCATCATTCTGTGAGATTAAGTAAAAGAAAAAAATACCAGATATGGGAAGGCAATCAAAGCATTTCAATCCTCATTCTAATCTATGACATAGGCTTGCGAATATTCTCTGCCTATCCGGTCACTTAATGATGATTTAGCTACAATGGGTCATGGGGGATTCCTACGATGCTAATTGAAAATCGACAAGACCATCTGTCGGGATAGAATCGAGTACATTACCGCACTAAGTTTGAGTAGTTTCAATAAGAACAGAGCAGAGTTTTGAATTTAATTCAAGCGTCTTGAACAGTGAATTGCCAATCAACTTTTACTTTTTTATTATTACGCTCTTGATACCAAGCAAGGACTTCTTTTGCCAATGTTGCTTGATCTGGAATGCGAGGATCATTTATTGTCTTTTTCATGTCAACTTAGCGATTGACAAAGAGATTTATATTAAATACGAATTATTAACAAATAAATTCATGTGAATCATGGAATAAAAGATAAAATGAGTTTAATCTCATACTCATTAGCAGGAGAACGTATGCATGCACTATTTAGAAAGACGATTGCTAGCCTAACAGTTTTCTCAATTTTCTTCACCGATGCAGCGTTTTGTATGCACCAACCCGCTCCATCTTCAGCATCAGAAGATATAGAAAGCGCAGCCGTTCGTAGGCGCGCAGTGTCTGCTCCTCCTGAGCCGGCATCTTCTCTCACGCAAAACCAAACAGCCCCGGTCATCAGGCGGCCCGTATCGCGTTCCACCCTTGTTAGAAATATACCGCACGCCAAAGAAGAGTCAGACACAGCGTTTTCAATAAATACAGACGCTATTCCCACGCAAACCATGATGAAATCCTTTCTCGGCAGTGGTAACGACAGCGATAGCGAAGACGAAGCCTATGGTTCCATGAAAACGATCACAAGGGATGGCATTGACGCTCAGTCCAGGAAGCCCTTGCTCGATGATCAGGACCCTGATTTAAGGGAGGCAGAGAAGAGACTTCAACAGATCGAAAAACTGCCCTTCTTTGTGAAGTGGGTTTACATGGATCACCTCCTTGAAAAAATGGCCTATTTTCTCTGGTTAAGAAAAAAAGATGTCACTGGTGTTCCCTCAATCGTATGGTGTAATTCCGATCCTTCAGAGCCCCTATGGATTGAAGGGCGCGGCATTCCGCTCAAATCAGGATATTCTGCCGCCCGTGGGATCGCAGGATTTCGCCAAGGGGTGGAATTCGTTCTGAAGCGGTCCTTAACCCTTATTCTTGAAGGGCTCCTGGGATACCAAATTTACTATCAGATAAAAAATCCCCAACTCCAACAAACGCTGAGCAGCCAAGCTTATAATGTTTTAAAAATCGTGTGGAGTAGCGATGATACAAGTATTAAATTGGCTATTGCCAAAATTGTGTCTAAACCAGAAAATGCCCCTTATTACTTATCTTTTTTCGCAGTACCAATCCTGTGGGGATTGATAAAGGCGAAGTTCTTTGCACGGCGTGACATTCAAGATACCCCTGCGAGTTTTAGTAGGGCAGTTAATGTTGTTGAGGACTTTAGCAATTCCTCCCCCAGAGGAATTCGTAAAAGCCTTTGGAAGGATAATTTAAGATGGCTTTTGCCCCTTCATGCCATTGATCGAGAAGTCAATTACCTTGTCTATCGCTTATTGTTGGACGGAAATTTAACGCTTGACCAACGCAAGGCGGGGCTTAAGGCGTTGATAACCCTAACACGAAATACCCAAGGGTGGTCAAAGGCTGTTGGCTTAGAAGCCTTACAAAAACTTGCCGCTGGGACGTCTTTAAAACAGCTTGCCTTGGTCGAGAAATCTTTTGGGAAGGATTATAGGGACGAACTTTTAAGAGAAAAAACCCGAGCCCTCTACGAACTGCATAAGCAAAATCCCGGCATTCGAAAAGCGGGGGTGAGGGGACTCGCTCACAATCTGTATGCCCATTATCTGCGTTGGACTTTGGGAGATTTTGATAACAAGCCAAGCGCTTTGGCTTGGGCTGTTTTTAAGGGAGGCATGCTTGTTCTTAAGACCAAGATTTTCATAACGATTGCCAAACAAATTATTCACTACTTAACGTGCCCAGGACTCTTTAAAGAGGGAGTTAACTATACCATGCAATCAGCAGGATATGCCAGCAACTATGATTCAACGTGCCTTCAGGCGTATCTTGATAATTTCAACAAGGTTCCCGGCCAACCTGCATATACCATTGTGGATAGTCTTTCCAATTTTACGGTGGACCCCAATACCTTCAGCAGAAGCTTGAACTTTACAGGACGCGGGGTGACAGGACGACAAGTGGGCGGTCTCCTCCAGGGGTTCAAGCAATATCAACCCGGCATAACCTTTACCACACTCGATTTAAGCAATAATAATATTGGATCCTCCGAAGGGGATATGGAATCCCTCGTCCCCTTCCTTCCCTCAAGCCTTACCTATTTGGATTTGTCGAGAAATCCGATAGGAAGCTTCGATGAAAATACGGAGATACTCCTCGGCAATGCTCTTCCGAACCTACCTCAACTTCAGATTCTTAAGCTTGCGGGCCATAGAGGGAAAGGAATAGGTTATTGGGGAGATACTGGAACAGTTGCTATTGGCAATGGCTTAGGGTTCCTAAAGAATCTTCAGTATTTAGACCTATCACATAATTTTATAGGTTCTCAAGGAGACAATGGAACGGTTGCTATTGGGAATGCTCTAGCTTTTCTTATGAATCTCCAAACATTAGATGTTTTCCTCAATTATATAGGTTATTCGGCAGGAAATGGAACACTAGCTATTGCACAGGCATTGCCGTCTTTGACAAATCTCGCTCATTTAGATCTTTCATTTAATGCATTTGGCTATACAGATGGGGATAGTGCCGTTGTTTTAATGAAGGCCCTTAAAAGCCTCAACGCCCTTCATACTCTTAATCTTGAGTATTTTAATTTTTATGAGGTAGGTGATACTGTCAACAATACGTTTGCTTTGGCGGAGAGCCTTCCATCGCTCTCGGCCCTCACAAGTATTAATTTTGGCTTTAATTATATGGGCTGTATTGAAGATATGAGCGTGGTAGCTCTTGTGAAGAGTCTTCAGTCACACTCGTCCCTTACCAGTCTTATGCTTGATAAAAACTGTATAGGTTCCACAGGGGGGAATGGAACAATCGCCCTTGCTAATACCCTCATGTCTCTTCCTCTCCTTCAAAACTTAGATCTTTCAGGAAATAATATCGGAAACCTTGATTCAAATAGCACAATTCCTTTAGTAAATAGCATTTCGCAGTTACAAAATTTAAATAGCTTATATATTCATCAACAGGATCAGACGATCCCTTCCTTCCAATGGGATCTTTTAAAGCAATATTGGCATCATCGAAATCTTAATACAGACCTATATATTTTCAGATCAACAGAGGATATTCAAAATTATCTCAGGGTTTTGCCAAACGAAACAATGTCTGTATCTTTAGTTGATCAGTTTGAATGGATTAATCCTGCGCAAATAACACTTTTGCTGGAAGGCCTATCTCGTTTACCAAACTTACAAACCCTGGATCTTTCAAATAATGTCGTGGACAGTACTGTCCTTGCAAATACATTACCTTTTTTTATGCACCTTACTTCTTTTAATCTCTCTTATGCACCGAGCGTTGTAGGGAGGTGGAGCGAGAACGATACATGTGCATTTGCGAATGCTTTGCCTCCCGGTCTTACGCTTTTGGATCTTTCAGGATTTGGAATGGGCTATATAGAGGACGGCAAAGGAGATGCAGTAACCGTCGCCCTGGCCGAGGGCTTACGTCACCTCATGAATCTTCGTTTTTTGGGTCTTTCGGATGTTGGAATAGGATACTGGGGAGAGAGAGGCGCGCAAGCCCTTGGAAAAAGTTTGAGTGACTTTCCTTATCTCACCAATTTAGACCTTTCAGCGAATTGGATAGGGTCTAGTGGAGATCCAGGAACACTTGCCTTGGCCGAAGGCCTTAATTCTACTTCTTATTTGAAGGTCTTAAACTTTGGCGATAATTACATCGGTTCTACTGGAGGTGCGGGTGGAAAAATGTTAATAAATATAATGCCACACTTGATTTGCAATGGTCTTAAAGAAGTTAATTTTGCTGGAAATAGTTTTATAAATATCCCCTGGGATACTGCAGCAAATGCCTTAGAAGGGTTATATTCTTCTCAAATTCAGCAAGCCTGCGAAGCGCATCAGTGTTGGAATAAGACTATCAACACCCCCGCGATTACGGATTGTTCTTCTTCAGCGTCTGCTTTAACACCGCCATTGATTTTCAGGTTCTTCAGCTTTTTCCCAAAGCGTGTGCAACCCATGCCTCCCCTTTTGTTGGAAGACGTGCCTATGGGGAGCGAAATGGTCCTTTTTCAAGAAGCTTATGCGCCCTCTCTCTGGGAATCTGTTAAAGAAAGGTTTGGAGAATTCCAACCTTCCTCTATAGGTCTTTTCTTCACGAGTGCGACAAAAGGAGCGGCCTATACCTTTGGTCTTGAAATGGTAAGGGATGCTCTCGAGCATGGAGGGGTGCCAAAGCGTGCGGCGAATATAGCCGTAATGGCAGCCCAAGTGGGGATGATCATCTATACCACAGCCTCCTATATGCCGACCGTAACGGGAATGGCTGTCAATGGTGGTCTTACGTATATGGGTGCTTCCCCCTCTGTTTCTTCCGCCTTAGGGAATATAGCTGCTGTAGCAGCGACCAGCATTGCCATGGGGGTTTCTGTGACGCCTAAAAATCTTGCCCTTACCGTGGCTGGAGGGGCCATTGGCAGCGCCCTTGCCCTTAAAGCAAAGAACAAGATTTCTTCTTGGCTATGGAAAAAAGAGACGTTGGCGAGGATTACGTATTAGTCTCGTTTTATTACTGACTCGCTTAACTAACCCAAGAATGACACCCATGTGAGGCGTTAAATTTTGTTTGGAGCAGTGCAGATAGGATAACAACTTGAGTCCCAATTGCATTCGTACCTCGTAGCGGAGGATCCAGCTGCCGCGGACTCAGGGCCAAATTGTTTTTGACACCACATTGAATCTGAAGAGTTGGGAAAGAAATTATTTTTCTCCTCCTTTGTTGAGCGTGATCACGCTCAGCGAGGCATGTGTTTTGGGAATGAAGTTCCACAAATGTGGATGTTGCAAAACTTTAAAACTGAGTTACGTTAGGACAAAGAAAATTTTTTACGCCCTAAAAGGGTGCGAATATGTAATTGCCCAGGTAAGTTTTTTAATCTAAAGTTCAAGTAAATTGATAATAATTTAGAAGAGACTAAAAGTTGGTTATATGTCAACAATTATAGATTCAGTTAACGCATTCACGCAGTTCATTAATATCCCCATTGAAGCACGAAATGGTCCTCTAAAAGGATATCAATTTGGGGTAAAGGACGTATTTGACGTTAAGGGCTTTCGTACCCAAGCAGGTAATCCAGAATATTATGAACAAGCAAATATTGCGAACAAAACTGCACCGGCCGTTGCCATTTTGCAAGAAGCTGGTGCAAAATTAGTTGGTAAAACACATACTGACGAATTAGGTGGGAGTCTATTTGGGCTCAATGAGCACTACGGTTCGCCTGTCAACTCTCATTCACCTGAGCGTGTGCCAGGTGGTTCCTCAAGTGGCTCTGCCGCAGCTGTTGCTGCAAATCTTGTTGACTTTGCCTTAGGTGCTGATACCAGTGGGTCTGTAAGAGCGCCTGCAAGTTTTTGTGGGATCTATGGGTTTCGCCCAACCTTTGGTAGAATTCCAACAACTGGCGTTTTACCAATATCGAATCACTTAGATACTGTTGGAATTTTTGCCCGGCATCCTGATGTGATTGCTCAAATTCTTCATGTTTATGGGATGAGAGAGCAGTCCGAGTTTACTCGACTTAGAATCATTCCAAGTTTGGTAGACCACTTACAAGGATCTCTAAAAAATACCTTCTTAGAAAAATTAAATATGATCAAAATGCTCATACCCTCCGCGACACCTCTCGTTATAGAGGAGGATCAATTGATTCAGTGGAGTACGGTCATTAGAACCATTACTATGTATGATCTATGGCACGTACATAAGGAATGGATTTTGAAGTCAAACCCGATTTTTGGTGAGATTATAAGTAATAGGCTTAAAATAGGTAGCTCTGTGCAATATGACGATTATAATCTTGCTCTCAAGAAACGACAAGAAATTAGAGAGTTTATGGAGGATAACCTAGAACCAGGAGACATTGCTGTATTTCCAACTGTCCATGATATCCCCCCAGTTTTATCGAGTACTGTGCCGCAACTCATGGATTTTTCCCTCAAAGCTTCACGCCATACTTGCATTGCAGCGCTCAATGGCTTTCCCGAAATTACAGTTCCCCTGAGAAACATCAAAGAAAAATGCTCGCTTGGGATGAGTTTTTTAGGAAGGGCAGGAGAAGATTATTCCCTCGCCTCATTTGCTTCAAAAGTACATTCCATAATTAATTGCGAAAAAAGCCACTGATGGCTGGCCTATCTAGCTCTGCCTCTTTAGCTTGCATATTATGATTTGCTGATTTCAATCCTAAAGCAACTTCTTTCTGTGTTTTCGTTGAGGCAAGAATAGAGAATGCTCCGATAAGAGCGCCAACTATCATCCACATGGCAGGCCACATGAGTACCTGAGTTTGACTGATCACATAGATAAGCAAAACTGGAGTAAGCCCACCAAACAAGGAGATACCAAGGCTTAAACTAAACGAAACACCTCTACACCGCCTCTTAACATCAAATAAGCTCGCTGTAAGGCCATTAGCAGGCCCAACAAACATGCCTGCCAATATGGAAAGAATCAGCTCACCTTGGATAATAAGAGAAAATTGGCCAGATCCTATCAACCAGAAGGCTGGGTAGGCTAAAACCATAGTTGCAAACACAGCTGTCAACATTACTTTTTGGGGACCGAGTTTGTCTGCCATATAACCAGCTAAGCAAATACAAAGCATGTACACGACAAGCCCCAAGGTAATCACGAACAAGGTTGTTGAAGTTGTAAGCGATGTAACAAGCGTATGATAGTGCCCCATAAAAACAAAGGGAACGTAGTATATGATTCCTATAAAACTTCCGATCCCAAAAGTTATTAAGAGCGAAACAAAATTAGCTTTAACAATTGATGCAAAACTCTGAGCTTCATTTCTCTCGCTTTTTTGTGCCTTGTTAAAAGCTGCTGTTTCCTGCGTATTTTTTCTTATATAAAAGCCTAATAGACCAATGGGTATGCTCAACAGGAAAGGCACCCTCCATCCCCAATCTGGCATTGTTTCAAGTGCGCATAAAGAAGCCATGCTAGAAGCTGCTAACATCCCAATAACTGATGAAGCTGTAACCAGACTTCCAGAAAAGTATTTTTTCTTTTCATGGGCATGTTCAATAACAAAGATGGCGGCACCACTAAACTCCCCTCCAGCACACAAACCTTGTAGCAAGCGGCAAAATGCCAAAGCAATAGGGGCCAGAAGTCCTATTTGGGTATACGTAGGCAGGAGGCCTATCAAGCTCGTTGGAACCATCATAGCGATGATTGATATTACCATCGCTTTTTTTCGCCCAAATGTATCACCAACATAGCCAAAAACAACCCCACCAAGAGGACGAATTAAAAAGCCTGCCGCAAATATACAGTAACTTGCAATGAGCGCTGCAACAGGATCTTCTTTCGGAAAGAACATTTTTGAAAATACGGGAGCTAAAAGTCCAAAGAGAGCAAAATCATAAAACTCTAAAGCCGTTCCTATAAAAGCAGCCGCAAAATTTTTCCCTTGTTTTTTCATACACAGAGCCTCCCCTTTTTTTATTGTTCGTTTATGTCAATTTATTCATTTATATCATTATTTATTAAAAATCTAGCATATTTGGTGAATGACTCCACGAGTCAAGTTTTTCAACTGGTTTATTTAAGTGGAACAATCATCAGACTTGTTTTTGAACAGAGGTAGGGATAATGAATTTTCGGTGATGATTTTTGACATAGGCTTGAAGATATTCTTCCAATACATCAATTTTCTTTATGCCTTTGAGTTGGATGGGGTAAGTGAAATAAATATCGATGCTTGGACCGGCAATTTCAGGAAGGACCTCAACGAGATTAGAATCTTTGAGTAAAGGAGATTCTTGCGAGAAGGAGATAATTCCAAAACCCGTCTTGCCAAAATGAAACAAAGCGCGCAGAGAATTAGCACTTACGTAAGGAGCTTGCGGTTTATGTATGTTACCACTCAGCTTTAAATGCCAATTAATATTATCAAAAAGATAAATTTTCTCAGGGCCGAATCCAACCAAACGATGATGTTCAAGGTCTTCAACCGTTTTGGGAACGCCATGTTTTTGAAGGTATTCTTTGCTTGCGTAAAGTCTGCGACTCCAACTCATGAGAAACTTTTGAATTAATTCAGGCTGATCATGAAGATAGGGTTGAAGCGCAACCTGAACTTCTAGAGATTCCACATCTAAATGCCCGTCTTTTGAAAATATTGATAAATTTATTTTTGGGTAAAGGTTCAAAAAGTCAGGAATAATGGTATAAAGCCATGTATCAACAAGGCCAACATTGGCGCCGATACTTAGATCACCTTGAGGCTCTGATTGCTCATTCTGAATTTGCGTCATGGCTAGCTCTGAATAAACAAACATTTTTTCAGTATTTTGAAATAGGAGCTGCCCTTGTCTCGTTAGAACCAAACCTCTTGGCAACCTTTTAAATAATTTATGCCCCACCCGGTATTCGAGTTCAATAATTTGCCGGCTAAGTGCGGATTGGGAGATGTTAAGGTGTTGTCCCGTTTTTGTAAAACTTCCAAGTTTTGCGACATAATAAAATGTTTTTAATTTATCCCACTGCAAAGCCCACCCCTCTTCGAGAAAATTACTTTATTCTTTTAATTTTAGGCTTAATTTTTGAGGCGGTAAAGTAAAATCAAATCAGGGTAAATGAGAGTATTTAAGCTGCTTTTTTTCGTATTTTCTGGCCTTTTCCAAGTCCAATAGTCTTTGCAATGATGCTCCGCTTTTTTGCATAATTGGGAGCAACCATGGGATAATTAGAAGGAAGGCCCCAGCGTTCCCGATATCCATCAGGCGTCATATTATAAGCGTTCTTTAAATGGCGTTTGAGCATCTTTAACTTACGTCCATCTTCAAGACAAACGATGTAGTCTGGTTGAACAGACTCCTTGATGGGAACGGCAGGTTCTCCAGCAGGCAACAATGATGATGACCTACCTGAGGAAAAATTGCACAAGGCCTTGTAAACAAGGTTTATAAAACCTGAAATTTCTGCGGGTTCCATCTTGTGATTCGAAACATAGGCTGCAACAATTCCAGACGTTAACTCTGTAATTTCTAAAGTTTCATCTTTATCTAACATTCTATATTTCCTATATCAACTTTACGAATTCTACTATTTATACTTCAGCTTAAAACTAAAATCAATTACATTTTTTTCAGATATGAATGTAATTATTAGCCATGAAAACAGAGACTTCATTCCCACGATAATTGCAGAAGAATCAAAAGAATAGTGGAAAACTTGAACTTAGCCAAACTTTCCACCATTCTCATTATGATAACATTTACACTAAATTTCTTCTTCGTTTTCAGTCTTAAAAACCTTATGGGCTTGAAGTACAGCAAACCAAGAGCCCTGTAAATTCTTAAAAACGATTTCCAGTATGTCAAGTTGAGCATGGACATTCCGGATATCGCCATCAAGTCTTTTCAAAAGCTGTTTGGAAGAAGATAGGGAATTAATGTCGCTCATGATCAATACCTTCCTCACCTAACCAACGATAATAAACTGTAAAAATGTCTCTTAAAGACCCACGAATCAGCTCATGTTCCAACCATGCCTGAGTCATAAGATCTTCAAGATGTTTAAATCGTCGTGTTAATTGTTGTGAAAGATATTCAAGTTGCGCTACATTGTTATGAGCCATTGTCAACTCCTTCAAGTTGGCTTGGTTAGTGGGGCAAGGGCGTTCCATCGCCTTTGTTCCACGCTATCTCATGTGAGATAGCTTTTTAAGGATAATGCGACTTTTTAAAACAATCAAGCAAAAAGTTTACAAAGATTTGATTGTCTCAATAGCAATGATTTGGCTGACAATATAATCCTTACAATAAGGAAAAGTTTTGTTTTGCCTGAGCTTCCTTCTTTCTTTTCGTTTTATTAAATTCAGAGTTAAACAAAATCCTTGTATCATCCTGCTCTTTTGAGTATATTCTCAAAGTGAAGAATAAAACAAAGATATCAGAATGCCCATCATAGGCCGCGAAAATGAATTACAAACCTTAGATCAACTCCTCTCTTCTCGCGTTCCTGAATTCTTAGCCATCTATGGAAGGCGAAGAGTGGGTAAAACCTTTCTCATTCGTAGTTTTTTTGAAGGCAAGAGGCCTCTCTTTTTCAATGTCACTGGGGCTAAGGATGGAGCCTTAGCCGAGCAAATTCGCCATTTTACGAAAGAAATAGGAAGAGTATTCTACCATGGTGCCCAGCTAAAGGAAGCCAAAGATTGGGACTCAACTTTTGAAATGCTTACAGAAGCTTTTAAATCTGTCCCAAAAAACAAAAAAATAGTTCTTTTCTTTGATGAGTTTCCGTGGATGGCGAGTCAGAACTCGAGACTCTTACAAAATCTAGAATATTATTGGAATCAGCACTGGTCGAGGGATAAAAGGATTAAGCTGATTATATGTGGCTCCTCTGCTTCCTGGATTATAGAAAAAATCGTTAATAATAAAGGGGGACTTTATAATCGCCTTACGCGTAATATTTACCTTGAGCCATTTAATTTACGAGATACCAAACGATTTTTAAATTCTCAGGGTGTTAAATTAAACAATGAACAAATATTACAAATTTATATGGTGATAGGAGGAATTCCTTATTATCTCTCAAAGATTGAACGAGGATTATCAGCGACTCAAAATATTGAAAAATTAGCCTTCCAACGAAAAAGCTTTTTAACAGAAGAATTTGATAATTTATTTTCATCCTTATACGATGACTATGGAACTTATATTGATATCGTACGACTTATTGCAAGTCGTCGATATGGAATAGGGCAAGAAGAACTTTTAAATCTTTTGGGAAAAGCACTACACGGAAAAACTGGTTTAAAGAAGTTAAAAGCCCTTCAGGATTCTAATTTTATCATTAGCTTTAAGTCCCATTTCCATCGAAAAAAAGGGATTTATTACAAGGCGATCGATGAATACACCCTTTTTTATCTCGATTGGATCGACCCTATAAAGGCAACGTTGCTTACAAAAGGTCTTATGAAGGGATATTGGGAAAAACAACAAAGCTCTGCGTCCTGGAATAGTTGGTCAGGATATGCCTTTGAATCTGTTTGTTACAAACACCTTCCTCAAATTAGCAAAGCTCTTAATATAAGCCCTACTGCTGTGCCTAATACATGGCGTTATGTTCCACGGAAAGGGTCACAAGAGGTGGGCGCACAAATTGATCTTTTATTCGATCGAGATGACGATGCAATCACCATATGTGAGATTAAGTATACAGAGCGACCTTATGTTATTGATAAACAAGAATACGCACAATTAAAACGAAAGTTTATCGTATTTAAAGAAAAAACGAGAACCAAGAAGCAGCTTTTTTTGGCAATCATTTCTGCAAATGGGATTAAAAAAAGTATTTACTCGGAAGACATGCTAGACGGCGTGGCTACTTTAGATGATTTGTTCAAAAGGGAATAGGATCATACAATGGATTGTAAATTATTCCTTTGAACTTGTTCCCCCAACCATACTCCCAAACAACTCAACAGCTTCTCTTAAAGGCTCATCAGCTAAATGGGCATATCGTTGGGTAGTGGAGGCTTGGGTATGACCAAGCAATTTTCCGACGATACTCAAGCTCAACCCGCTTGAGACCAAGTGGGAAGCATGGGTATGGCGCAAATTGTAATGACCCCTAAAAAGTGGACCATTTTTTCGAGAAATTTTGATAGAGGTAGACTCAATCAGAAAGGAAGAGAAAATGAAGAAAAAGATTAATGCATCGTTAAAATTGAAGATCGCCATAGAAGCCTTCAAGGGCGATATGACCATAGGGGAACTTGCTTCAAGGTATGAGGTATCTCCAGCACAAATTCACCGTTGGAAGCGCCTTCTTTTGGAACAAGGGGCTGGATTATTCGAGAGTTCTCATAAACCCTCCCACACGGTTCATGAAGACGAAATTCAAAAGCTACATGCCAACATTGGGAGGTTAACGGTTGAGAATGATTTTTTATCACGTGCGCTCGGGCGTCCAAAGTAAAGGAGCGCAGACAAATGATTGATAAGGAATACAAGCCCTTAAGTGTTCGCGCCCAATGTCGTCTTTTAGACTTAAACCGCTCGACACTTTACGCCCCCCTGAAGCCATTGGCTGAAGATACGGAGCTCGCCAACCGAATGGGGGAGATTTATGAAGCAACCCCTCAATATGGCTATCGCCGCATTCATGCCAAGCTCGTTCGTGAAGGAAGGATTGTGAACCGGAAGAAGGTTTACCGCTTGATGAAAGAGCTAGGCCTTCAGGCTATCTATCCTAAGCCCAAAACAACCATACGAGGCAAGCAAGCTGTTGTTTATCCTTATTTGCTTGGAGGTGTCTTAAAATCGAAAAGCCCCATCAGGTCTGGCAAGTGGATATCACCTATTTTAGGCTTCCTGGAGGATTTGTTTATTTGACTTGCTTAATTGACGTGTATAGCCGGGCTGTTGTGGGATGGCGCTTGTCAAATTCCTTATGCAAAGAAGCCTGTTTAGAGGCCTTGGAAGATGCCCTCTGGCGCTATGGTCCTCCCGAGATTGTGAATTCGGATCAAGGGTGCCAATTTACAAGCGTTGAATGGGGAAATTTCTGCCTCCTCAATGAGATCAAAATCAGCATGTCCCATAAGGGAGGTTCCACGGATAATGCTTATGTGGAGCGGTTTTGGAGAACTCTTAAATTTGAAGGATTTTATCTGAGTTTCCCGGAGACCATGGCAGAGCTAAAGACAATGCTTTCCACATTTATTAAGTGGTACAACGAGGAAAGACTTCATAGCTCTCTCAAGTACAAAACGCCCATGGAGGCCTTAAAAATGGCGGAAACACAGACCTATGGATATGTGGATAACTTGCTCCACAAGTTCCCCACGTGTGACCGGCATGGTTATCGACTAACTGGTGGAAGTCCAGTCATGGCCTAGAAAGGAAGGAACATGTAGGCAAGGGCAAGGGTGTCCGAAGAAACTCTCTCGAGCTACCCGAAGAGGGA
>Ga0299912_10002001_pt1 | contig 16644 bp, 16 predicted proteins | sample RVTome_2_FD_207667 | JGI IMG/M metagenome (GOLD analysis project Ga0299912, IMG submission 207667) | Soil microbial communities from uranium-contaminated site in the Upper Colorado River Basin, Wyoming, United States - RVT95D214 (version 2) ... | reverse complement strand
CGTATTCCTTGTTGATGAACGCGATCATCTCCGCCGGCGTGGTGATGGTCGGCTCGCCGCCCTGGCGCTCGAGCTGCTCGCGCGTAACGGGATCGTTGACGACCTGGACCAGGGTCGCGTGCAGCTTGTCGAGTATGGGTTTGGGCGTATTCTTCGGCGCCATCAGCCCGGCCCAGCCGGTCGAGACAAAGCCCGGCACGCCGGACTCGATGATCGTGGGCAGTTCCGGGGTGATGGACGAGCGCTTCTCGCCGCCGGTTGCGATCGCGCGCAGCCGGCCGCTCCGCACATGGCCCATCACCGCTGGTCCGGGTGCGATCGTGAACTGCGCTTCATTGGCCACCACTGCCGTCAGTGAAGCACCGCCCTTGTAAGGTACATGCAGCACATCGATTTTTGCCGTGTGCGTGAACAGCAGGCCGGCGAGATGGCTCTGGAAGCCGGAACCGGCGTTCGACATATTAAGTTTGCCCGGATTGGTTTTGGCGTAGGCGAGCAGGTCCTTCACGCTTTTGAAGGGCAGCGTGGGGTTCACCACCAGAATGTTCTGGGTGATGGCGAACAGCGAGATCGGCTCGAAATCCTTTATCGGATGATAGTTGAGCTTCTTGTAGAGCTGCGGTGAAACCACCTGCACGCCGGTGGAGGTCAGAAACAGCGTATAGCCGTCGGGCGTCGCGTGCGCGGCGATCTCGGCGCCTATGGTGCCGCCCGCGCCGGCGCGGTTGTCCACCACCATCTGCTCTCCCAGGATATCGCTCATTTTGACGGCGAGCACCCGGCTCAGGGTGTCGACCGAGGTGCCGGTGGTGTTGGCGATGATGACGCGAACCGGCTTGGTGGGGTAGCTTGTGGTTTGCGCCGCGCCTGCCGGCACCGGCTGCAGGTTGACCAGGACGGCCAAAGTGTATCCCAGCATTATCCTCAAGGCGTTCCGCATGGCTGTCTCTCCGCGCTCGGACCGAAGTGCCCGGTTGCCGGCCGACCGGGACGGGTCTTCGGCCATGTTTTTGTTGGTCTTTTTGACCCGGCAGCGCGTAGATTAATCCGATACGGATTGTTATACAACCTGGAATGCGCGGCGCTTAGCCAGTGAGCGTTGGCGCAAAACAGTGCGTGGGATGCAGCGCAGGCGTTTTCGCCTGCACAGCACGCCGCGGCAGCAGACCGGCGGCCTGCTGCCGCAACCGCGCAGTGATGCTCCTGCGCGCTAGTATGCTTTCAGCTTGGCGATGCGGATTGCCTCGCCGAAGTTCTTCCATTCCTCATCGATGAGCCTGGCGAACTCTGCCGGGGTGTCGGTTTCCGGGTCGCCGCCGGCGCGTTCCATCAATTTTGCAGTCTCGGGGTCGTTCACGGTCTTGACGAGCGCGGCGTGCAGCTTGTCGATGATCGGTTTCGGCGTGCCTTTGGGCGCGAGCAGGCCGATCCAGCCACCCGAGAAAAAGCCCGGCAATCCCGACTCGATCAGCGTCGGCAGTTCCGGCATCAGCGACAGGCGTTTCTTGCCGCCGCTCGCGAGCGCGCGCAGGCGGCCCGCGCGGATATGGCCCATCACGGCCGGCGCAGGGGTGATCGTGACCGGCGATTCGCCGGCGATTACCGCGCCGACCGAGGCGCCGCCGCCCTTGTACGGCACATGGACCACGTCAAGCTTCGCGGCGTGCGTCAGCAGCACGCCTGCCAGATGGCTTTGCGTGCCCGCGCCGGCGTTCGCCATGTTGAGCTTGCCGGGATTGGCGTTGGTGTAAGCGATCAGCTCTTTCAGAGTTTTCACCGGCAGTTTGGGATTGACCACCAGGATGTTCTGAGTGACGGCAATCAGGGAAATCGGCTCGAAACTCTTGGCCGGATCGTAATTGAGCTTGCCGACGATCTGGGGGCCTATCACCTGCGAGGCAGTGGCGGTCGCGAACAGCGTGTGCCCGTCCGGGGCCGCGGTTGCGGCCAGTTCGCCGGCGATGGTGCCGCCCGCGCCGGCGCGATTGTCGACCACGATCTGCTGGCCGAGCTGCGCGCCCATTTTGACGGACACGATGCGGCTTATGGTGTCGTTCGATGCGCCGGGATTTTGAGGGACGATGAGCCGGATCGGCCTGCTGGGATAATTTGCCGCGGCGTCGGCGGCGATGGCCGGTCCCTGGTGCAACATTGCTGCTAAGCCGAGTACAAGTGCCGATTTCAAAGTACGCTGCATGGTGGTTCTCCTCGTTTTTTTTGACCCGGTGTCAGGCCGCGCATAGAATAATCCAGTGTACCCTCATGGCACAACCCGGAGTAAATAATGGCCCGCATCAGTTATGTAGACCCCGCAACGATTACCGATCCCCAGATCAGGCGCTGGCTTGACGACGCCGTCAAGGCGGGCCGCCCCGGTCCGGAGAACCAGGCGATCCGCGCCCACCAACCCGACGTCATGCGCTCGTTCACGCAGACGCGCGAGATGCTGTTCGACAACGGCGCAGGCGTGGTGGAACACGACCTGAAGGAGTTGCTGCGCGCCTATGTCGCGCACACCGTCGAGTGCGGCTACTGAAGCAACCAGGGAACCGCGCGGTCCGCGCGGGATGCTGGCAACCGCATGTCGGAGATCATGAGCTACGAAAAGTCCGACAAGTTCACGAAGCGCGAGAAAATCGCGCTGCGCTATGCCGACGCGATCATGTACGAACCGGCGCAGGCAGACGATGCAATGTGGGTCGATCTGCACGCGGAGTTCACCGAACCGCAACTGGTGGAGCTCGGGTACTGGATAGGCTTTACCTTTGGCGGCCAGCGCTGGCTGAAGACGCTATCGGCCAAACAGGGCGAACTCGATGCTTTCCTGAAAGAGAAAAAAACTCAACCCTGATTAAACCGCCGATGAACGCCGATCAAACCAATGCGAACATAAATATATATAAAACAACGGGTTATATTATATCTCTGTATATAATAACAACTTGAGGTTTTAGATTTTCATCGGCGTCTATCGGCGTTCATCGGCGGTTTCATCGATCTTGGTCCTTTTGATATGCGCTCTTTAAGACGGCGCTGACTGCAGCCGCCGCAGCATCCAGGGCATGACCACTTTTTCGAAAATCGCGGGACTCGGCCATTGCGGCGAGCGGCCCATGTGCCCGCCGGCCGGGTTGACCCAGGCTTCCTTGGCGTCGCCGTGCTGCAGGAGCACGAATATGTCCGCGATCGGAATCTGGGAGTCGCGCGCGCCGTTGACGAGCAGCATTGGCGCCGAGGGCTGGTCGAGCAGGCCTGAATCGAGCAGCGAGAATTTCCGCGCGCGTTCGAGCAGCCCCTCCATGGTGGTCGCCCCGAACAGCGCGGCCGTGGCCTGGAAGTAATCGTAAAGGTATTCGTCGGTTGCCAGCGACCGCGGCAGCCAGTCCGGCTGGAAATAGCCGTGGACTGGCCCGCCGTGCACCACGGTGCCGCGCAGGCGGGCGCGCTCGGTGTGCGCGAGCTTGGCGGCCCAGTAGCCGCTCCAGCTGCGGCCCTGCACCACGATGCGCCCGGCATCGACGTCCGGGCGCGTGGCAAGATAGTCGAGCGCTGCGGAGAACATGCGGTCGCTGTCGGCCGTGGCGGTCTCGATGGGCGCTTCCCCGGTGCCCGGCAGGTCGATTGCGAACAGGCCGATGCCGTGCTGCAGATAATTGTCGCTGTAGGCGGCGATGTCTTCCTTGCGCGAATCGAGCCCGGCGATGCCGAAGACGATGGGCGACGGGCGCACATCCGCAGGCAGCCGCAGGTAGGCGGCGATCTCCCTGCCTTCGAACGGGATGCGCACCACTTCCATCGCCGGCTCGAGCAGCCGGGCGTACTGGCGGAAGGTTTCGAGCGCGCGCTGCTTGGCGCGCTGTTTTGCCGGTGAGTTTTCCACCGGCCAGCGCGCAAAATGATAGAGGCGCCAGGCGCGCCAATAGTGCCCGCGCGCCACATCTGCGGCGGTTCCGGGTTGCTGCGCGCTGGCGAGGTGCCGTTCGGCGATATTGCTCCACGCCTGCGCCCATTGTTCGCGGCCCAGGCTGTCGATCTGTGCCAGCGCAGCGCGCGCATCCTCGGACCCGATGCCGCCGAGCGGCGGCATATTGCGGTCGGCGCGCCGCTGAACTTCCTGCTTGAGTTCGGAGAGACTGCGCGAGCCCCCGGTGATCAATTCGTCGGCTGCTCCGGCAGCGGTGGGGTGCATGGCGGCTCCTGTCGTGTGGTATGTCAGTGAAGCTCTAAATGTCGCCGGCAACATTACCACTACTGCGTTCCGGTGGGGAGAGCGATTTGAAGGCCATGAACGAAATACCCGGTGAAATGGATCGACCTGGCCGGCGATTCCAGCAAGGGCCGCGACGGGCCGGGAACCAGTCGAACGCGGCGGTGTCCTTTAACTTCCTGGTTTTCAGCTAAGATGACAATATGACATGGCGTAAATGGATTGCTGTAGTAATGGTGGCGGTGCTTTCAGGCTGCGCCACCACTCCGGTCGACTATACGGGTGCGGATGCGCCGCGCACCGCGCAGTACACGCCGCTCAAGTCCCAGCGGCCGGTGATCGGTCTCGTGCTCGGCGCCGGCGGCTCCCGCGGTTTCGCCCACGTCGGCGTCATCAAGGCCCTCGAGGCTGCGGGCATAGAGCCCGATCTGCTGGTCGGCACCAGCTCCGGCGCGATCGTTGCTTCGCTTTACGCGGGGGGGTACCGCTCGGAATCACTCGAAAAAATCGCCTTGCAGGTCGAGGACGGCGATCTTTTCGACTTCACGTTGTTCGGCCCCGGCGTCATCGAGGGCGGCCGTCTGCAGGGTTTCGTCAACGACACGCTCGGCAACCGGCCCATCGAAGCGCTCGACAAGCCGTTTGCCGCGATCGCGGCGGAGCGCGAATCCAGCCGCATGACGGTGTTCAATCGCGGCAACACCGGCATGGCGGTGCGCGCTTCGGCGAGCGTGCCCAAAGTGTTCTGGCCGGTGACCATACGCGGCGCGCAGTACGTCGACGGCGGGGTGGCGAGCCGCGTGCCGGCGCCGGTGGCGCGCGCCATGGGCGCCGATATCGTCATCGCGGTCGACGTGTCCTGGCGCGGATCGGCGGAGGCCGCGCTGGCCGATGTCGTGATCCGGCCGCCGACCATCCGTGCGCGCATTACCGATTTCAACCACAAGCTCGAAAACATGGCGGCTGGCGAGGAAGCGACGCGCGCCGCCATTCCGCGCATCCGCGAACTGATCGCGGCGGTCGCCAGCGAGAAAACGCGCATCGCGAACGTTAACCGCATTCCGGTGAGTGCGCTCGCGCGCTAGAAAAACATCAACGCAAAAGGGCTGACCCCAAAAAAAGCATGAACACGAAGGGTGCAAAGGTCCGCAAAGGTTCGCGAAGGAAAAATAAAAACAAATAATAATTAAAACCTAGTGTGCTGTCCCGAAAATAATTCGCATATTCGTAGGTCGCCAATCCTTTGGCGACTGCGCGTTGACGCAAGTCATAAACAAACAAAAAGCATAAACGCAGAGGACGCGAAGGTTCGCAAAGGAAATGCACAAATAAAAAGCACGGACACAAAGGACACCAGGGAACATAAGATAAAGTTCAACGAACGCGATCTCTTTCTGGGGAGTAGTTAATCGCTCGAAGTTAGTTTGTTGTATATGCTCTCCTTCGCGAACCTTTGCGGCCCTTCGCGTCCTTTGCGTTAAAGATTTTTTCTTTTGGGGAGGAGTGTCATCGTGGCTGACCAACGCCCGTTCGCGGGCATCAGGGTGCTCGACCTTACGCGCGTGCTGGCGGGACCGTTTTGCGCCTACCAGCTCGGGCTGCTCGGGGCCGACGTGATCAAGGTCGAGCGGCCCGGCAAGGGCGAAACCGTGCGCTGGCGCGCCGAAGCCGATCCGTTCTTCGGCGAGCAGGGCATGTCGCTGGGCTTTATGACCCAGTCGGCCAACAAGCGTTTTCTCGCTCTTGACATCGACCAACCCGAGGGACGGGAGATTTTTCTCAAGCTCGCGGCGGGCGCGGACGTGGTGGTGCAGAACCTGCGCGCGGGGTCGGCGGAAAAGCGCGGCATCGGCTACGAGGACGTCAAAGCGGTCAATCCCAAAGCGATCTTCTGCTCGATCACGGCCTACGGCAATACCGGCCCGAAAAAGAGCCATCCTGCGTACGACAGCGTGGTCCAGGCGTGGTCGGGCCTGATGAGCATCACCGGCACGCCGCAGAGCGGGCCGCTCAAGGTGGGGCCCCCGGTCATCGATTACGCGACCGGCATTGCCGCCGCCTACGCGGTGTCGGCGGCGCTCTATCAGCGCAGTCACACCGGCACCGGACAGTACATCGATCTTTCGATGCTCGACACGACCATGATGCTCATGGCTTCGGTCGTCACCGCGTACCTCAATACCGGCGTGCCGCCCAAGCCCGCGGGCAATGACGCGTCCAGCCGCGCGCCGGCCTCCACCACGTTCAACACCGCCGACGGCCTGTTGGCGCTCGCCATCAACGAAGAGCATCAATACCAGAACCTGCTGCAAGGCCTGGGGCTGCAAGCGCTCAACGGCGATCCGCGTTTCGCCGGGCCCGCGGCGCGCCGCGACAACGTCCCGGCGCTGCGCGCCGCGCTGCAGCAGGCGCTGATGACGCGTACCGCGATGGAGTGGGAAACGCTGCTCAATGAATTGTGCGTGCCGGCAGGGCGCGTGCGGACGCTGCCGGACTGCGTCGCCGACGCGCAGACCGCATCACGCGGACTGTTCCATACTTTCGCGGCGGGCGAAACGGGCTTTGCGCGCGAGCTCACGGTGCCGCTGGCGCCGTTTCGCTTCGAGCATGGCGGGCCGCAGGCGGACACGCCGCCGCGTCCGGCCGGCGCCGATACCGAGTCGATACTGAAAGAACTGGGTTTGGGCGCCGGGGATGTCCGGCGCCTGCGCGAACACGGCGTTATCTGAATGCGGTAATGCGGCGCGTTCGCGGCACGCGTCCGATGCGCCAGTTGGCCGAGGCCCACCGCCAGAATTCTCCGATGTCCGCTGAGGCCAGTTCCGGCGCAGGCTGCTGACCAAGAAAGCGCAGCGCTTCGACCAGGGACGGCAGCGGCCGCGATGCATCGACAGGCGTTGCGAGCGTTTGTTTGCTGAGTTTTTCGCCATGCTCGTTCACGGCAACCGGCAGATGAGCGTAGCGCGGCGCCGGCAGACCGAGCAGTTGCTGCAGGTAAATCTGGCGCGGCGTCGAGTCGAGCAGGTCGGCGCCGCGCACCACATCGGTGATCCCCTGTTCGGCGTCATCGACGACCACCGCCAGCTGGTAGGCGTATACCTGATCGTAGCGATAGAGCACGAAGTCGCCGATTTCGGTTTCCAGATTCTGCGCGATGCGGCCCTGCACTGCGTCATCGAATTCGACGGCGGCGCCGCGCGTGGCGATGCGCAAGGCGCGCGCGGCCCGGCCTGGCGGCAGGCCGGAACGGCAGGAGCCGGGGTAGACGTAACCTTCGATGCCGGCGATGCCGGAATCGGCGATCTCGCGCCGGCTGCAGGCGCAGGGATAGACCAGGCCGCGTTGCCGCAGTTCGTGCAGCGCGGCGTGATAGGCCTCGCTGCGCGTGCTTTGATGCGCGACAGGGCCGTCCCACTGCATGCCGCAGGCTGCCAGCGTGCGCAGGATGTCGTCACCGGTCCCCGGCACTACGCGCGGCGGATCGAGGTCCTCGATGCGCACCAGCCACTCGCCGCCGCGGGTCTTCGCTTCGAGATAGCTGCCGACGGCCGCCACCAATGAACCGAAGTGCAGCGGTCCGGTAGGGGAGGGCGCGAAACGGCCGCGATAAGGTTTCATGCGCTACAGTGTAATGCGTAAAAGAAATTTGCCACAGAGGACACAGAGGACACAGAGAAAACCAAAAACTTTAACTGGGAACCCGTGTGCGGCAAACGCAATTTTTCTCCAATAGTTGAGCAACATATGGCATAGGCACCTCTGCCGCAGACTCGAAAATCCGATTTGTTTTTTTGAATCCTCTGTGTTCTCTGTGTACCCGTCAAGCGGGTATTGAAATGAACCCTCTGTGGTTAATATAAAATTGGTCTTTATTAAGTTTGCGTTTCTGGAGGGAAGAATGAAAGTCAAAGCCGCCGTCGCGTACAAGGCCGGAGCGCCGCTCGCCATCGAAACCGTCGATCTGGAAGGCCCGAAAGCGGGCGAGGTGCTGGTCGAGATCAAGGCCACCGGCATTTGCCACACCGACGAGTTCACCCTGTCGGGAGCGGATCCGGAAGGCTTGTTTCCCGCAATCCTTGGTCACGAGGGCGCGGGTGTCGTGGTCGATGTCGGGCCGGGCGTTACTTCACTGAAGAAAGGCGATCACGTCATTCCGCTTTATGTGCCCGAGTGCCGGCAGTGCGAATACTGCATTTCGGAGAAGACCAATCTGTGCCAGGCGATCCGCGTGACGCAGGGCCAGGGCGTGATGCCCGACGGTTCCAGCCGCTTCTCGCTCGGCGGGCAGAAGCTGTTTCACTACATGGGTACCTCGACGTTTGCCAATTACACGGTGGTGCCGGAGATTTCGCTCGCGAAGATCCGCGAGGACGCGCCGTTCGACAAGGTGTGCTACATCGGTTGCGGCGTCACCACCGGCATCGGCGCGGTGATCAACACCGCCAGGGTTGAGCCGGGCGCCAACGTCGTGGTGTTCGGTCTCGGCGGCATCGGACTCAACGTGATCCAGGGCGCGCGGCTTGCCGGCGCCGACATGATCGTCGGCGTCGACATCAACCCGGCGCGCAAGGCGCTCGCGGAGAAATTCGGCATGACGCATTTCGTCAATCCGAAAGAAATCGAAGGCGACCTTGTGCCCTACCTCGTCAATCTGACCAAAGGCGGCGCCGACTACAGCTTCGAATGCATCGGCAACGTCGATGTCATGCGCCAGGCGCTGGAGTGCTGCCACAAGGGCTGGGGGGTGTCGGTAATCGTCGGCGTTGCCGGCGCAGGGCAGGAAATCCGCACGCGCCCGTTTCAGCTGGTCACCGGCCGGGTGTGGAAAGGCACGGCCTTCGGCGGAGCCAAGGGGCGGCGCGATGTGCCGAAGATCGTCGACTGGTACATGGACGGCAAGATCAATATCGACGATCTCATCACGCACAAGTTGAGGCTCGACGAGATCAACCGCGGCTTCGATCTGATGCACGCCGGCGCATCGATTCGCAGTGTGGTTGTGTTTTAAGTTATTGAATTAATGGAATAAAAATAATGAACGCGAAGGTTGGAAAAGTAAAACCCCAAATGTTTTTTCGGAGGGATGGCAAGTGAGTTGCTCGATGAAACGCCTGGTTTGAACTGCGTTTTTTGCCGCAACACGAGTCGCGCAAGTTCAGGCAAAATTATGTCCTCACCAGTTTGCGTTTTCCCCCATGGCTGTGCCACTGCTCACCGAGCTTCCCTATCATTCCGACAGCGCCGCGCTTTTCGAGGCGATCGCCGATCTGCCGTGGGCGGTTTTCCTCGACAGCGGCCGGCACCACCCGGCGCAGTCGCGCTACGACATCCTTGCCGCCCAGCCGTTCGTGCGCCTGATTACACGCGGCAATCTGACCGAGATCCATGCCGACGGGATCGAACTCTCGCGCGAAGATCCTCTCGAGTTGCTGAAACGCTATCTTGAATTCGATCCCGGCTGCGGCCAGTCCGGTGACGGCCTGCCGTTCTGCGGCGGTGCCATCGGCTATTTCGGCTACGATCTGGCGCGGCGGCTGGAGACCTTGCCCGCCACGGCGGAAGACGCCGAGAAGATTCCCGATATGGCGGTCGGCATCTACGACTGGGCGGTGGTGGCCGATCACGTCGAGCGCAGAAGCTGGCTGGTGGGGCAGGGGCGCGACCCCGACACCGATATCAAATGGAACGGCCTGGTCAGGCGTTTCAGCGAGGCGCGCCCGGAGAAACCGAGAGTGCCGTTCCGCATTACCTCGCCGGTCGCCTCCAATATGACGCGCGAGTCGTATGGCCGCGCTTTCCGGCGCATCCACGAATACATCGGGAACGGCGATTGTTATCAGGTCAATCTGGCGCAGCGCTTTGCAGCGGCGGCCTCCGGCGATCCGTGGCTGGCCTATCAGGCGCTGCGCGTGATCAACCCGGCGCCTTTTTCCGCCTACCTCAGCACGCCGTACGCGCAGATCCTGTCGGCTTCGCCGGAGCGTTTCCTGAAAGTGGAAAACGGCCATGTCGAGACCCGGCCGATCAAGGGCACGCGGCCGCGCGCGGGCCACCCGCGGCTGGATGCCGAACTCGCGGAGGAACTGCGCAACAGCGGGAAAGACCGCGCCGAAAACGTCATGATCGTCGACCTGCTGCGCAACGACCTGTCGAAGAACTGCGCGCCCCACTCGGTGAAAGTGCCGAAGCTGTTCGATGTCGAGACGTTTGCCACGGTGCATCATTTGGTGAGCACCGTGACCGGACAGCTCAGGCCCGGGCGCGACGCGCTGGACCTGCTGCGCGGCTGCTTTCCGGGCGGTTCGATTACCGGCGCGCCCAAGCTGCGCGCGATGCAGATCATCGAAGACCTCGAGCCGCAGCGCCGCGGTGTCTATTGCGGAGCGATCGGCTACGTGGGCTTCGACGGCAACATGGACACCAGCATCGCGATCCGCACCCTGATCTATTCGGGCGGCATCATGCGCTTCTGGGCCGGCGGCGGCATCGTCGCCGACTCACGGCTCGAGGACGAGTATCAGGAAACCTTCGACAAGGCCGCGGCCATGCTCAAGCTGCTGCAGCAGAGCGCTGCCAGTCAGGCGGGGGCCTGACTGGAGGGATGAGGGATGAAGGATGAGGGATGAGGGATGAGGGAAAAACGAAAACCTGATCGGCGGTGCAGGATTTAGCTCAGCGCTAAGCAGGCATTTCAAAACGATCAAGACCGATGTAACCGCCCAACGTGATTGATTTAAGAATCAGTTCGTTGTTTTTTTCATCCCTCATCCCTCATCCCTCATCCTTCATCCCTCATCCCTTGTCCTTCATAGTTCCAGCTTGATCCCTGCCTGCTTGACCACCTTGACCCATAGTGCGAGATCCTCGCGGATGAAGGCCTGAAGTTCCTCGCTCGTGCTCGGCTTCACTTCCGCGCCGAGCGAGTCGAAGCGGGTTTTGATGGCCGGGGTGGCGAGAACCTTGCCCAGGGTGGCATTGAGCTTGGCCACGATTTCGCGCGGCGTCGCAGCGGGGGCAAGAACGCCGGTCACGGTGCTGGCATCGAAGCCGGGCACGCCGGATTCCGCCAGAGTCGGCACGTCGGGGAGCAATGCCGCCCGCTTTGCCGTGGTCACCGCAATCGCGCGTATGCGGTTCGCCTGAATGTACGGCAGCGCCGAGGAGATCTGATCGACGTGCGCGAAGACGTGCCCGGCAATGAGATCGACCAGCGCCTGCCCACTGCCTTTGTACGGCACCAGCGTCATGCGCGCGCCGGTCGAGATCATGAACAGTTCCGCGATCAGGTGGTTGGTGGTGCCGACGCCGGCATTGGCCATCAGCAGCTTGCCGCCCTGTGCTTTTGCGGCCGCAATCAATTCCTTCGTGGTCTTCACCGGCAGCGACGGGTGAACGACGATGGCGAGAGGCACGATGGCCACGCGCCCGACCGGCGCAAAGTCGCGCAGGATGTCATAAGGCAGTTTCGGATAAAGCGCCGGGCCGTTGGTCATGACGCTGCTGGAAGCCATCAGCAGCGTGTGTCCGTCGGGTGCGGCCTTGGCGACGAAATCGGCGCCGATCGTGCCGCCGGCGCCGGTCCGGTTTTCCACGATCACCTGCTGGCCGAGAGCCTGGCTCAATCCGCTCGAGACGGTGCGGGCCGTGATGTCGACATTGCCGCCCGGCGCGAACGGCACGATCAGCCGGATCGGCCGCGTCGGATAATTTTGTGCGGCCGCGTTTGACGCGACGATGGCAAAACAGATGGCGGCAAGTGCCGCGGCGCCTGTGCGTATCATTTTATTCCTCCCTGGTGTAGGCCAAGCTGCGGTCATTATAAGCGCATCGAAGGCCTGTTTGCGCGGTTCATGCAGGTCTCGTTCTATCGCATGCATCTCTACGCGCTGTACGGTTTCACCAGAGTGCTGTTCGATACGCTGGCGCGCATGATCACGCGGCGCACCGAGCCGCGCGTTAAACTTCATTAACCACAGAGGACGCGGAGAGCGCAGAGAAAAATCATATACCGGACGATCATACTGAGAAAATAATCGGAGCGGCGATTGAGGCGCGCCGGATACTTATCGAGAATTCAGTAAATGCCTGATGGTTTCTTTATCCCGGCTTTGCTCCGTGTCCTCCGTGTGCTCAGTGCGAAATTTCCTTGCATGCGGTGCGCACGGAGCACACGGAGGACACGGAGAATTGCCTATTGAAAACCACGGGACTGAAGCGCGCATTGTTGATAAACTTCTGGGCACCGTGGTGCGGGCACGTCGCGACACGTTAGGCGCAGCCCCGTTCGCGGGAGCGGCGTGCGGGGGCCGCAAGAGACTCGTTAAGGAGAAAGAGGGCATGGCTACAGTGGAATTAACCAAGGACAATTTTGAAGAGATGGTGACCAAGAACGATATGGTCATTGTCGACTTCTGGGCACCGTGGTGCGGGCACGTCGCGACACGTTAGGCGCAGCCCCGTTCGCGGGAGCGGCGTGCTGGGGCCGCAAGAGACTCGTTAAGGAGAAAGAGGGCATGGCTACAGTGGAATTAACCAAGGACAATTTTGAAGACGTGGTGACCCAAAACGATATGGTCATTGTCGACTTCTGGGCACCGTGGTGCGGCCCCTGCAAGGGGTTCGCGCCGATTTTCGAAGCGGCGTCGGACAAATACCAGGATGTCGTTTTTGCCAAGGTCAACACCGATGACGAGCAGGAACTGGCGGGTTATTTCAACATCCGGTCGATCCCGACGCTGATGGTATTCCGCGAAAAGGTGATTCTGCTGTCGCAGCCGGGCGCGCTGCCGGCCGCGGGGCTGGACAGCGTGATCACGCAGGCCAGGGCGCTCGACATGGAAACGGTGCACAAGGAAATCGCCGGGCAGGAGGCGCAGCAAAAATCCTGAAACTTCTATGCGGAGGTTCATGATGGTGGAAACGACAGATGCCGCGGTCATCGAACCGCTCGAGAACGGGCCCTTGCAGGTAAAAGGCGTGAAGGAATGCAGGAATTCGCGCGGTGAAACGATAAAAACAGAAGAAACGTTTTTCCTGTGCCGTTGCGGGGCTTCACAGAACAAGCCTTTTTGCGACGGCACCCACAAGAAAATCGGTTTTTCCGGCGCCCGCGTTTCCCCATCTGCGCTCGCGGTTAAAGACTACGTCGGCGCGCAGATCACGATACACGACAACCGTTCGGTCTGTGCGCACACCGGATACTGTACCGACCGTTCGCCCAATGTGTTTCGAATGAAACAGAAGCCGTGGATCGATCCCGACGGCGACCCGGCGGATAAAACGATCGCCACCATTGAAATGTGCCCGTCGGGGGCGCTTTCCTACTCGATCAACCAGGTCGCGCAGCAGGCGGAATCGACGGCGCCGTGCATCCGGATCCTCAAGGACGGTCCGTATTTCGTGACCGGCGGGCCTCAGCTCAAATGCGATAGCGCGCCGCATATTTCGGATCGCTATACCTTGTGCCGCTGCGGCGCTTCAAAGAACAAGCCGTACTGCGACGGCTCGCACTGGAACAGCGGTTTCAAGGACGACAAAAACTAAAAGCATTGGCCACAGAGAGCACAGAGAACAAAAAAAATAATAGAAACAATGCAATAGAAGGAAACCCAGGCGCGATTTGGCTTACTGGTTTTAGTCGGAGTTCTTTCTCTGTGATCTCTGTGTACCCCTCAAGGGGGTATTGAAAAGAATTCTCTGTGGCTATGTTTCTGGCTCTGTCCGCAGCGCGTGCTCAAGCCAGCCCGGCTCCTGCAGCCGCGTGGCAAACCATCGCAGGGCTTTGCCTTTATGTTCGGTGCGCCAGGCCAGAAACAGCGGCGCGCTGATTTTCGGTTCCTCCGTCTGCCTGATGACCAGCCTGCCTGCTGCCGCTTCGCGCTCTGCGATGTGGCGCGGCAGGTTGCCGACGCCCAGCCCCATGCCCTGGGCGATAACTTTGGCTTCGAGGTCGTGGACCGTGAGGGTCTCCTGGCCGGAAAACAGCCCCACCGTGCGCGGCGGCAGATTGCGTGAACTGTCGGCGACGGACACCGCGCGGTGGCTCAGGATGTCGCCGGTTTTGATCGGCTCGGGGAGAAGGGCAAGCGCATGACCGGGTGCCACCGCGAACACCCATTCGATCCCCCCCAGTGGCCGCACGGTATAGCCGCCGCCCGTCGGCCCGTCGCCGGATACCCCGATCGCCAGGTCCGCCCGTCCTGACGCGAGCGCATCCCAGCCGCCGCCGAGCACCTCGGCAAACATGCGCAGCCGCGTGCCGCATGGTTCCTGGAAAAAGTCTTCCGCAAGCCGGAGTATTGCCCGCGCCGGAATGACGCCATCGTAGGCGATCCTGAGTTCCGCTTCCCAGCCGGTGGCGACACGCTTTACGCGCGATTCCAGTTCGCCGGCGGCGCGCAGCAGGTTGCGTCCTTCGTTCAGGAGTTCGCGCCCCGCCGCGGTGAGCTTGGCGCGATGGCCGCGGCGGTCGAACAGCAGCACGTCGAGGTCTTCCTCGAGTTTTTGCACGGTATAGGTGACCGCCGACGGCACGCGATGCAGTTCGTCGGCCGCCGCGGCAAAACTGCCGCGCCTGTCTATCGCGTCGAGCACCAGCAGCGCGTCCAGTGATAATCTCAGCGGCATGTGCAAACGATACAGGAGTCCAGTATGGCGCGTGCAGGAATCAGGCCCGGCTGACGGGGCGTATCCTGTGGCATGCGGAATTATATATATAATAGCGCCTCCCCCCGTTGACAACCCGGTTCCTGTGCCCGATGAACTTTCCCTGCCTTACTGAAAAATGCGCATTTGGTGCCGGCGCAGGTATGCGCCATATCGCGTGCGCAAGCCTGGTCGCCGTTCTTTTTGCCTGCAGCAAGCAACCGGATGCGCCCGCTCCGAAAGATGCGGCGGCGGCGCCGCCCGCCATGCCCGTCACAGTGCAGCGCGTGGAATTGCAGCGCGTGCCGGTCTCGCTCGATGCCGTCGGCCAGGCGGAAGGCTCGCGCGAAGTGGAAATCCGCGCGCGGGTGTCCGGCATTCTGGAAAAGCGCCTTTACACCGAGGGCGCGACCGTCAGCGCAGACGCGGTGCTGTTCGTCATCGACAAGGCGCCGTACGAGATCGCCGCAGCCCAGGCGAGAGCAGCGCTCGCCCAGGAGCGCGCGCGGCAGGAGCAGGCGCAGCGCGAAGCGGAGCGGCTGAAGTCGCTCGCCCAGAGCAGGGCCATCAGCCAGCGCGAATATGACGACGCCGTCTCGACGCTGAAGCAGTCGAGCGCCGCCATCGAAGGCGCGCAGGCGCGCCTCGCGGAAGCGCAACTCAATCTTTCCTATACCAGCGTCAAGGCGCCGATCAGCGGCGTCACCGGCCGGGCCGTCCGCTCCGAGGGGAGTCTCGTGACGGCGAACAGCGAGTCGAGCCTGCTCACGACGCTCACGCAGGTCAATCCCATCTGGGTGCGTTTCTCGCTCGCCGAATCCGATTTCGAGCGCATCCGCGGCGCCGAAAAGCGCGCGCAGGTGAAGCTGCTCGCTCCGGACGGCACGGTGGCCGCAAACAATGGACGCCTGAATTTTTCCGGGACCACGGTCGACTCCAGGCTCGGCACCGTGCAATTGCGCGCCGAGTTCGCCAATCCCGGCGTGAAATGGCTGCCCGGGCAGTTCGTGAAAGTGCAGATCCTCGCGGGCGAACAGGAGGCGTTCCTCGTGCCGCAGGCCGCCGTGGTGCAGACCGAACAGGAGCGCCTGGTATGGGTCATGGGGCCGGATGGCAAGGCGAACATGCGCCCGGTGAAAACGGCTAACTGGATCGGAGCGAACTGGGTCGTAACGGGGGGCCTGAGTGCGGGCGAATCCGTCATCGTCGACAACCTGATGAAGTTGCGACCCGGTGCGCCGGTCCAGCCGCTCGCGCCCGGTGCGGCGCCCCAGCCGGCGCCGGCCGGCGGACCGTCTGCAGCAGCACCACGGGACAAGAAGGCGCCACCGCCCGCGCCCCCGAACACGCCGCGCTGAGCGGGGACGCCTATGGGAAAATTCTCGCGCTTCTTCATCGAACGCCCGATCTTTGCGAGCGTGATCGCCATTGTGATCACGCTGGCCGGGCTGGTCGCCTCGACGGTGCTGCCGGTCGCGCAGTATCCGGAAATCGCGCCGCCGACGGTAACGATCACGGCGAGCTATCCCGGCGCCAGCGCCGAGACGCTCGCCAAGACAGTGGCCGCGCCGATCGAAGAGCAGCTCTCCGGCGTGGAGAACATGATTTACTTCAGTTCGAGCGCCGCAGCCGACGGCTCGGTGGCGATCACGGCAACCTACGAAGTCGGCACCGACGTCGACAAAGCGACGTTCCAGTTGAACAGCCGCGTCCAGCTCGCGCTGCCGCGCCTGCCCGAGGAAGTGCGCCGCAACGGCGTCATCGTGCAGAAACGCTCGAACGACATCCTGCTC
>Ga0299912_10002000_pt1 | contig 16645 bp, 18 predicted proteins | sample RVTome_2_FD_207667 | JGI IMG/M metagenome (GOLD analysis project Ga0299912, IMG submission 207667) | Soil microbial communities from uranium-contaminated site in the Upper Colorado River Basin, Wyoming, United States - RVT95D214 (version 2) ... | reverse complement strand
TCGAGCGCCGCCAGTTCCGCCAGGTCGTCCCGCCGATGCCCAGCGCACCGTTGAGGTCGGCCCCGCAGGTCCACACCGACCCGTCGCGGCCCACAGAGGGATCGATGCGGCCGGCGAGGGGGCCAGACCCAGGATGAGGCCAAAGAGGAGAAGGGGGAAAAGGCCGAAGGAAATGGATTTCCGGAGGATCGCGGCTTTCATAGTGCGCTCCTTATATTTAGGGCCCGCTGGCGCAGAAAGAGGAATTCCCGGGACACGATACCAATAAATATTTATTCCTAATGATCTCAGATGTGACGGGCGTTTAGGAATTGAGCGGCGGCATATGAATTCTGATTTAGCAGGACAGTGCATATTCCAACAACCATTTCCAGACCGGAATCAGGTGGACGACGTTACCCTCAAACGACTGCTCCCCTTCCTGATTATAGGTCAGGATCTCCCCTTTTCCGATTGTTAAGGAGCGGCGGGCTTCGAGGAGGCCTTTTAGCTCCCGCTTTTCATTGGTTGTGTTGAGTTCCCAGCAAACCTGCCAGGCTTCTTCGGGGCGGTTTCCTTTCTGGACGATAAAATCGCATTCACTTTTGTTCTTAAAGTACATAGTCTTCAAGCGACGGCGGTAGAGTTCCACCGCAACCACGTTCTCCAGCAAACGGCCGCGGTTCTCCGTGAACGCGCCGCCAAGCAGCGAGAACCCCGTGTCCAGGAGATAGACTTTCTTAGGGTTCATCATCCGCTTCCGGGGTGAATAATCAAATTTCTCGCAGGACATTAGGAAAAAAGCCTCCTCTAAGTGCCGCAGGTAGTTGGCCAGGCTTCTTTTGCTGCCGGAAAGCTTGTGGATTTTAAGCTGCTTCTCAAAAGCGGAGATGGAGAAGGCTGAGGCGTAGCTTTCCAGGAGGTTCCTCATCAGCAGGTCGAGCAGATGTCGGGCCCGGATGCCGTGTCGTTCCAAGACATCCCGGTAAAAGGTCGTTTCGAAATATGTTTGCAGGAGCTTTCTTTTGGCATACTCGTCGGCGGCACCGGCAACTTCGGGGAATCCGCCGAACCTCAAATATTCGTCAAAGGCCCTTAGGATAAGCCCGCTTTCCGGTGTGGCCAGGAGCGCCGGGCTCCAAACGATCTTGCGGTAGGCGAGGTATTCTCGGAAGGAAAAGGGAAGAATCAAGGCATCTTCGTAACGGCCCCTGAGTTCCGTAGAGATTTCCGAGCCGAGGAGCGAAGCGTTGCTGCCCGTAACAACAAGGGCGTATTTCCCGGCGTTATGCAGGGTCCGCAGAACCCGGCTCCAGGAAGGCAGCCGATGGACCTCGTCAAAGAATAGATAGCGGGGCGACCGGCCCGTCAGTTGAAAAAAAGTGGCCAGTAGGCGGTCGATGTCCTCGGAGCGAAAATCGCGGAGACGGTAGTCCTCGAAGTCAATGAATAGTATATCCTCGCGGACGGCTTCACCGGAGCGGATAAGGCCGGTGATGAGTTGGAAAAGGTAATAAGTTTTTCCTGCTCGGCGCGGCCCGGCGACGGCGAGAATTGGACGGCGCGGCTTGAGCTCCGGGAGGGAGCCTTCGCGAGGAGTGAGGGCGGGAAGCTCTGCGCCGAGGACCCAATCGGCGACGACCTTTTGCAGAATGTCATTTTCCATAAGTGTTTACCTTGGTAAACAAATTATGCCACAATTGTTTACTTTGTCAAGCGGAAATAAACAATTTCTCTCGAGCACATATTCATATTGCCAGATAACAGCCACTTCCAGGCTGGGAATAGACGGACGGCGATTCCATTTAGATAGCCGACTTGACAGGCTGCATTACATGTTATATATGTATTACAGAGGTGATAGAGATGGCTATCCTATCCGTCAGATTGCCCGAGGAAACCTATCGCCGGCTCAGCCGCCTCTCCGAGAAAACAAAGAGGACCAAGACGTCTTTCATCAGAGAGATGATCGAAGAATCCCATTATGAATACGAAGAGGCTTATACGGCGCTGAACAGGCTCAACGAAAAAAACTCCAAGTATCTGACGACAGAAGAGCTGGAGAAAGAGCTTGATCTATGACGTCGTCTGGCATGAAAGAGTCAACGAGGATCTGGCTGGTCTTAGAAAAGAAGACGCCGCAAGGATCATCGCCAGAGTTAAAGAGCGTCTTGTCCAGGACCCCTTAGGCCTCAGCAAACCGCTAAAGGGTATTTTTAAGGGACTTCATCGGCACGGGGTCGGAGATTACAGGATTGTCTTTGCGGTTGATCATGAAAAGCGCCGGCTGATCATCCTCCATGTCAAACACAGGAAGAATGCCTATCGCTAGATATTGATAAAGAAGTCTGAGCAGGGCTTCAGTCGTAGGGCTTAAAGCGTTCTCTCAGCTAATTGGCCGGCCTCAGCTTCTCGATAAATCCGGCCTCCACCCAGTAGATGTCGCTCTTCCCCCGCTCCCCGGCGGTGAAGAAAAAGTATTTTCCGTCCGGCGAGACAAAGGGCAGCCCGGCCGGCCTTCCCAGGTCGATGGCCCGGGGTTCGCTCCAGGTCCCGTCCGGCTGCCTGTAGGAGATGAACAAGCCGCTGTTGCTATTCTGGGCCGGCCTTCGGGAGGCGAAGATGAGGTAGCTTTCGTCGGGCGCGATGAAGGGATACATATCCTGAGACCCGACGTTGATGGGCGGGCCCAGTCTTTCGAGTTTCCCGTATTTCCCGTTTGTCATTTTCGCCACGACAATGCCTTCGCTGCCCGGACCCCGGGAAATATCCGTGGTGTAGATCGTGCCGTCGAGAGTCCTGGACACGAACATGGCTTTCATGGGGTTTAAAAGATAGCCGGGGCTAATCGGGTCGCTCCATCCCTGGCCCTTCCTTTCCACGTACCAGACAGTCATGGGGACCTGCTCCTGGCCGAGCATGGGTCGTTCTGTGGTGTAGTAGAGCCGGAGGCCGTCGGGGGTGACCATGGGTTCGAAGGACATCTTGTTTTGAATGAAGGGCACGACTTCGGGCTCGGTCCAGGTTCCGTCGACGCATTTCGTGACCAGGATGAGGTTGCGGCCCCATTTGGGGTCTTTCCGGGTGAAATAGAATTCCTTTCCGTCCGGCGTGAAAGAGCAGGAAAATTCATGGGCGGGGGACGAAATGAAGCCCGGGGCGAAGACCTGGGGAGTCGCGCCCGGGGGCGTCTGTCCCAGATAAGGACCCTGGGGCCGTGTTTCGTCGGAGCGGTTGAGGGCCGCCGACGTCACACAAAAGAAAGCCGAACACAGGCACGTTGCCAGGGTTGCCATCCTGGCGGAAAGCGAATGTGTTCTTTTGTGGTTCATGTTTTTCTCCTTTCGATTTTTTCAGATTTTTTCATCAAACATGCTTTTTTGCCTTCATCCCGCTCATCATGGGCATTGGGAGCAAGGTTGTCGACCACGTTTATAAGCGGAGACCAGGCCGGTCAAAAAGGCCCGAAAATCGGCGAAATACGGAGGAAGCAATTTATAAAAGGCGACGTTTGGGAGGGGGCTTGAGGGGGGCGCTCAGCGGTGGTTTGTTTTTTTGAACTGGGAAGGGGTCATCCCGGTGAATTTTCTGAAGGCCCGGTTGAAGGCGGCCTTGGTCGAAAAGCCAGCGTCAAAAGCGGCCTGGAGGATGGAGGTCTGGTTCATGGCCCGGTCGGAAAGCCGGCTTTTTACTTCCTTGACGCGATAGCTGTTGACCAGGGATGGAAAGGAAAGTTTGAAAACACTGTTGATGATCCAGGAAAGCTGGTGAGTAGTGACGGACAATTCTTTGGCCAGAGACTGGAGGGTCAATTGCTCTTGGCGATAGATTTTGCCGACTTCAAAAAGGTCGAGCAGCTTTTTCTTCGTTTCTTCCGACGCGTCGGGCGCCAGGAGGGCCTTGGGGGGTGTGGCCGCACGGTACGTAGCTCTTCGTTTCCGGAACAAGCGCAGGCCGATCAGCAAGGCGGCTACAACGACCGCGGCCGCGACGATCGTAAAAAGGTTGGAATAAAAAAACTTGAACAACTTCCACTTGGCCGGGTTATGGAAAGCTACAACGTATTTATCCCCGCGGTAGACTTTGAAGCCATCCCCCTCCAGGTTGATGTCGATTTTGAGGGCGTTTTCGGAAAGGACAACAGCCAGGGCCTCGTCCCAGGGGATGTTGCGCATTTGGTAGCTGACTTTGTCGTCAATGGTGGGGTCCGTGTCGAAGTGAAATCCGGCGGCTTTTTCCAGCTCGGCCATGACCGCCTGGAGGCTGACCTTGGACATCTGCAGGTCGATGCGTTTCCCCGAAAATGTTTTGGATTTAAGGTTTTCCAGAAGCTGCTGAGGGGTCAGAACCGTTTCGCCGGCGGCCTCCTGGCCGAATGCGGGCAAGGCTCCCAAGCCGGAAAGGCTCAGCACAAATGGGCTCGGGGCGAGAAGGCCCAGCCCCAGAAGGCTCAAGGCGAGAAGCGGGCCCCGAACTCCCCTTCCGGCCCGCCCGACCGCCCGAGTTCGCTTGGACATGATATATCTATTATAAAAGCTCCCGGCCGGAATTCAATAGCACATGCCCCGCTTGATATTTTCTCTCCCGTTTTTCCGGCCTGATTCTTAGCTTTGGTTATAACTTGACATTTTGTAATACAAGTAATATGTATATTACAGAGGTGAGAGATGGCCATTCTATCTATAAGGCTGCCTGAAGAAACCTATCGCCGGCTCAGCCGACTCTCTGAGAAAACCAAGCGCACCAAAACGTCATTTATCAAAGAGATGATCGAAGAATCCATTGAAGAATACGAGGAGGCCTATACGGCGCTGGACCGGCTCAATGAAAAAAACGCCAAGTACCTGACGACCGCAGAGCTGGAGAAAGAGCTTGACCTATGACCTCATCTGGCATGAAAGAGTCAAGCAAGATCTGGCCAGCCTGAGAAAAGAAGACGCCGCCAGAATTATCGCCAGGATCAAAGAGCGTCTCGTTCATGACCCTTTGGGCTTGAGCAAACCGCTTAAAGGCATCTTCAAGGGGCTTCACCGGTACAGAATCGGGGATTACAGGATTGTCTTTGCCGTTGATTATGAAAAGCGCCGCCTCATCATCCTTCATGTCAAACACAGGAAGGAGGCTTATCGCTAGCTCTTGATCGGCCGGGCGCCGCTCTCCAGGAGCGACGTCACGAGCGCCCGCTCCTTCCAGAGAATGCAGCCCTCCCCCGTCTCCCGGGCCAGCTCCGGGACGCCGCGGATGGCTTCCAGGAACTTCGATCGCAGCGCAGCCTTAAGCGGCATCTGTCTCAGGTTGCTGTCCGAAAACGGGGCGAAGGGGCAGGGCTCGACGTCGCCCTTGGGGTTGATGTGGATAAAACCCCGGCCGGCCGCAAGACAGCCGCCCACGTCGTCTTCGTCCCAGGGCACGGCGATGAACAGGGCGCGGTGAGCGGCCCTCCAGGGGGGAAGCGCCTGCCGCATCTGCGTCCTCTGGTCCTTGGTTAGGCACCAATCCTCGGTGCCTTCGACCGTGGGCGTGTATTCCAAATAGAGGAAAAACTTGCAGCCCGCTTTGACCAGACTCTTTGTGTAGTCGGGGGCGGTGATGGTTGAAAAATGGGGGCGGGTCAGGGTCAGCGAAACGCCGAAGAAGATCCGCTGCTTTTTCAGCCGGCCGATGAGGGCCTGGAGCCGGTCATACGTCCCCGGGCCGCGCCGCTCGTCGGTCATGGCCCGGTCGCCCTCCAGGCTGAGGAGGGGGACGATGTTCCGCCCGCGGCGGAGGGTTTGGACCCATTCGTCGGTCAGGAGAAGGCCGTTTGTAAAGACAAAGAAAATGATCTGGGGAAAATTCCGAAGAATCCCCTCCAGCTCGGGCCGCAGGAGCGGCTCGCCCCCGGCGATGACGAAGAACGAAACGCCCAGGTCCCGGGCTTCTTCGATGACCTTGCGCAGCTCGGCCGGGTCGAGCTCGCCATCCGGTTGGGGGCGGAAAGATTGGGCATAGCAGCCTTTGCAGGCCAGGTTGCAGCGGTCGGTGACGCTGAAAATGATGATGGGCGGCACGGCGATCCCCCGGCGCCGCCAAGAGGCCCGGCGGCGGGCCGCTTTCCCCAGCCAGAACAGGGCGCGGACAAAGGCCGCGGCTTGGCGGGGGCTGCTCAAGGCGACACGGAGGGCGTCTTTAAAAAAGACCTTCAGCGCGCCGTTGAGAGGCCGTGGGGCGGGGGCGGATGGAGGAGTGGATGCGGGTATGGATGCGGTTGTGTTCATGTTAATAAGGACGTTTTGTTCATGCTTTTAGATACACTTCATCTAGTATATACGATATCGGCCGGCTGTGGTTCCGCCGGAATTCCAATTCCGTCGAGATTTCTGAGGGGGAAAAGCAGGCATAATCGTCTCATTAATGAGATCTGATGAGATCTGGCGAATCCCAGTGTGCAGCTTGACATGAACGGCCCCCTTTGTTATCATGATTACAAAATTGTAATCATGGGAGCAAATGGCATGGTCCGCACACAAATTCAGCTCACGGACGACCAGGCGCGGGATTTGAAGAGACTGGCGGCGGCACGTCACCTGTCCCTGGCGGAGCTCATCCGCCAGGGCGTTGACGCCATCCTTCGCTCGAACACGGTCATGGATATCGCAGAAAAGCGAAAACGCGCGCTGGCCTTGGCCGGGAAATATCGATCGGGCAAACATGATATTTCAAGAAACCATGACCGCTACCTGGCTGAAAACTATCGAAAATGAACATTTTCATCGACACCTGGGCCTTCTTTGCCCTGTTGGACGGTAACGACGCTCACCATAAGAAATCGAAAGAGGTCTGGGTGAGAGTCCTGAAGCCTGAGAACAATTTGGTTACCACCAGCTATGTCCTCGTCGAAAGCTTCGCTCTGATCCAGAGCCGTCTGGGGATGGACGCCGTAAAGGGATTCCAAAATGATATCCTGCCGCTCATCAGCATCGAATGGGTCGGGGAGAACGTCCAGGCCAGGGCCATGAGCGCCCTTTTAGCCGCCTCCAAAAAATCGCTCAGCCTGGTTGACTGCGTCAGCTTCGAAGTCATTCGCCAACTGGGAATTTCGACGGTTTTCTGTTTCGACCCGCATTTCTCCGAGCAGGGTTTTAGTCTTATCCCCTAAGGCTTTCTTTTTAGGGCGTCAAGGAGGATCGCGCACATGACCCGGATGCCCACCGGGATGGCGCCCTCATCGGCCGCAAAATGAGGGGAGTGGAGGGTGGCCGTGCTCCCCTCGCGCTGGGCGCCCAGCCACAGCAGGGCGGCGGGCGCTTCCCGGCCGAAATAGCTGAAATCTTCGGCGACCATGCCGGCCTCACCCTGGATGACGTTCGCCTGTCCGAGCAGGCGCGAAGCGACGGCTTTGGCCTGCTTCGTCAACTCCGGGTCATTATAGGCGGCGGGGATCCCCTGGGCGTAATCGAGGTCGTATTGGGCACCCGCAGCCTGACAGACGCCCGCGATCGTTCGCTCGATTTTCTCCCGGACGGCCTGCCGCTGCTCGTCACCGTAGGTCCGGACCGTAGCCTTGAGGTCCGCCCGCTGGGCGACGATATTGCTGGCCGACCCGGCGTGAAAAGAACCGACAGTGATGACCGTGTCTTTGTGGACATCGATCTGGCGGCTGATCATGACCTGGAGGGCGATGAGGACCTGAGCGCCGACGACGATGGGATCCACACACAGGTGGGGATTTGCGCCGTGGCACCCTTCGGAGAAGACCGTGAGCGAAAAGCCGTCGGAATTGGCCGTGACATAGCCGGGAACATATTTGATGATGCCGGCCGGGAAGGCGTCGTCCACATGGAAAGCAAACATGGCCGAAGGCTTGATGTCCTTAAAAAGGCCGTCCTCCAGCATCCGGCGCGCACCCTGGCCTCCCTCTTCGGCAGGCTGGGCCACGAAGAGCACGGTCCCGGCGATATCGCCCTTGAGGCGAGAGAGGACTGTGGCCACTCCCAGGAGGACGGTGGTATGGACGTCGTGGCCGCAGGCGTGCATGACTCCGACTTCCCGGCCGTCGCGAACGGCCCGCTGCGTCGAGGCGAAGGGCAGGCCCGTCTCCTCGGTGATGGGCAGGGCGTCCATATCGGCCCTGAAGCCCACCACCGGCCCGGGCTTTCCGCCGCGGAGTACGGCCAGGACGCCCGTGCCGCCGATCCCGGTGCGGACCTTCAGGCCCAGCGCCTTGAACCGGTCGGCGACAAGGGCCGCCGTCCTTATTTCTTCGAGGGACAGCTCGGGGTGGGCGTGGATGTCGCGGCGCAGGGCGACTAGGTCCGGGGTGATGGCGCGCACGATCTCATCGATTTTCCGGTCGAGCGGAGGGGTTTGAGGATAAAGGTCAAAAAGAAGGGTTAGGAGGAATAGAGGCAAGAGAAAAAGAGAAAGTTTGTGTTTTTTCATTTGTGTCTATTATAGCTATTCACCTTATTCTCCGATATCCCTTAAGCCGCTCCTTTGGCTAGCGTTTTGAAATTCCCGACACACAAAACCAAATCAAGAGATTTTGTTCAGCCCCGGAATTGCGGATGTCCCGGAATTGCTTATACGGATTGGGGTGAAGCCCGGAATTCCGGGGACACGATACTAAATCAAGAGATTTAGTTCATGTCCCCGGAATTCCGGATGGGCGATTCGCGGAGGCGGGTGGCCAGCAGGACACAGACAACGGTGAGGCCGGCCAGGCCGAGGAGCGAGACGGTCATGGCTCCCCCGGCCGGCGATTTAAGGGCATCCATGGCGAAGATGAAGGCGATCCCCGAGATCTGGCCCATGACAATCAGCAGGGTATTCGACGTGCCCTCCGGGGCCGGGTGGGTGATTTCGGCGGCATACTGAAAACCGATCGGCCCGGCGCTGAGCAGGAAGAACCCAAAAACAAAACCGGAGAGAAGAAGCAGCCCGTAGCTAGTGGCGTAGGTCATACCCAGGAGCCCGGGCAGGAGCCCGGCCAGGGCCAGGATGATGAACGGCTTGCGCCGCCGGAGTTTGTCCGAGAGCATGGACATGACCACCGCCCCCAGGATGGCGCCGATGAGCATCAGCCCGCCGAGCAGCCCCGCCTGGGAGATGCTGAACCCGCGCGGCCGGATGATGTCCTCGATCCAAGTCGAAACACCGTTGAATAGCCCCAGGCCGACAAAAAACATGACAAGGAGAAAGAGAAAATCGCGGCGGCGGAGCATCGATCGAAGCCCCTCGAACATCATCACCCGCTCGTCGCTCCCCGCCGGCGTGGGCGGATGCTCGCGGGCGGCCAGGAGGAAAAAGACCGCGGCGACGGCCGTGGCGATTCCATAAATAAGCAGCAGGCGGTCCAGGCCGAGGCGCAGGACCAGAACCGGGCCGAGGAGCATGGCCGCCAGGGGCCCCATGTAAAGGGCCAGCGTTCCAAACCCGGAGGCCGTGGCCCGCTCCCGGGCCGGGAACCAGCGGGCGGCCACCTTGGTGATCGCCCCGATGACGAAGGGCTGGCCGACGGCTATCCCGACCTGGGACAGAAGGACGGCGGTGAAGTTCGAGGCGAAAAGCCCCCTGGTCATGGCGAAAACGGCGCTCAGGGCCGCGCCCAGGCCGACCGCGGCCTTGAAACCCCAGGTGTCGATGGCCCAGGCCGCGGGCAGGAAGAGCAGGATATAGACGACCATAAAGCTCATGGACAGCAGGCCGATGTTAAGGTCGGAAGTGCGGAAGAACTTGGCTGCGGCGCTGGTGATCGGGGCGAAGGTGATCCACAGCACTTGGGTCATAAGGGCTATAAGCCCGAAGGCCGCAAGGACCACCCACCGATAGCGATAGACTTTGAAATCCTTGGCGGGTGAAATAGGCTTAGCAGGGGCAGGCATCAAAACGCACCTCCTGAGGTCTTGGCTGGAAGAGAGGCTTGGTCATGATAAGCGCGCGATGCGACTGTGCGGACACAATAACCCAGCCCGCCTCCAGAGTCAACTTGGCACCTCAATCATTGGTCCGGAATTCCCGGCACACGATTCAGGGGACACACGATTCAGGGGACATGAACCAAATCTCTTGATTTGGTATCGTGTCCCCAAAATCGCCAAGAGTCCCCTTGATCAATTGACATGACCGGGACAGGAGTGATATAGAAAATTCATCTGTCAAAACAATTTTCAACTTAGGGGGAAGCTATGACACCCAAAAAATCTATCCTGGCCGGCGGCGTTCTGGCGGCGGCGGGGCTGGCGCTTATCCTGCTCGCCACAGCTCCTCTTTGCGCAGCCGATAACCCAGCCCGGCCCGCGGCGCCGGTCAAGCTCATCTTCATCCATCATTCCTGCGGGGAGAACTGGCTGACGGACGGGAACGGCGATCTGGGGGTCGGCCTGCGGGACAATAATTATTTCGTGTCCGATACGAACTACGGTTGGGGGCCGGATGGTATCGGCGATAAAACGGACATCGGAAACTTTTGGACCTGGTTCTGCGGCCAGAAGAGCGCCAAGTATCTGGCGGCCCTGTACAAAGAAAGCAACCGGAGCGGCGAGTTCTACTCGCGGCTGGAGAAAGACCCGGGCGGGGAGAACGTTATCGTCATGTTCAAGTCCTGCTATCCGAACTCCTACCTGGGCGGGAGCCCGAACGACCCTCCCCTGGCGGGGAAGAACCCGCTGCGCGGCCAGGACTGCGGTTCGGAGTATCACGCCGTGGGCAACGCCAAGGGCATCTATAATGACCTGTTGGGATATTTCAAAACGCGGCAGGATAAGCTCTTCATCCTCGTCACCGCTCCGCCCCAGTCGAAGAACGAGACGGACGCCGAGCACGCCTCCTGCGCCCGAGGCCTGAGCGACTGGCTTGTGAATGAGTGGCTCAAGGACTATCCCCATAAAAACGTGGCGGTCTATAATTTCTATAATGTCTTGACCAGCAACAGTGGAGGCGTGAATAGAAACGACGCCGGCAAGGAGGCGGGCAATCACCACCGTTTCTGGAACGGCCAGGTTCAGCACCAGAAGACGGTCAACTCCAACTTCAGCGCTTACCCCTCCGACGACAGCCACCCCACCGCCGCCGGGAACAAAAAGGCCACCGAGGAATTCGTGAAGTGGTTGAACGTGATCTATAATCGATGGCGGGAGCTATAAATCGCTCGTGCCGCATGCTCTAAGATGCTTTTTGGAAGCGGAATAGGCTAAAAGTGTCCAGAGAATATGATATAATATTTGTAATACATGATAAAGAACAGCAAGAAACTTTATTCTTTTGAGGATCAATTCATCAGGCGCCGGCCGCAAAATCTAGAAAATAATTGGAAGCTTCTGGAGGCCATGTATCGGGAAGCCGCAGCATTGGGTGCCTTCCCTCCTCGAGATCCCCTGGACGGGCTTGACCTGGACATTAGAATTGCCAAGGCCATCAATAGTGTTCCAAAACCTGCTTGAACGGATCGGCCGAGCTTTCCGACAATCACAAATTCCTTATATGGTCATCGGCGGACAAGCCGTCCTCGTTTATGGAGAACCGAGACTGACCAAAGATATCGACATCACCCTCGGATTTGGTATGGAAGGCTTGGCAAAAATTATAATTCTTGTAAAAAAACTCAACCTCAAGCCGCTGGTGTCCAATATCGAAACGTTTGTCAAAGAAACAATGGTTCTGCCGGTCATCCATGAAAAAAGCGGGATTCGGGTCGATTTGATCTTTTCTCATTCTTCCTACGAGCGCCAGGCGATCATCAGGGCCAAGACCGTAAAATTGGGCCGAACCGAAATTCAATTCGCCGCGCTGGAGGACGTCATCATCCACAAGATGATAGCCGGCCGAGCCCGGGATATTGAAGATATTCGGACAATTCTTCTCAAAAATTCAAAATATGATTCTCAATATATAAATAAATGGCTGGCTGAATTCGATTCCGCTTTAGGCAAGAGGTTGGGCAAATCTTTTCGAGCCATAAAAATTGGACTGAGCAAAAAAGGAGGAACAATATGAAAAGGGGACTCACCCGGATTTTCGGCATGGCCTTGATTCCACTGCTTCTCTTGGCCTTACCTCGAACGAGCGGCGCGGCCATCGTCGGGTTCAAATTTTTCGGCGGCTACAACTCCCTGAACGGCGGGGATATCAACGAAGGTCTGAAAGGATTCGTTGACCTCTATAAACTCGAAGCGACTTTGGGTGGAGCAACCACTCACGGTGATTACAAAGCTTTTCATGGAGGCCTGGAGGCGGGCGGCGACCTTATCATCTACTTCACTCCGATCGTAGGGATAGGTTTTGGGGCAAGCTATCTGCAGGCCCAAAGCAGTTCGGAAATTGGATTTACTCACCCGCTCTTCTCGGCCACGATGAAGGTCAAGCCCCAAGTCACATCCACTCCCATACGGGCCGGTCTGTACTTCGCCGTTCCCATGGGATCTTTCGTCAACCTTACTCTCAATGCCGGGGCGGAATATTACCTGGCCAAGGTCAAATACAGGCTCAGGTTCGACTCCGCAAGCAGTTGGGATCAAGAAGAAATAAACGTGGATTCCAAGGGTAAGATCGGCTTTTGCGGGGGTATCGGCCTGGAGATCAAGATCCATCCCAATTTATCCATCCTTCTGGAAGGCCGGGGCCGCTATGCCCGCCTGGATGGATTTGAAGGCAAAGAAACCGATACAAGCTCCTCCTGGCCTCCCAGCACTGAGGACGGCAAGCTGTGGTACGTCAAGCTCAACCTTGGCCTCTTGGGCCAATATCCTATTCTCGGCTTCGACGAAAATCCCCCCCCTGCGGATCCCATGTTTCAGGACGCTCGGTCGGCCCGGCTGGACATCAACGGCTTTTCCGCCCTGGCCGGGATCATGTTCAGATTCTAATAAATGTATTTCTCCAAGCCGGCGCGGAAGACGCGGATGGCCTTGACCAGGTCCTCTTCCTTGAGGACGTAGGCCATCCGGACCTCGTCGAGGCCCTTGCCCGGTGTGGAGTAGAAGCCCGGGCCGGGCGCAACCATAACCGTCTGGCCGTCCAGCTCAAACTCGCTCAGCATCCAGGTGACGAAGTGGTCGGCGTCCTTGATGGGCAGCTTGGCCACCATATAGAAAGCGCCCTGCGGCTTGCGGACGACGACTCCGGGAATAGAGGAGACGCCCTCGAAGAGGACGTTCCGCCGGCGCTCATATTCCTTGCGGATTGGCTCGAAAAAGCCGATGCCCATCCGGTAGGCGGCCAGGGCCGCCTTTTGCTCGATGGAAGGCGGGCAGAGCCGGGCCTGGGCGAAGCGCAGCGCGGCGTCGAACACCCGGCCATTGCGGGTGATGAAGGCTCCGATCCTGGCCCCGCAGCAGCTGAATCGTTTGGAGATGCTGTCGGTGACGATGACGTTGTCCTCCAGGCCGGGGAGCTCCAGGATGCTTTTGTGGACCAGCCCGTCATAGACAAATTCCTTGTACACCTCGTCGCCGATCAGGAACAGGTTGTGCTTCTTGGCCAGGGCGCCCACCCGGTCCAGCTCCTGGGCGGTATAGACCGTGCCGGTGGGGTTGTTGGGCGAGCACAGCACGATGGCCCGCGTCCGGGGCGTGATACGGGCCTCGTACTCCGAGGCGGGCGGGAGCCGGAACCCGTCCTCGGCCTTGAGGGTCAGGGGCACAAGCTTGACGTCGGCGATCGAGGCAAAGCCGTTGTAGTTGGTGTAGAAGGGCTCGGCCACGATGATCTCATCGCCCGGGTCGGCCACGGCGCAGAAAGCGAACAGAACAGCCTCCGAGCCGCCGGTGGTGATGATGACGTTATCTTCGGTGAGGGGAATCTTGTAGGAGCCGAAGTAGGCGGCCACGGCCTGGCGCAGCTCCAGGAAGCCCTGGGCCGGGCCGTAGCTCAAGATCTTCTGCTCGAACCCGTGAACGGCGTCCATAATGGGCTGGGGCGTGGGGATATCCGGATCGCCGATGTTGATGAAATAAACGCGCAGCCCCTTGGCCATGGCGGCGTCGGCCAGGGGCTTGAATTTCCGTATGGGAGAGGCCTGGATGGTCCGTCCGCGGCGGGAAACTTGCATGAATAATTCCTCCGAAAAATATTAAGGCGGAATCATTGTATAGGCAGGCTAAGCTTATTTCAAGCCTGTGCATGCGCTTAGGCCGCAGCGGCCGAGACCGAGAAACTCGCCTTGTCCAACGGCAGGCCCTGCCTGTGGGTGATCGACACCAGGAACTCGGATACCACGCTGAGCCTGGCTCTCTACATGGCCGACCCCAACGGCAAGCTCAAGCTGGCCTCGGCCCGGCGCATTAAATACGACTTCAAGCTCTCCCGGTACAACGAGGGAGAAATGGGCGGCCAGCGGCTCAAAAGAGAGGGAACTTGTCCCGGGGTGGGCTTTCTGTTATGTTCTACATCGGCCAATGAAGCCGAAATGATGGTGGACCCGGCCGCACGGATCATCAGCAAAGAATCCTGGGGCTCCTATTTCCTTTTTATCGTGGAATCCCCTCAGATCGCCCGCCGGGCTTCGCCCGGCCAGTTCGTCATGGTCAAGGTCTCGTACACAACCCATCCCCTGCTCCGCCGGCCGTTCAGCATCCACGGCCGCGACGGCGCGTCGCTCAGCCTCTTTTTCAAGATCGCCGGCCAGGGAACGGCGCTTCTCGCCGAAAAAAAACCGGGTGAAACCCTCGACATCTTAGGCCCCCTGGGCCAGGGGTTCGATTTGACGCTGGGCGGGGGGAACGAGCTAACGGCCGTGGCGCCCGCTTTGGCCGCGGGAGGCGGCCGCGGCATCGCCCCGCTCCTTTTCCTGGCCTCAGAGCTGGCGGCTGCGGGCCGGCAGGTCAAGGTTCTCTACGGCGGGAGGACGGTCGCGGACCTACCGCTTCGGAATAGGTTCAAAACGGCGGGGTTCGATCCAGCCTGCTCCACGGACGACGGGTCGCTCGGTTTCAAGGGGCTGGTGACCGAGCTCCTGGAAAAAGAGCTGAAAGCTGCGCCGGCCACCGCGATCTACGTCTGCGGCCCGGAGCCCATGCTCCGGATGATCGCCGGGATGGCGGTCGCGGCCGGAATCCCGGCCCAACTTTCCCTCGAGTCGCACATGGGCTGCGGGTTCGGCGCCTGCTGGGGCTGCGTGAAAAAAATCCGCCGCAACGGCGAGGAGTCCTGGGTCAAGGTCTGCGAAGACGGCCCCGTCTTCCCTGCCGAGGAGGTCGTCTGGCCATGACGAATATCTGCATCTCCATTCCGGCAGATCGTGGGAAGGGGTGGCACGGCGGAGGGGCCGGCCTTTCCGGAGACGCCTACGATCTCCCCCCTGATTGGCCAGGGGGGAAGGAGGGGTTAATGATTAATGAAAAAGGGAGAAGGCGTCTCCGGCAATACCGCCTGCGCGCAGCTTGGCGAGCACAGCCGGGGAGGAGCCGTGACAGGACCCCTCCTCTTTTTGAGTGTCTGATCATCGTGAAGGAGATGCAATTCTAATGGACCTTACGACCGACCTCGGCTTTCTCAAACTCAAGAACCCGGTCCTGGCCGCCAGCGGCACGTTCGGCTACGGCCTGGAGTTCGAGCCCTTCCTGGACCTGAACAAGCTGGGCGGGTTCGTGGTCAAGGGCTTGTACTATGACCCGCGGCCGGGCAACCCGCCGCCCCGCTTGGTGGAGACGGCCTCCGGCCTGATCAACGCCATCGGCCTGCAGGGCATCGGGGTGGCGGCCTTCGCCGAAAAGGTCCTTCCCCGCTTACAGGGGCTGGACACCGCGGTCATCGTCAACGTCTGCGGGTCGAGCGACGAGGAGTTCGAGAGGGTAGTGAAGTTCCTTAATGGCCAGAAAGGCATCGCCGCCTACGAGCTCAACATCTCCTGCCCCAACGTCGAGAAAAATGGCCTGTGCCCGGCCCTCAGCCCCAAGCACACCCACGACCTGGTGCGGAAGGTCAAGCGGGCCAGCCGCCGTCCGGTCATCACCAAGCTTTCGCCCAACGTGACCGACATCGTGGAAATTGCCCTGGCCGCTGAAGAGGCCGGTTCGGACGGCCTGTCGCTGGTCAACACCTTCCTGGCCCTGGCTATTGACGTCGAGATGCGACGTCCCAAGTTGACCAACGTCTTCGGCGGGTTGAGCGGGCCGGCCATCAAGCCCCTGGCCCTGCGAATGGTCTATCAAGCCGCTTCCCGGGTCAAGATCCCGGTCATGGCCATCGGCGGCATCGCCAGCGGGGCCGATGCCCTGGAATACCTGATCGCCGGCGCCCGGGCGGTCCAGGTCGGGACGGCCAATCTCATCGATCCCCAAGCGGCGCTCCGCATCATCGCCGAGCTCGAGGATTACGGCCGCCGCCACAACCTGGCCCGCCTGACCGACATTTGCGGCACGCTTAAAACCTAGGTAAATCTTCAAGGCAAAGGATATTCGCTGACGAATAATATGGTACGACCCTTATCGGAGCAGAGGGCCTGGGGGAGGGCCGAGGCGACATGAGCGGTTTAGCCCGGAATCGACGGGTTTCGAGGACAACTTAGGGCTATGAATGGAAGCATCCCCCATCCCCTAAACCATGGGGAGGGGTGGCACGGCGGAGGGGCTGGCCTTTCCGGAGACGCCTACGATCTCCCCCCTGATTGGCCAGGGGGGAAGGAGGGGTTAATGATTAATGAAAAAGGGAGAAGGCGTCTCCGGCAATACCGCCTGCGCGCAGCTTGGCG
>Ga0299912_10001997_pt1 | contig 16653 bp, 17 predicted proteins | sample RVTome_2_FD_207667 | JGI IMG/M metagenome (GOLD analysis project Ga0299912, IMG submission 207667) | Soil microbial communities from uranium-contaminated site in the Upper Colorado River Basin, Wyoming, United States - RVT95D214 (version 2) ... | reverse complement strand
GGCGTGCTGCATCTGCTGGCCAGCGAAAACCTGTCCGAAGAGGGCCGCATGCTGCTGGGTGAGGCCGGCAACTGCGGACGGATGCTGTCTCAGCTTCTGGACGACGTGATCGACTTCTCGCGGGTGGAAGCCGGACGACTGGAGTTGTCGCCCGAGCCGATGAACGCCGCCCAGGTGCTGGAGAGCGTGGTCGGGCTGTTGCGCCCCAACGCCCAGGCCAAGGGGCTGGACCTGCGCGTCCAGATCGACGGCCAGGCCGCCGAGACGTGGATTCTGGCGGATCCGGTGCGAATGCGTCAGGCGCTGTTCAACTTGATCGGCAACGCCGTGAAGTTCACCTCGCAAGGCCATGTGGAGACGCGGCTGTTCATCACCGGGCGCGGCAAGCGCCGGCGCCTGCGATTCGAGGTCGAGGACACCGGCGTCGGCATCGCCGAGGCGGCCCAGGCAGCCCTGTTCAGCCGCTTCCAGCAGGCCGACGGATCGACTTCGCGCAAGTTCGGCGGGTCAGGCCTGGGCCTCGCCATCACCCGGCGCCTGGCGGAACTGATGGGCGGCCGTGTCGAATTCTCCAGCAAGGAGGGCGAAGGCTCGACCTTCTGGTTCGAGATCGTCGCCGACCGGACCGATGCGCCCTCCGTCGGCGTCGATGTGGCCGAGCTCGACCTGAGCGGCCTCAAGATCCTGCTGGTGGAAGACAATCCCACCAACCGACTGGTCGCCGGCAAGATGCTGGAAGCCATGGGCATGAGCGTCGCCACCGCCGAGCACGGCGGCCTGGGCGTGGAGGCCGCGCAGGCGGAGCCCTACGACCTCATCCTGATGGACGTGCAGATGCCGGTGATGGACGGCCTGGAGGCCACGCGCCGCATCCGCGCCCTGAACACGCCAACCGCGCGCACGCCGATTCTGGGCCTCACCGCCAACGCCATGGCGCACCAGCGGACCGCCTACATGGCCGCCGGCATGAACGGCGTGGTGGCCAAGCCGATCTCTCCCGCGGACCTTGTCGCAGAGATCGCGCGAGTCATGAGCGAGCGCGCGAGCGCGCCCAAAACCGCCGCCGCCTGACCCCTCCGACTGTGTGATTTTTGACGCGACTCCCTGCCGGGAATCGCGCGTAAACCATATTGCACCGCAACAAAATTTGCGAATCGGTCAAATTGAAGCCATACTTCATTAGCAATTGAACGGCCGGCCAACACGTGAACCGGCCGAACCTCCGTTTCGCCAAGCCTTGGAAGCGTGGGCGGAACGTCGATGTCGGGGGGCGAATCGCCCTCGCCGAACAGGACACGGAAACATTGTCAGAGTTAACACCGACGCGCGCGAGCGCGTTAGCGGGTGCGGTCGCCTGCGGCATCGCCTTGGGCGCGACGATTGGCGGATCGCAGCTGACGGCTCAGGAGCAACAGGCCCGTTTCGCGCACGCGGCCGCTGAAGGCTTTTCGGAACAGGCGTTGCGCCGGGAAGCGGCCGACATGGCGCCCGGCGCCCTTGCCGTGGCGCGCCGGCACGACCCGTTCACCGCCCCGGGCGCCGCCCGGCGCGACCGCATGACCGCGGTTCTGGTCTCCCGCCTGGAGCGCGCGCCCCTGCGCGGCGCCCAGTCCCCCGGCAGGGGCGTGACGCCGGCCGCGCCGCTGCGCATGTCCGTCGACAATCCGATGGAGGGCGCGCGCGCCCTCGATTGCCTCACCCAGGCCGTCTATTACGAAGCGCGCGGCGAGAGCCCCGCGGGCCAGGCCGCGGTCGCCCAGGTGGTGCTGAATCGCGTGCGCAGCCCGCTCTATCCCAAGTCTGTCTGCGGCGTCGTCTATCAGGGCGCGCAGTCGCGCACCTGCCAGTTCAGCTTCGCCTGCAACGGGTCGATGAAGCGCCCGAGGGAGCCGGCCGCGTGGCGCAGGTCCCAGGCCGTGGCGGGCCGGGCGCTCGGCGGCTTCGTGATGACCCAGATCGGCAACGCCACCAACTTCCACGTGGTCGGGCTCGGCCGGGTCTGGGGCGGACGCCTGCAGCGCGTGGCGCAGATCGGCGATCACGTCTTCTATGCGTTCTCCGGACGGCGCGGAAACCTGAACGGCGGCCCGGAGGTCTATACGCCTGCCTCCGAGCTCGCTGACGCCCCGGTTTACGCCCAGCAGACGGCCGACGCCCCGGCCGCCGACGGGTCGACCCAGCCGTCGATGATCCTCGCCAGCGCCCTGGTCTCCGCTCCCCTGGGCGAAGGCGGCCCCATCGGCAAGGCCGTGGAGCCGGCCTCCGCGCCTGCCATGGCCGAGGCGAAGAAGCCCGGCGAGACCAAGGCGGACCGCGCCGCGCCCAAGCCGATCACGCCCGTCGCCGCGTCGCGCGCCGCGGACAGGTCGGCCTCGATCGACAACGGCGCCGCGTCCTAAGGCTTTTCGCCCGACTCGCTTCAAGCCGTTCAGGCCTGCTGGTTGAGGGTGATCGCCGTGGCGGCGGCCGACTTGGGCGCGCGGGCCCCCGGGCCATAGCCCGCGTTGGCCTGGCGGGTTGAGGCCACCTCCTCGGCGATGGCCCGGACCACACCTTCGGTCACTTCGCGGGCGGCGAACAGGGCCCGGCCGTGCCGCGCCAGCACCGCCTCGAAGGCCTCGCTGGCGCGCTCCAGGCGGTGGCGCTGATCGCGCGGCGCCCGAGCGACCAAGGTCGGATCGCTGCGCACCTGCACGACCTCGTGGCGGTAGATGTTGGCCAGCCGCGAGGTCTCCTCCAGCCGCTCGGCGGCTTCGTGCGGCCGGCGGACCTCGAAGGCGTGGGAATCGACGGCCAACCGCTCGGTCAGCCGCTCGGTGAGACCGATCAGGCGCTCGACGGCGCCCTCGGCGGTGTCCTGCACGCTCATCTCGGCTTCCTCATTGAAGTCCCTGCATTTTCAGCATCTCGCGGGTGACGGGCGCGGCCAGGCCGACGCCCCCGGCCTTGGCGACCTGCGTGCCGATGGCTTCCAGCAGGAAGCCGCGGAAGGTCTCCTCGCCCATGCCGCCGCCGAAGGGGCCGGACGCATCCAGGCCCTCGAACATCGGTTTCATCATCATCGACAGAAGCTGGGCCTCGAACGCCTGGGCCGACGCCTGAATCCTGGCGCGCTGGGCGGGGCTGGCGAGCGGGGCCCCGGCGGGCGGGCCCGTGGTCGCCTGGGCGGCGGATTGGGCCGTGAGGGCGGTCGCGTCGAAGGCCATCACATCACCTGGATTTCGGCCTGCAGGGCGCCGGCGGCCTTGATGGTCTGCAGGATGGAGATCATGTCGCGCGGCGTGACGCCGAGCGCGTTCAACCCCGCCACCAGCGAGGACAGGGACGCGCCGCCGCCCACCGTGACCAGGCCCTTGCCCTTCTCCTCGTCGACCGAGATCGTGGACTGGGGTTCGGTGGTGGTCTGCCCCTGGCTGAACGGCGCGGGCTGGCTGACACGCGGCGTCTCCTGGACCGAGATGGTCAGGTTGCCCTGGGCGATGGCGACCGTGGAGACGCGCACGTTCTCGCCCATCACCACCACGCCGGAGACCTCGTCGATGACGACCTTTGCGGGGGCGTCCGGCTCCACGCCCAGCTGCTCGATCGCCGTGACGAAGCTGACCATGTCGCGCCCCGGGGGGGCGTGCAGCGCGACGATGGTGGGGTTCTCGGCGACGGCCGTGCCCGGGTAGCGCGCGTTGATCGCGTCCTCGATGCGCCGGGCGGTGGTGAAGTCCGGGTTGCGCAGGGTCATGCGCAACTCGCTCATGTTGGCGAGCTGGAAGCCGATCTCGCGCTCGACAATGGCGCCGGCGGCGATGCGGCCAGCGGTCGGCACACCCTTGGTGATCGAGGAGCCCGAGGCTCCGGAGGCCGAGACCGAGCCGGTCTGCACCGTGCCCTGGGACACCGCATAGGCCTGGCCGTCCGCGCCCATCAGCGGGGTGACCAGCAAGGTGCCGCCCAGCAGGCTCTTGGCGTCGCCCATGGCCGACACGGTGGCGTCGATCTGGGAGCCGGAGGCCGCGAAGGCCGGCAGCCGAGCGGTGACCATCACGGCGGCCACGTTCTTTGTGTTGAGATCGGCGTCGCGGACGTTGACGCCCAGCCGCTCCAGCATCGCCTCCAGGCTCTGCTTGGTGAAGGGGGCGTTGCGCAGGGTGTCGCCGGTGCCGTTCAGGCCCACGACGATGCCGTAGCCCACCAGCATGTTGTCGCGAACGCCCTCGAACTCGACGATGTCCTTGATCCGCGATCCGGCCAGCGCCGGTGTCGCGGCCGCCAGGACCGCCCCGAGAATCGTCGCCATCAAGGCCAGGGCCGGCGCGACTCGCCGCAAGCGAAGGAACATGACGCTTCCCAAGACTCCCGCCCACGCGCACGGCGGGCGAGTTTGGGACTGCGAGGGCCGTGCCAGCTTTTCGGTTGAGGGTATTCCTCTTAATTCAATGGATTAGCGGATGCGGCGGACGGCGCGTCGCTGCGTCCGGCAAATCCTGCCGGGCATTAACCATGCCGCAACATGGCTTGCCCACAGTTCGTCCAGGCCGCGCGCGCGGCCATGAGCGTGAGGATGGCCATGAAGGTCACCAGTACGAACGGCGCCAAGGCAGCGGGAGCGGCGCAGGGCGCAAAGCCGACGGCGTCGCCGGGCTTTGCCGTGACCGGGCCCGAGGCGACGGCCGGCGCGGGCGTCCCGACCGGCGTCGCGGGGGTGGGGACGATCGGCTCCATCGACGCCCTGTTGATGCTGCAGGAGGCGGACGGGCCGCTGGGCCGCCGCCGCCGCGCGGTCGGCCGGGCCGGACGGCTCTTGGACGTGCTGGACGAAGTGAAGCTGGCGATGCTGGAGGAAGGCCCCTCCTCCGCCCACCTGCAACGCCTGACCGCGGCGGTGCGCGAGCAGCGCGCCGACACCGAGGACGAGGGGCTGGAAGCGCTGCTCAATCAGATCGAGACCCGGGCGGCCGTGGAGCTGGCCAAGCTCGAAACCTCCCGCCAAGCCGCCTGATCGACCATCGGCGCGTCGTCTCGCCTCTCGCCGCGCGAGCTCGATTGAACGCGGTTTCGGTTCTGCTATAAGCGGCCCGCTCGCCGTATGGGGGACGGGCGTGGTGGCGTGAGGCGTTGATGACCTCGACCGCTGTTAGCGTGCAGGCGGAAACGTATCGTCCTACGGACGACGAGCCGTTCATGAACGAGCGCCAGCTCGAGTACTTCAAGCAGAAGCTGCTGACCTGGAAGGACGACATCCTGAAGGAGTCGCGCGAGACGCTCTCGCACCTGCAGACGGACACCGAGAACCATCCGGACATCGCCGACCGCGCCTCCTCGGAGACCGACCGGGCGCTGGAGCTGCGCACCCGCGACCGCCAGCGCAAGCTGATCTCCAAGATCGACGACGCCCTGCGCCGCATCGAGGAAGGCGTCTACGGCTACTGCGAGGAGACCGGCGAGCCGATCGGCCTAGCCCGTCTGGACGCGCGGCCCATCGCGACCCTGAGCCTGGAAGCCCAGGAGCTCCACGAACGCCGCGAGCGCGTGCACCGCGACGAATAGGGGGCCTCCGGTCTCCTAGCGGCCTAATTCAACCCCCTTTGCGCCCTGCCGGACCGCGCCTCTATTTCATCGTCAGGCGCCGGGCGAAGAAGGGCAGAACGGTCTCCTCGAACTGCTGGGCGATGTGGTCGGCGTGGCCGCCCTCATAGACCGTGAACTCGTTCGGGATTCCGAACCGGTCGAGTTCGTCGTGGATCGCCGTGTCGTCCGCCAGCAGCCCGTCCTTGTCGCCAGCGCCGACGCCGATCGCGGTGAAGCTCTTCAGCGCCGGGATGTACTGCGGAACCATCGCCAGCGGCGAGTTGGCGGCCCACTTGGCGATCACCAAAGGATCGATCGCGCCGTCCTTGTAGGCGAAGTCGGCGTAGTAGGGCGGTTTGTCGGGCGCCGGCGACCAGGCGACGGCCGAGGCGAGGGCCGCGCGCGTGCCGAAATCGGCCGTGGCGGAGTCCTTGAACGGCGCCTCGGAGATCCGCTTGGCCTCTTCGACCGTCTCGGTCCGCGGCGAGATGCAGCAGGCGTTCTCCGCATAGAGGCTGGACCAGACCTGGGGATATTTCATCCCGATCGTCCAGACCCCGTAACCGCCCATGGAGTGGCCGGCCAGGCCCCGGCTCGCCCGCTTGGCGATCGTGCGGTAGTGGCTATCGATGTAGGCGACCAGATCCTTGGCCACGAAGGCTTGGAAGTCGCCGGTCGTCGGCGAGCTCGAATACATGCTGCCGCCCTGTCTGGTTTCGGTATCGGGCACGACGACGATGAATTCCACGCCCTTCTCGGCGGACTTCAGGACCGCCTCGCGCGCGTGGATGAAGTCGGCGAAGTACTGGCCGGAGATCGCGAAACCGTGCAGCAGGTAGATCACCGGATAGCGGCGGTGCTTGTCGGTCGCATAGCTCGGCGGCAGGATGACCTCCACGTCGCGGTCCGGGCTGTTCCCTTCCAGATTGCCCTCAAGCGAATAGCCGTGGACCGCGATGTGGTCGGCCGGCGCCATGGGACCGGTGGGCTTGACCGGCGGGAAGGTGAAGGCCACGCGCGGGGGCGGCGCGGCCGGGGGGGCCGCCGCCTGGTCCCCGGGCGTCTGGGCTGCGGCGGGCTGGGCCGTGGCGGGCTGGGCCGTGGCGACGGATAAGAGCGCGGCCCCGAACAGGACGCCGACGATGCGACGGATCATCGCGATTCCTCCCTTATGTTTTGGCCACATGATCTTGGCCTCATGGCTTTCGGAAGGGCTACCCGATCGGCGGCCCGGACGCCATCCGTCCGATATTCGCCCCTAGAACAGCCCGGCCAACAGGTTGATGGTCAGGGCCAGCACCACCGTGTTGAACGCGAAGGCGAACACGCCGTGCGCCGTGCCCGTGCGGCGCATGGTCTTGGAGGTGAAGGCGATGTCGGCGGTCTGGCAGGCGACGCCGATGATCGTGGCGAAGTGCAGGAAGTCCCAGTAGTCGGGGTCCTCCCCGCCCGGGAACAGCAAGCCGCCGCGTGGCGGCTCGGCGCCCTCCGCGTCCGGATCGAAATAGTAGCCGTGGGCGTAATGCAGGGCGAAGACGAACTGCACGAAGGTCCAGGACGCCGCCACGGTGGCGAAGGCCAGGGCGATGCGCAGCCCCTTGATCAGGCCGTGGTCATGCTTGGCCAGGGACAGCTCGCCGGCGATGGCGACGATGCTGGCGGCGGCGGCGATCACGGTCAGGGCGAGGATGAAGTGCTGGCCCTCGTCCTGGGTGGCGGCGCGGGCGCTGATCGCGCGCTGGTCGCAGCCGGCCATCATCGAGGTCGCCAAGGCGATGAAGCTGGCGCAGCCCACGTCCCAGGCGAGGATAGCGTAGGTGCTCCAGCTCAGGGCCGGCGCCAGGACGGCCAGCCCCGCCCCCGTCAGCACGCCGATCAGGATCGCGGCCAAGAGGCGCGGCCGGTGCACGAACGGCCCCGCCACCCGCGCGAGGGCGCCGCTCATGTGAGGCTCTCGGTGAGGCGCGGATCCATGCCGCCGCGCCCCTCCGCCGCCATCCGCGCCAGGGCCGGCAGGATGTCCTCCACCCGGTCCACGGCCTCCCAACAGTCCTTGAACTGCGGCGGCGTAAAGCCCTGGCTCACCGTATGCTCGATCAGCTCGAACAGCGGCGTCCAGAATCCTCGCGCGTTCAGAAACACCACCGGCTTGCCGTGCAGGCCGAGCCGCGACCAGGACAGCACCTCGATCGCCTCCTCCAGGGTGCCGACCCCGCCCGGCAGCACCGCGAAGGCGTCCGCCTCGCGGAACATCACCGCCTTGCGCTCGTGCATCGAGGGGACGACCACCAGCTCGGCCGCCTCATAGGCCACCTCCGGCAGGCGCAGGAACTCCGGGATCACGCCCAGCACCTGTCCGCCCCCGGCCACGCAGGCCCGCGCGCAGGCCCCCATCAGGCCGGTTCCGCCGCCGCCATAGACCAAGCGCACGCCCGCCTTGGCCAGGATGCGGCCGAAGCGGGCGGCATCGTCCGCCCAGGCAGGATTGCCGCCCTTGGCCGAGCCGCAGAACAGGCCGACGGAGCGCAGGGAGGAAGTCTCGCCGGTCGCCACGGTCCGCTCGCGCCCTATCGCTGGATGATGAAACTCATATATCAGGTCCCCCCAAGGGTCAGGAAGCGCGGGTAACGGTGAGGCGAAGGGCGGTCTGGACGATTGCGGCGTCGGCGGCGTTGGTCGCGGCATGCGGGCGGTCCGCGCCGCCCGCGCCGGACGCTTCGAGCATGACCGCCAGCCAGGCGCGCGCCGAATACCTCGCGCCGCCGTCCGTGACCTCGGCCGTGCGCCAGACTTCCGGCGCCGTCGTGCTGACGGGCACGGGCCAGCCCGGCTCGCGCATCCGCCTCGCCTCCCCCGACGGCTCGGCCATCGGCGCCACCGCCTCGACCGCGGGCGCCTGGAGCCTGACCGTCTCGCCGGCCGACGCGCCGCGCCTCTACTCGCTGTCGTCGGACACCGCCGGCCGGCTGCTGCGCGCGCGCGGCTATGTGGCGGCCCTGCCCGCGCCGGGTCCAGCCGCGGCCATGCTGGCGCCGGGCGAAGGCGCCCAGGCGTTCGGCTGGCCCTCCGCCGGCGGCGTGAACATCCGGGCGGTGGACTTCGACTCCAGCGGAGCGGCCGTCGCCTCCGGCAGCGCGCCCGCCGACGACGCCGTGCGCCTGAGGCTCGACGGGGCCGACGCGGGCGAAGACCAGGCCGACGCGAAGGGCGACTATTCGGTGTCCATGTCCCGCAGCCTGACGCGCGGCCAGCACACGATCGCGGCGCACACGGCCCACGGCTCGGCCTCCGCGACGCTGGACATGCGCCCAGGGGCCCCGATCGCCGCGCCGCCGCTGGCGGCCGAGCGCGTGGGCGGCGCCTGGCGGCTCGACTGGACGCCCCCCGGCGGCGGCGTGCAGACCACGGTGCTGTTCGACCCGCCCCAAACCGCTCGCGATACCGCGCGATGAGAGGCCCCCGCCACGGCCGCCCGGCGGACCAGGAGGTCTCGCCCAAGGACGTCAAGCTGAAGACCCTGCCGGTGCTGACGGACCTGGTGCGGCTGGTGCTGCGCTCGCGCGCCGACGGGCTGGTGTGGCGGCTGAGCGTCGCCATCGTCCTTACCCTGTTCGGCGCGGTCGCCGGGGTGCTGGCCCCTCTTCTGCTCGGCAAGGCCATGAACGAACTTGGCGTCGGCAGGAGCGCCGCCGTGCAGGTGAGCCTGGCGTTCGCGGGCCTCGCCATCGGCTGGGCGGCGATCCGCTTCGCCTCGGCCGCCGCGCCCCAGGTGCGCGACGCCCTGTTCACCCCCGTGGGCCAGACGGCCGTGCGCCGGGCGGCGGGGGAGGCCTTCGCCCACGCCCTGTCGCTGTCGCTGGACTTCCACCAGACCAAGCGCACCGGCTCTCTGGCCCGCACCATCGACCGGGGCGCGCGCTCCATCGACTATCTGATGCGCCTCTTGATCTTCAACATGGGCCCGACGGTGCTTCAGCTCGTCATGGCCGCCGTAGTGCTGGCGCGGGCCTACGACTGGCGCTTCGCCGCCACGGCGGTGGTGACGGTCCTGATCTATGCGGCGGTCAGCTTCGTCATGTCCGACTGGCGCATCCAGCACCGGCGCGACCTGACCCTCGCCGACTCCGAGGCCGCCGGCCGGGCGGTGGACGCCCTGCTCAACTACGAGACGGTCAAAAGCTTCGGCGCCGAGGACCGGGCGGTGGAGGGCTATGACGAGGCGCTCGGCCGCTATGCCAACGCGGCGGTGAAGGCCAACACGTCGCTCGTGCTGCTGAACGTGATCCAGGCCGGGATCATGAGCCTTGGTCTGGGGATCATGGCGGTGCTGGCCGGGTTCGAGGCCGCCAATGGCCGCATGGGCGCCGGCGACGTCACCGCGTCGATCCTGATCCTGCTGCAACTCTATGGGCCGCTGAACATCCTGGGCTTCGCCTACCGCGAGATCCGCCAGTCGTTCATCGACATGGAGGCGATGCTCGCCCTCACCCGCGAAAAGCCCGACGTGGCCGAGGCCAAGGACGCCCGCGCCCTGCCCCCCGCCGAGCCCGGCCGCGGCGGCGAGCTGACCTTCGAGGGCGTCGCCTATCGCCACACCGCGCGGGCGGCGGGCCTGCGCGACATCAGCTTTCACGTGCCGCCCGGCCGCACCCTGGCGCTGGTGGGGCCCTCGGGCGGCGGCAAGACCACGGTGGTGCGCCTGGCGCTGCGCCTGATCGACCCGCAGGAGGGCCGGGTGAGCATCGACGGGGCGGACCTGCGCGAGGTCCGCTTCGACGCCCTGCGCCACGCGGTCGCCCTGGTGCCCCAGGAAGTGGCCCTGTTCAACGACACCCTGCAGACCAACATCGGATTCGCCAAGCCGGACGCCACCGAAGAAGAGATCTGGGCGGCTGCCGAGCAGGCCGAGCTCGGCCCCTTCATCCGCGCCCTCCCCGAGGGGCTGGAGACCAAGGTGGGCGAGCGGGGCCTGAAGCTTTCCGGCGGCGAGCGCCAGCGCGTCGGCATCGCGCGCGCGCTTCTGGCGGACCCAAGAATTCTGATCCTGGACGAGGCCACCAGCGCGCTCGACGGCAAGACCGAGGCGGCCATCCAGGCCACCTTGCGCCGCGCCAAGAAGGGGCGGACAACCCTGGTGGTCGCCCACCGCCTGTCCACCATCTCCGACGCCGACGAGATCCTGGTGATCAAGGGCGGCAAGATCGTCGAACGCGGCGCCCACGCGGCGCTGCTCGCCAAGGACGGGGATTACGCGGCCCTGTGGCGGCGGCAGGTAAGGGAGGCCTAACGGTCGACTTCGCTCACAGCCTTCCGCAAGTCGCGTGCGCCGTGAAGAATGCGGGCGACTTCGACTTGGTCATCTCGGATGCGGAACAGGATGACGTAGCGTCCATGGACCGCCATCCGCAGGCCTGGCGCGACGTCGTCTCGCGCAGGGTAGGCCTCGGGCGCGCCGCCGGTCCTTTCCGCCCGAGCGCAGAGTTCCTCGATGAATGACCGGGCGCGATCTGGATTGTCCGTGGCTATGTAATCACCGATGTCTTGCAGGTCGGCGACGGCGTCGGGCGAGTAGACGACGGGCTTCACGCCGGCGATTTCGCCAGTGCCGCGTAGCGCTCCCTTAAGCGCCTTAGAACCTCGTCTGCTGGAATGCCCTTGCCCCTGTCCAAGGCGTCAAGCGCCGGTAGAACCAGCGCACGCAGTTCCTTCAGCTCCGCCTCTTCAAGGCGCCGTTTGAACGTCCAGTCGCGCAGGGCGTCGCGCACCACCTCGCTGGCGGTGGCGTACTGCCCCCCGTCCACGGCGGCCTTGATATCCGCCACCATTTCCCGGGGAAGGGCGATGCTGATCTTCTCGACGTTGGCCATGGGTGAATGGTAGCAAGAAATCCTACCAACTTCAAGGCGCCCCGCCACCCTGAGTCGCGCTTGACGCGACCTCGCTTCGGGCTCAGGGGGCGGCCATGACACCAGAAAAAATGACAGCATATCCGATAGATGGCCTTACGGCGACCATCACCTGTTCACGAACTTCGTCCTCTGACGCGCCCCCCCCACAAGAAAACGGCCGCGCTCCGGGAGGGGCGCGGCCGTTCTTCGCTGATCGGGGAGGGAGGGGCGCCGGTCAGCGGTACTGCTGTATGCGCGTGGTCCTTAGGCCAGGCATGCCGTAGCGGTCGATCGACGCCTGCCAGGCCAGGAACTCTTCGTTTGTCAGCTGATATCGCTCGCAGGCGTCGTCAAGCGTGAGCAAGCCCCCGCGCACTGCGGCCACCACCTCGGCCTTGCGCCGGATCACCCAGCGCTGGGTCGAAGGCGACGGCAGGTCCTTCAGCGTGAGGGGCGCGCCAGTCGGGCCGATCACGTATCGTTCTCCCCTGCTATTCACGCGTTCCTGCGCTTGCAACATTGCCTCACGCCTTTCCCACCATCGTTGTTGAGGGGGAAAATAGCGACAGCATCATAACAGGCGCTTAATCCGCGTAGTAAAGATCGACCTAATCACTGAGGCCATTCTGAGGCTCTGAATCATTCTCGGTCGATTAACTAAGGTTTCCGCATGTTAACACCTAAGATTAGCGCTTGATGTCGATAAGTTCTTGTAACATCTGATCCGCCGTCGTGATGATCTTCGATGACGCGGAATAGGCCCGCTGGGTGGTGATCAGGCCGGTGAACTCTGCTGACAAGTCCACCGTGGACGCCTCAAGGCTCGACGGCGCGATCTTTCCGGTGCCGGTGGAGCCCGGCGGCTTGAGCGTGAAGCCTCCCGAGTCCAGCGAGACTTGAAAGGCGTTGCCGTTGACCGGCGTGAGGCCGTCGGGATTGGGCACGGTGGCTAGCGCCACCTGGGCGATCCGGCGGGTGGTGCCGTTGTCGTAGACGGCGGTCACATAACCCTGGTCGTCGATGGAGACCCCCGACATGGCGCCGAAGGCCGTGCCGTTGGTGGACACCGAGTTGACGTTGGAGACGGCCGAGAACTGGGTCATCTTGGCGATGTCCAAGGCCACGGACTGGGCGTTGACGCCAAGCGAGTTCGCCCATTGCACCCCCGCTTCGCCAGAGCCGGAGGCCGGCGGGGCCGCGCTGGAAGCGCCGATGGCGAGGGTGGACGGCAAGGTGGTGTTGGTCGTGTCCAGGCTGCCGTCGGGGTTGAAGGCCACGATGCCGCTGGCGATCAGGCCGGGCGTCAGGAGCGGATCTGTCTCCACCAGGCCCGGTGGGTCGGACCTCACTTCGGCGTACCACTGGTTTGGCGTCGCGCTCTTGAGGAAGTCGACGGTCAGATTGCGCTGACCGCCCTTGGAGTCGGAGACCGGCATGGTGATGGAGAAGTCAGGCTTGACCCCCGTGGTCGTGTCGTTGGCGTACTCGGCCATGTTGACGTTCACCGCCGGACTGATGGACGGGTCCACGTCCGCGTCATAGATGGCGGTGGCGGCGTTGATCGTCTGGTCCGCGTTCAGGTTGCCGTTGATGGCGCCTTGCGTCGTGGCGGTCGCGGTGTTGGCGACGTCCAGGACGTTGATGGAGCTCAGCCGCGTGAGATTGGCGGAGTCCGGGGTCACGTCGCCGTTCTCATCCGCCGCCCAGCCCTGCAGATAGAGGCCCACGGGGCTCTTCAGATAGCCGTCCGCGTCGATGTTGAATGACCCTGCGCGCGTGAAGTAGCGCGCGTCGCCGGCGAGGACGCCCGTCGGCTTGTTGGTGGTCACGAAGAATCCGTCCCCGTTGATCGCCAGGTCGGTGGGCGAGGAGGAGGACTGCAGCGTGCCTTGCTGGGTGATGAACTGGGATGTGTGCGTGGTCACCCCGCCCGCCGCGTAGGAGGACTTGGAGTTGCTGTTTACCAGCGAGCTGAAACTCACCCCGGCGCGCTTGTAGCCGACCGTGTTGGAGTTCGCGATGTTGTCGGAGATCGCGGCGAGCGCCGAGGAATTGGAGACCAATCCCGTCACGCCCGCGAGCATGGCGCTGTTGATCGTCATTGGGTTCGCCCTTTCTGAAGTGCGTTCGTCGGAGGGGTGCGGATGCGGCTCACACGCCCGCTCCGATGGAGAGAATGCTGCTGGCGGGAACCTTGGCGCCGCCCACGTTGATCAGGACCTGGCCGCCGATCTGATCGACCGAGGTCGCCACGCCCTTCACGAAGACGCTGGAGGGTACGCGGGAGCCGCCGGCGTCCTTGGCCGCGACCTGCAGGGTGTAGACGCCGCCGTCCGGCTGCTGGACGCCGGAGAGGGACTTGCCGTTCCAGGAGACCGCGTGCTCCCCCGCCCCTTGGGTGCCCGGCGTCGACTGCCAGACCAGCCGCCCGAGATTGTCCACGACCTGCAAGGAGACGTCCTCGGCGGGTCCGTCGAGGCTGTAGCTCCAGTCCGCCTTGCCGCCCTGGAGCGTCGTAGAGGGCGTCGCGGCGGTGACCGTCTTGCCGATCAGGTTCACCGGGTCGATGCTCGACTGGCTTTTGATCAGCTGGTTCATCAGCTGGTTGGTCAGGATCTGCTGCTGCACGCCGGTCATCACCACCAGCTGCTGGGTGAACTGGTTGGCGTCGAGCGGCGACAGCGGGTCCTGGTTCCTGAGCTGGGCGGTCAGCAGCTTGATGAAGGTGGTCTGATCGCCCGCGAGCGAGGTCTGGGCGCTCAGAATGCTGGCGTCGGTGCTGGACGGCGCGGTCGTGGCGGACGCGACGGCGGTCATGAGCGGGCTCTTTTCATATGCGTATGTCCACACCGCCAGCACGGCTGGCGGCGGTTAGGGCGATCGGGGCCGTGTCGGCCGCCTGGGCGGCGAGATCGAAGGGGGTCTGGGTGAAGGCCTGACCGCTTGGACTTCCGCCGGAGGAGCCGCCAGCGCCGCCCGATCCGCCGCCGGTGAAGCTGAGCGCCCCGCCGCCCAGGCTGAACCCGGCCTCTTCCAAGGCCGCGCGCAGCTCTCCGGACCGGGCCTTCAGGGCCTCCGCGGCGTGCGAGGTGTCGAAACTGAGCGCCGCGGTCATGACCCCATCGGCGCCGATGTGGACCCTGACGGCTACGCGGCCCAGGCCCGCCGGTTCCAGCGCGACGTCGAACCGCGTGGACTTGGACGCCAGCTTGCTCGCGATGTCGGCGACGAGGCGCGTGACCGTCTGCGGCAGCACCTGAGCGAACGTCAGAGTCGAGGTCTGGGCGGCCGCGCCCGTCGGGGCGGCCCCGGCGGCGGCGGCGGGCGCGTCGAATCGTGACGAGCCTTGCTGGGACGGGTCCCCGCCGTTCTCGTCCGGCCCCTGGCCCGAAGCGTCCTGGCCTGCGGACTTGGCCGCTGCGCCGGCGGCGGCGGCGGCGAGGACGACGGTCGGGGACGCGGACGGCTGAGACGGAGCATCGCTTCCTGCCTGTGTCTGAGTGGTCGCGGCAAGAAGCGGGACGGCGACGGTCTGAGCGATCTGACCGGGCATCTGGGCGACCCCGGTCCCCTTCGTCACGGCGGGCGGCGGCGGGGGCTCGTCGGGCGGCGGCGTCTGCGCCACGAGAGCCGCGGTCGGAACCAGCTCCGGCGCGGGCGGCGCGGTCACGGCCGCGGCCACCACCGGACCCGGCGCGGACTGGCCGCTTGCGGCTTGACCGGCTACGAGCTGACCGAGGGTGGATTGGCCCGGGGCGGATGGACTGGGCGCAGACTGATTGGGCGCGGAATTCGTCGCGCCTGAGGTCTTGGCCGAACCCGGCGCCGGTGCGGGCTGGGCCGCGGCGTCGGCGGAGCCGGCTTGGGCGAGGGCCGCGGCCATCTCGTCGGCGACAGCGGCAAGCAAAGAGGTCGCGCCCCCGGCGGGCGCGCTGTCAGACGCCGCGGACGCCGCCCCGGCGGCCGGCGTGGCAGTCGGTGCGGGCGGCTGAGCGACGGCCGGTACGGCGACGGCCGGCGCGGCGATGACGGCGGTTGAAAGATCTCCGGCCTGGGACTGGGTCTGCGTCTGGCCCTGGCCCTGGGCGAGCGGCGCGACGATCCCCAGCGCCGCGGCCAGCATCTGGGCGAAGGCGTCCGCGCCCGGCGTCTGAGCGGCGTCGCCGGGCGTAGTCTCGCCCGCCTTGAATTGGCCCGGCTTGGCCTGAGCGCCAGTCAGCGCGCCGGCCAGGACGCCCACGCCCCCCGCCTCGCCGTCGGGGGCGAGGATCGCGAGCGCGGTCGTGACCAGGGCTGAAGTCGCGGCTTGCATGAAGGCGGCGCCGTCCGAATTGGGCCGCGCATGCTGCGCGTGAAGGTTCGGTCTCCTGAAGCAACGGCCGCGCCAACTTCAATTTTAGCCGCAACCTGTTGAATACACAAATGTCTATCGGCTTAGCCCGGTCCGGGCGTTAACCTTGGGCGCGGCGGAATTTGCCGGGCGGAAGGCTTCCGGCGCCGGGCGCCCGCGACTTGGCGCCGCTCTTGCGCCTGGATTAGGCGGGTGACGCCGCCCGCAGCGAGCAGCTCTATGAAAATCAATGACTTAGTCGAAGGTCAAGGCGTGTCGGGGGCCGCGTTCGGGCGAATTCTGCCGAGCGGGCCGTCAAGCTTTGCCGACCGGAGCCAGCTTCGATGAGCTTGAACGGCATCATGGGCGCGGCCACGGCGGGCCTGCAGGTCTCGCAGATTCAGCTGCGGACGATCTCGGACAACATCAGCAACGTCAACACGCCGGGATATGCCCGCAAAACCGTCGACCAATCGTCGCAGAGCCCGGGCGGCGGCGTCGGCGTGGTGTCCGCCTCGGCGATCCGGCGGGTGGTGGACATCTTCCTGGCGCAGGCGACCCTGACGGCCAACGCCAATGCCGGCGCTGCGGGCGCCGCCTCCGACCTGACCGACCGGGCCCAGGCCCTGTTCGGCGATCCCGGCTCGGGCACGGGCTATTTCAACCAGCTGGACCAGGTGTTCTCGGCGTTCGGCTCGGCGGCCCAGGACCCGGCCTCGAACATCACCCGCAACCAGGCGCTGGCGTCGATCAGCGACTTCCTGAGCCAGTCGACGTCGGTCAATGCGCAGGTGCAAAGCCTGTCGACCGAGGCCCAAAGCCGGATCACCGCCGACGTCTCGCTGGTGAACAGCCTGCTCGCCCAGATCGACG
>Ga0299912_10001996_pt1 | contig 16657 bp, 14 predicted proteins | sample RVTome_2_FD_207667 | JGI IMG/M metagenome (GOLD analysis project Ga0299912, IMG submission 207667) | Soil microbial communities from uranium-contaminated site in the Upper Colorado River Basin, Wyoming, United States - RVT95D214 (version 2) ... | reverse complement strand
CCTTTGAAAAGTTCTTGGATGATTTTTAATCTTGTTGTATCTTAAGGACATGGGGTTTCCTTTCTGCAATTAGGACCCCATACTTTCCTACATTTTTACTAAAATTTCAACTTTCGCAGCAGGTCTGTTGCATGCAAATTAAAAACTCCTCTCCGCCGTATCGAAAGAGCTTATCATAGGGGCGAAGACGCTCACTGATATATTGGACTAAGGTGATTAATACTCTGTCTCCTGCAGGGTGTCCGAACTTATCATTGATCTTCTTAAAAAGATCCAGATCCATCATGGCAATACTACAAGCCTCAGATTGACGTTTCACCATCTCATGAAGTTCTCGCAACATGGGAAGCATATCAGCTCGATTGATAGCACCCGTAAGTGGATCGTGTGTGTATAGTGAGATTTCTACCTCATGTTTTAAAGATGCAATTTCAAGGCGCAGCCGTTCCATCGCATTCGCAAAACTGTCATAATCATGCGTTTCAATGGGTCTTCCTGCATCTAAGGCAAGAAGCAAATTGGCTGTTAGTTGATGCATATGCCGATGGGCTTCTCCTATGGCTGTAAAGCCGGGGTGATCCTGTAGTTTTTTTGGAGAATCATTATAATACCATTGCCCAAACAAGCATTCTTTATAGGCCTTTGGGGAAGTATTGTGTTTATCGGCTGGCAAACGACAAGCGAAAGTACGAACGAGAGCATTATGCCATTGGACGTGATTATAGAGCGCTTGTTCTAATTGGGCCAGAACAGTTTGCATTTCGTCGCGAGTAATATTGGTGAATGCCATTAACTTTTCTCCGTATTCGTTTCCTTATTTGTTTTTGAATGTTGCCGCCTCTTCTGAGCCCCCTGTTGTATCCCCAACCGTGTAGGAATGGGCTCCTGTGCCTGCAAGATTGCCTTTTTCTACAATCAAATATTCATTGCGAATGGGACGTCCTTCAAACCAACATTCAAGGATCTCGCGAACCCCTGCTGCATAGCGAGCTTGCGCGGATAAAGTTGTCCCTGAAACATGAGGGGTCATGCCATGATGGGGCATAGTTCTCCAAGGATGATCCTTGGGGGCAGGTTGGGGAAACCAAACATCGCCCGCGTAACCTGCAAGTTGCCCACTTTCAAGGGCGCGTACAATCGCATCTCGATCACAGATTTTGCCGCGAGCCGTATTAACGATATAAGAACCCCGCTTCATTTTGCTGATGAGGGCATCGTTGAAGAGATGTTCTGTTTCAGCATGAAGGGGGCAATTGATGGTAATGACATCGCAAACGGAAACCATGGATTCAAGTTGGGGGTGATATATTAAATTTAGTTCTTTCTCAACACCTTTGGGAAGCCTGTGGCGCTCTGTATAATGCAGTTTGACATCAAAGGGTTTTAATCGTCTTAAAACAGCAAGACCGATGCGGCCGGCTGCAACAGAACCCACATCCATGCCTTCCAAGTCGTAAGCCCTGGAAACACAATCGGCAATATTCCAGCCTTTATCAATAACCCGTTGATATGAAGGGATATAGTTATGGATTAAGGCAAGAATTGCCATCACAACGTGCTCGGCAACGCTGATACTATTACAATACGTTATTTCAGCAATGGTAATGCCTTTTCCCATGGCGGCTTGCAGATCGATATGATCAGAACCAATACCTGCCGTAATGGCGAGTTTTAAATTTTTTGCTTTCGCTAGACGCTCGGCTGTTAAATACGCAGGCCAAAAAGGTTGAGAAATAACGATATCTGCATCTGGTAGTTCTTTTTCAAAAACCGAATCTGGACCATCTTTATCCGAAGTGACGATGAGTGTATGGCCTTGCTCCTCAAGGAATTTCCGCAAGCCAAGTTCCCCCGAAATGGAGCCTAATAATTGGCCGGGTTTAAAATCAATCTGTTTGGGTGTTGGTAAAGTCATTCCATCAGGATACTTTTGAAGTTTTGGAATGCTTTCACGTGGATAAGTTTTAGGATATCCTGTAACTGGATCATCATAAAGGACGCAGATAATTTTTGCCATTTCTTCCCCTAATCGGTTGGTTTTTCGATGCTATTTATACAGTAAGGTATGGTAGTTAAAATTTATTTAATGGAAAGGGGACAAAAGATTCTGCGTCTTTAAAATCGGCAAAAATATGGTAAATTTAGAGCGATCGCATACGAGCCCTTATTAGGTGCATCAAGTATAAGTTCATTTCTCGATTCTTTTCTGAACCCAGAATAGAAGCGGGATAGCCAGAAGCTGAATAACAATTGAAAATCCAACCATCGCTCCACACTGATCAAGGGCTTCATGAAGTCCAAATGCCCATCCCATGCCAAGATGGCCTCCTGCGTGAGACAGCATTGCATCACGTGCAGGCGTGCGAATGGCTTTACCGGTCCGTTCTAAAATAATTAAAAGTGAGGCTATATACCAATTTCCAGCAAGCGCCAGAGCAGGAACTGCCAGCAGATTAATGGCATATCCAATGATCGTAATCGTCCAATAACGTTGGGTTTTATCGGCAAGGTAGCCAGAACCCAGACGAAGGGCATATCCTAAAAATTCGCCAAACCCTGCGACGAACCCAACGAGAGCTGCACTCGCACCTAAAGTTGCAAGAAAGGGGCCAGTGATGCTTCGGGCTGCTTCATATGTCATATCTGCAAACAGACTTGTGAAGCCTATCAAAACGATAAATTTAAGGGCGGCAGATTTAGAAATATCTTTTTGTCTTAGTTTTGAAATGCTTGTCCTCCCTTTTTTTCGTACCGATGGCTACTCACCAAGTGCATTTAAGGAAAGCCTTATCCTCGCGTGACTTTTTTGTGAAAATAAATTAGGGTGCCTATAAGCATAGTGCAACTGGTAATATAATGATCTTCTCAGAAACTTTTTGTCGGAAATATGGTTTAAAGGTAGCCATCGTTGGGCGACCCAATGTGGGCAAGTCAACGTTTTTTAATCGATTATGCGGTAAACGCATGGCCATCGTTCATGACATTCCAGGAGTGACGCGTGACCGAAAGGATGCATTTGGTCAATTGGGAGACATCCCGCTCAAACTCATGGATACGGCAGGCCTGGAAGAGAAGAGCAAAGACCCCTTAATGGAAGGAATGAAGGCACAAGTTGTGGCTGCTCTTCATGAAGCGGATGTCATTTTATTTATGATCGATGGTAGGGAAGGGGTGGCCCCTTTAGACGAGGAGTTTGCCAATCTTTTAAGAAAGTCTCAGAAACCTGTTCTCCTTCTTGCCAACAAATGTGAAGGGAAGGGAGCAACCCTTGCCGAAGCCTGGGGATTAGGCTTTGGAGAACCATTTCCCATTTCTGCCGAGCACGGGTTAGGTCTTGATCTTATATATGAATCCCTCCTTCCTTATTATAATGGCCCTCGCGTAGAAGAGGAGGAGGAAGAAAAGGAGGCGGCCCCCCTGCAACTGGCCATTGTCGGGCGTCCCAACGTTGGAAAATCTACCCTTTTGAACCAGCTTATTGGACATGAACGGGTTTTAACGGGTCCTGAAGCCGGGGTTACACGGGATGCCATTGCTATTGAATGGGAATATAACCATCATCGCTTGCGCCTTATTGATACAGCCGGCCTTCGAAAACGAGCGAAAGTAACTGAAAAGTTGGAATGGCTAGCGACATCTGAGAGCCATACTGCCGTACAATATGCCCAGGTTGTTATTTTGGTCGTTGACGCAACCCAACCGCTTGAAAGGCAGGATCTTCATATAGCTTCTCAAGTCATTGAAGAGGGAAGGTGTCTTGTTTTAGCCCTTAACAAATGGGACCTCATCTCTAACAAACAAGAACTTCTTAACCATTTGAAAGAGCGGCTAACAGCAGCCTTGCCTCAAGTTAGAGGAGTTCCCTTGGTTCCCCTTTCGGCGTTGACGGGAAAAAACAAAGAAAAGCTTTTGGACGCTGTTTTAGCCATTTACGAAATTTGGAACCAAAGAATTTCAACTTCCAAACTCAACCGGTGGCTTGAGGGGCATGTCGCTCACCATCCTCCTCCTTTGGTTGGGGGACGACGGATTAAAATTAAGTATCTTACGCAAATTAAAACCAGGCCGCCCACATTTGTGCTTTTTTCAAGTAAATCCACCGAGCTGCCAGACTCTTATGTAAAGTATGTCATTAATGGCATGCGAGATGCCTTTAACCTTGAAGGCGTTCCCATTCGCCTTCTCATAAGGTCAGGCAAAAATCCTTATGCGGAAAAGTGAACTTTATAAACCCTAGCATATAAAGTTCCCTAAATATTAGCCATATTTTAACTGCTTTAAAATTATAATAATTAAGGGAGAAAAAATATGAAAGGCATTATTTTTACATCTTTAAGCGACATGGTTGAAGAACATTACGGACTGGAAACTTGGGATGCGTTGCTTGATAAAGTCCATCCCAAGAGTCAAGGCTCTTATTCCGCAGGTGGTACTTATGATGATAACGAACTGTCCGCCTATATCGTTGAATTAGCTAAACTTAAAAATGTTGATTCTGCTCAACTTGTTGAAGAATTTGGAATCTATTTATTTCCTGTGCTCGCCAGTAAATATCCTGTTTTCCTCCCAAAGGGCGTTACCTTTAAAGAGTTTATGAAAAGTATTGATAAAGTCATTTATGTCGAGGTCAATAAACTTTATCCTGAGGCGGAATTGCCGATGCTGAGATATGAAGAACCTTCCCCTGATCAACTTGTCATCCTCTATCGGTCTCCGCGTAAGCTCTGTGCTCTTGCTATAGGATTAACAAAGGGGGCTGCCGCTCATTTTGGGGTTCCCATCCAAATTCAACAACCCATTTGTATGCACAAGGGGGCCGACCATTGTCGTTTGGAGGTAACCATTGAAAAATAAGGATGAGCTTCTTAACGAAATAGAAATTTATAAAAAAGCACGTGAACGTGAGAAAAACGCGCGTCTTCAAGCGGATCAATTATTGGAAGAGAAAACGCGCGAACTATACCTGGCGCATCAAGAACTGACACAAAAATATCAAGAACTAGAAAAACACGCTTCCGAACTCGAGCTTTTTCAATCACTTTCAAGAATTTCTCAAGGAACTCAAACACTTAATGAAGTCCTTCAATTTTTGGTTGATGCGATTTGCAAACTCGAAAAATGGCCCGTGGGACACGTTTTTCTTCTCAAAGAAGGTGCTGATAAAGAATTAGTTCCTTCAGATATATGGTATTTCGATAGCGAAAAGGACTACCACGAACTTCATAAAATTACATCAGACATGCATTTTGAAATTGGCGAAAGTTTGCCAGGGATTACGCTTGCGACAGAAGAACCCCTTTATATTGAGGATGTACAAAACGATTCTAATTATTTCCGAGCTAAAGTTTGTAAAAATCTTGGAATACGCGGGACATTTTGTGTTCCTCTTAAGTGTAACAATAAAGTCCTTGCTATCGTTGAATTCTTTATTCCAGAAACACATGAAGAACCAACCAAAGGGTTTAGTTTAATAAACAGTTTTGTTAGGCAGTTAGAAACGCTTTTAGAGCGTCAACAGGCTCAGGAACAGGCACGAGAGAGTAGTCTTAAATTGCAACAAGCCCTTGTTGAAGTTCAACAAATGGCTCATCATGATCCATTGACAAATTTGCCCAATCGTCGTCAATTTGAATTAACCCTAAAGAGGAATATAGCAAGTGCAAAACGTTATCATAAAAACCTAGCTTTGCTCTTTGTTGATCTCGATAATTTTAAGTCCATTAATGATCGTCTCGGCCATGATGTTGGTGACTTGCTCTTAATAGAAGTGGGGCGACGACTCCAAGCCAACGTTCGTACTGAAGATTTTGTGGCTCGTATAGGTGGTGATGAATTTGCCATAACCTTAGACTCAACCGCTATGGAAGAAGCTGAGGTCGTCGCTGAAAAATTAATACGAAGCCTCAAGGATCCCTTTAAAATAGCAAATCATGATATTATCGTTTCCATCAGTATTGGAATTTCATCTTTTCCAGAATCGGGTTCAGATTATATTACCTTGCACAAAAATGCTGACATTGCCATGTACAAAGCAAAAGAATTAGGACGTGATAATTATAAACGTTTCGACATTACCCTGGAAACTCAATACAAAAAACAATTAGATATTGAAAACGACATTGACTTTGCTCTTGAAAAAAATGAATTTTTTCTCGTCTATCAACCCATCTATGATTTGTTGACAAAAAAAATATTTGGAATGGAGGTCTTGCTGCGATGGCAAAATGATGAACATGGTCTTATTCTCCCGGAAGAATTTATTCCCATTGCGGAAGAGAGAGGCACCATTATCCCTATCGGCGAATGGGTTTTGAAAGAAGCGTGTATACAATATATGAAATGGCGCAATGAGATAAAACTAGATTGTAAACTTCTCATAAACATTTCACCTCGGCAGTTAAAAGATAAGAGTTTTTTAAATTCAGTTGTCAAAATTACAAATGAAACACAGATGCCTTTAGATAAGCTCGAATTTGAAGTTACGGAAGCCGTCCTGATGAGTAGTCCGGAAGAAAGTGAAGATGTATTAAAAAAGCTAAGTGACCTGGGCATCAAGATAGCCATCGATGACTTTGGTATGGGGTATTCTTCATTAAATCGTCTTAAATCTCTCCCCATCAGTTCTTTGAAGATAGATAAGTCTTTTATACAAGACATTGGTACGCAAGGTAGCAATGACCTGATTGTGAAATCAATTATTGCTCTTGCAAAAGAACTCCATATACAAATGATTGCTGAAGGTATTGAAGCGAAATCACAACTTAATTTTCTACTCGACCAGAATTGTCCAGAGGGGCAAGGTTATTATTTTGCCCATCCTCTTACGAAAAATGAAATGAAAAAAGCTTTCCTTGAGAATGCGGGACAATTTTCCGATTCTTCAACACCCCCTAAGTCGTAGAAAAAACATTCCTCTCTCACATCGATATAAAGCAATTGAAGGGACTATTTAAGAACAAAAATCCATATGCGGAGAAGTGAAAATTCTGGTATGATTTTTATGAAAATATCGGAGTTGGACAATGTCCTATCATCTTCAGACACGTAAGAGACTTACCGTTGATGGCAAAGAATATACCTATTATTCCCTTGAAGAAGCATCGAAAAAATTAGGAGATATCTCACGGTTACCCTACTCCTTAAAGATCCTCCTCGAGAACATGTTGCGCCTTCAGGATGAAGTTACTGTCAAAGCCAAAGATATTGAAGCCTTAGCCGAATGGGTAAAGACACGAACTTCTGAGCATGAGGTGGCCTTCACTCCAACGCGTGTGCTGATGCAAGATTTTACGGGCGTTCCAGCGGTTGTCGATTTGGCAGCAATGCGGGATGCGATTTCAAATATGGGAGGGAATCCAAGCATCATTAACCCTCTGGCTCCTGTGGATCTTATTATTGACCATTCGGTGATTGTTGATCGGTTTGCTACAGAAGATGCATATAAATTCAACGTTCAACGTGAGGTCGAACGGAATTACGAACGGTATGCTTTTTTAAAGTGGGGTCAAAAAGCCTTTGATAATTTCCGCGTGGTGCCTCCTGGTACGGGTATTTGCCATCAAGTGAATCTTGAGTACCTGAGTCAAGTTGTGTGGTCTAGCAAGCGAGATGAGCGCCTTGAGGCCTACCCTGACACGCTCGTTGGTATGGATAGCCATACGACGATGGTTAACGGCCTAGGCATTCTGGGGTGGGGTGTGGGCGGCATTGAAGCGGAGGCTGCAATGCTGGGACAACCATTCTCTATGGCGATCCCTGATGTGATAGGTTTCCGTCTTGATGGCCAGTTAAAAGAAGGAACAACAGCGACAGACCTTGTCCTTACCGTGACGCAAATGCTGCGTAGTAAAGGGGTTGTGGGAAAATTCGTTGAATTTTATGGTCCTGGGCTTCACCATCTGAGTATTGCGGATCGGGCAACAATTGGGAACATGTCTCCTGAATATGGGGCCACCTGTGGCATTTTCCCCATTGATGAAGAAACCATTTCTTATCTTAGGCTTACCGGCCGCGACCCCCATCGGATAAAATTGGTGGAAGCCTATGCCAAGGCACAAGGGTTGTGGCACGGTAAGGAACCTGTCTTCACGGATACCTTGATTTTAAACCTTGAAGATGTTGAGCCCAGTCTTGCAGGTCCCAAGCGTCCTCAAGATAAGATTCTATTGAAAAACGCGGTCACCTCTTCCCAAGCAACCTTAGCTCAGGAAGATAAAGAAGATGGAAGAAAAACGCGCATTTCTGTTGTGGACGAGACGTATTCCTTGGGCCATGGGGACGTGGTTATTGCCGCGATTACAAGCTGTACCAATACGTCAAATCCCATGGTTATGGTGGGGGCAGGCTTGCTTGCTCGTAATGCTCTTCAAAAGGGGTTGAAATCGAAACCATGGGTCAAAACGTCGCTGGCCCCGGGGAGTCAAGTTGTTAGTGATTATTATGAAAAAGCGGGCCTTCAAAAGGACTTGGATGCGCTTGGGTTTGATTTGGTCGGGTATGGTTGCACAACGTGCATTGGTAACTCTGGCCCCCTTCCGGAGCACATTGCAAAAACAATCGATGACCATGATTTGTCAGTAGCAGCTGTCCTTTCTGGTAATCGGAACTTTGAGGGTCGGATTCATCCTCAGGTAAAAATGAACTATTTAGCATCTCCACCCCTTGTTGTGGCTTATGCCTTAGCTGGCTCCATGCTTGTAGACCTTCTCAATGATCCTTTGGGACAGGATGAAAAAGGAAAAGACGTGTATTTACGCGACATTTGGCCTTCGAACAAAGATATTCGGGAAGTCATTCGCACGTGCCTGACACCCCAAATGTTTACCAAACGATATGCGAATGTTTTTGAAGGGGGTAAACAATGGAAGGAAATGAAGGTTGAGGGCGAGATTACCTATGCCTGGCCGAAAGCGAGCACCTATGTCAAACATCCTCCTTTCTTTGACAAAATGCCCAAGAATCCATCTCCTCTTGAAAATATTATAGGGGCGCGTCCTTTGGTGATTGTTGGAGACAGCATTACAACCGATCATATCTCCCCAGCAGGAAGTATTAGTAAAGAGAGTCCAGCAGGACTTTATCTTTTAGGGCATCATATCGAGGTGAACGATTTTAATTCCTATGGTTCTCGCCGAGGAAACCATGAAATAATGATGAGAGGGACCTTTGCCAATAACCGCCTTCAGAATGAAATGACACCAGGGGTTACTGGCGGCGTCACCCGCCATATGCCAGACGGAGAGACTCTCTCAATTTATGATGCGGCCATGCGGTATCAAGAGGAAGGCATTCCTTTGGTGATCATTGCTGGGAAAGAATATGGGACCGGTTCCTCCCGTGATTGGGCTGCTAAAGGTCCCCGCCTTTTAGGGGTAAAAGCTGTGATCGCGGAAAGTTTTGAGCGTATTCACCGCAGCAATCTGATTGGTATGGGCGTTCTTCCTCTTATGTTTACGGAAGGAATTACCAGGCAAACTCTTAACTTGGATGGATCTGAAGTGTTTGATATTGAAGGACTCGATAAAAAACTCCATCCAAAAATGCAAATGTCTGCCCGCATTCATCATTCTGATGGACGAAAAGAATCAATTCCACTTTTATGCCGCATCGATACGGAAAATGAGGTAGAGTATTATAAACATGGCGGCATTTTGCATTATGTGATTCGTCAGCTGATGAAAACAAACGAAGAACTCACTAGTGTTTCAAAACTCAATGACTAGCTGAAGCTGGTAGTCATTGAGTTTCCCTATTTATTTATGTTTCAAGCCATAGTTTTTTAGATTATTGAAGACAACGAAAGGGTTTTTTTGAATGTTACGGGCGAGAATCGGCTTTCTTCGGGCAAGCTTATCAAGCCTCAAAATTCGCTCATAAAGCGCACGGCTTTCCTTTAAAAGTTCACGTAAACGGGGAGGGAGTTCCGGATCTGTTTCGGACGTGCTTTCACGACAGGCTTTGCCACGCAAAACGCGATAGTCTTCGGAGAGAACATCCTTTCGAGAGATTTCATCAGCCAAAACAGCCTTTTGCAACATGAGCCAAGCAATGATTTGCGTCATTCGTACCGTCACACGCAGGGCTTCAGAACTTACTTTAAAGACTTTTTTATTATTCATGTCCTGAATATCTAAAGGAGCTTGCCATTTGATATAATGATGGGTTGCATGAAGCAAATCATTGGCGCCTTTGAGGCTGACATTTATCATAACCAGAGGTTCAACCATCGTACCCTCAACCACTCATAACTCTCTACTTATAGAATACAACGGAAAGACTTAAAGAAGTGTTTATTTTGGGGGTTTGAACCGAACCAGGACTATAAAGCGCTTCGGGATAGGGTCAGGAGAAGCGGTTAAACTAAAATTGATTAAATATATTTCTCTTTGTGTTCATGCTTGGAATGGTTTCCACAGCTCAAGCATTTGAATCTCCAAGAATACAGCAAATTGCTATGTCACGGCCTGCTGTCACAGGAACATTTTCAACCATGGACAAACAACAAGTCAACATGCGACATCCAGAAACAGGACGGCATTGTCTTGATTGTCCGCGATAGTTTCACATAAAAATACCAGCAATGAAGAAACGCCTGTAGTTCAGGCGTTTCTTTCTACATCACAATATCTGCTTGTTTCTTAAGTTCCTCAGGAACGGGGAGATGCAATTTCTGTGCTGCTCGACTGTTGATCTGGAGAGTCAGTTGAGGAGGATTTTGGATGGGTATATTTTTGATGGGAACTCCTTTAAGAATGTTGCTCACCATTTCAGCAAGGATCAAACCAGATTCACGCCAATCGACGCCATAGGCAGCAAGGGCTCCTCTTCGGACGATATCCACATCGCTCCCGAAAATAGGAATTTTATTGTGATTTCCAATCTTAATAATTGATTCCAGGGAGGAGATGACAGTGTTGTCTGTTGGCAGTAAGATCGCATCTACCCGCCCCACAAGTGTTTTCGTGGCTGTCGAAACTTCACTGCTTTTGGAAACGGTTGCTTCCACAATTTCAATGCCCTCTTGGTTAGCTAATTTTTTAATTTCCTGGACTTGTTTTTGAGAATTGGCTTCGCCGGAATTAAAAATAACACCAATAGTCTTAGCATGGGGAATCATAGCCTTTATAAGCGCAATTTGCCGCTGTGGGGGCACAAAGTCAGTCAGGCCTGTAACATTAGGATGTCCGGTCAGTTTTGCTGCTGTAGGGTCGGTTACAGCCCCAAATACAATGGGAATTTTGGTGGTTGCTGTGGCAACAGCTTGGGCCATTGGGGTTGATAAGGTCACAATGACCGTAGGATCAAGGCTTATCAGCTTGTGACCAATTTGAATAGCTGTTGTGGGGGTGCCTTGGGCATTCTCATAGGTCCAGGTTAGATTTTTCCCTTCCACATACCCACGCTCTTCAAGGCCTTTTTTTAAGCTTTCACGGAGCATATCGAGGGCAGGGTGTTCAACGATTTGCCCTACAGCAACGTGGAGCTTCTGTTGGGCATGGACGTTCGCACAGCATCCCATGAGACAAATTAAAAACCATCGCCAGAAAAAATTCATTTTTCCTCCAAGAGTTAACGAGTTATAGCGCATGTGACTTTTATCTTTTCAGCTGTTTTTGGATTGATGGTCACCTTAAGATCTTTGGGAGTTTCCACAGGGATGTCGCCTGGATTTTTCCCTTTTAAGACCTCAACAACCATTTTCCCAACCTGTTGGCCAATCTGACGTTGATCATAGGCATAAGCTGCGAAAGCTCCACGGTTGACGGAATCTGGATCACTGACGAAAAGTGGTTTGTTGGCATCCAAGCTGACTTTTATGAGCGGCTCCAATCCCGAGACAACCGTATTGTCATTACCAATAAAAATGGCATCTACTTTGCTGACGATGCTCTTAGCAGCTGCATTGACATCTGCGGATTTGGGGGCAGCAGCGACGACAATTTTAATCTGTTTTTTGTGAGCGAGTCTTCTTAATTCTTTCAGGAAAGAAACGTTATTTACTTCCCCTGGATTATAGACCACCCCTAAAGTTTTCAAATGAGGAATACATGTCTCCATAAAATTAAGTTGTTCTTGAAGGGGAGGGATATCAGCGACACCGGTTACATTTTCTCCCGGATGAGTGAGGGAGGAAACAATCTTTGCACTTAAAGGATCACTAATGGCAGCAAAGATAATGGGAGTTTTTTTTATCTGCTGCACAATTGTTTGCGCCGAAGGTGTGGAAATAGGAATGATCACATCCAGCTGAAGACCTGCAAATTTCTGGGCAATTTGCGCGGCTGTCGTTGGATTCCCTTGGGCATTTTCATAGATGACTGTCAGATTCTTTCCATCCACAAATCCTTCCTTTGCAAGGCCTTCTAAAATTCCCTCGCGAATGGCATTCAAGGAGGGATGATCAACGATTTGGGTTATTCCAATCGTTTTGGTGGCTTCAAGGGAAGATACGCAAAAAAGGCTGATGAAAAAAGTGGTGACTTTAAGATGTTTTTGAATAATTTTTAAAAGTGTCATGGTTTTCTCTCGTTGGCAAAAGTTGATGGATGAATCGTGAATTATCGTAGATCCACCAACGCCAATAAGGAGAAGCTCGGTAAGAATTGTTAACGATGTCTTTCATGGCTATCTCCTTTCTTTTCCAATGACCTTAAGCACATCCTAAAGAGAAAGAAAGGGGAAAGTCAAGGGCCTTAATAAGGCAGAATGAGGGATGCTTGAAGGCCGCCGTGGTCTTTGGAAGAAGACAATTTAATGTCACCTCCATGGGTATGAGCGATGTCGCGCGCAATGGTAAGGCCTAAGCCCACACCTCCCGTTGCCATATTGCGGGAGGGGTCCAAACGGAAAAAGGGTTTAAAGACTTCTTCAGTTCTTTCCTCAGGAATCCCCGGGCCATCATCTTCAATGGAAATGGTGAGATAGTCGGGCGCAGTAGAGGTTCTAACCCAAACCTCATCTCCATACCGTGTTGCATTATTGATAAGGTTCGTCAAAGAGCGCTTTAAGGCTTGGGGTTTAACACATAACAAGGGAAGGAGATGAGGTGTATAGTGAACAACTTTTTCAGGTTGAGCACGTCCCCCAATGGCTTCTAAAAGAAGCTTATTCATATCTGTTTCACAAGTCTCTTCAAGGCCTTCACCACGCGCAAAAGTCAAATATCCTTCAAGCATGTTGCTCATTTCTTCCACATCCTTTTGAAGCCCTTCAGCTTCAGGTGAAAGGGGGATCATGGCAAGCTGAAGCCGCATGCGGGTGAGGGGTGTCCTTAAGTCATGAGAAACGCCCGCGAGCATATCTGTTCGTTGGGTTAATTGACGTTGAAGGCGTTCCTTCATATCTAAAAAGGCTTGCGTAACTTTGCGAATTTCCGTTGCCCCTTCAGGTTTGAAACTGGGGAAGGAACGACCTTTTCCAAATCGATCGGCAGCAATGGCAAGTCGTCGTAAGGGCTTTACCTGATTGTGCATAAAAACGGCAGCAATGAAGAGGAAGAAAGCTGAAGTGGCAGTGACCCACATAATAAAGAGATAAAAAGTTTTGCTATAAAGACGTTTGCGGGGAGCGGTAAATTGTAAAATGCCTCCTTCGACTTCTGCCTTAATGTTTATATCTTTTGGGGTAATATTAAATGTATAGGGAGTAAAGATTTGTTTTTTAAGAGCGAAATTTAAAAAATCATCCTGCCATCCTTCGGAAATGGGGGGATGAATTGTTTCACGTGGAACAAAATTCATCCTGAGTTTGAGGTGAGTTCCCGCTAAAGAACGATAAAAATCTTTTTCATCAGGGGTCTTATTATAGAGCGCTACAACTGTCGCTACTTCTCCCGCAATGGTGTTGGCAAGAGCTTTTGTAACCGTATCCCAGTGATTATCAAAGAACACGTAGGCTGAAATGGTTTCAACCAATACTAAAGGTGCTACCAAAATAAGGAGTGACCGCCCAAACATGCTCTTGGGAAGGTAAGTTTTTAAAGCCTTAAAAGGATGTCTCAAAAAATACTTCATGCGTCTGGAATGAGGATATAACCTTTCCCTCTTACGGTTTGAAGATAACGAGGAATTTTAGGGTCCCCTTCGATTTTCCTTCTCAATCGCGTAATTTGTACATCAATTGTACGAGGATTCAAGTCCCCTTCGTATTCGGCAGTTAAATCCTCGCGGGTGAGTGCTTTTCCACGGTGGCGTGCGAAAATTTTTAAAAGGCTACTTTCAACGGTTGTCAAGGCAATCGGGGTGCCTTGGCGTTCAAGCCGATTCAATTGAAGATCATAACTGACCTGTCCCAATGAAAGGGTTGAGGGGCCCTTCAGGCGCTGGCTTCGGCGTAAAATAGCTTGTAGGCGGAGGAGAAGCTCGCGGGGATCAAAAGGCTTGGAAAGATAATCATCTGCCCCGCGGCTGAGTCCTGTGATTCGATTTTCCGTTTCTCCCATAGCGGTTAGGAGAAGAATGGGCGTATCTTTAAGGCGCATGGGTCCCGTTCGAATAAATTCTGTTAAAGAAAAACCATCTTCTTCGGGCATCATAACGTCAAAGATCATGAGATCGAAAAGGAAAACATCCATAAGTTGACGGGCGTGCGCGGCCTCTCGTGCTGTGGAAACAAAAAAACCATTCTCCACAAGAAACTTACGCAAGAGATCACGTAAGCGTTCATCATCATCAACCAATAAAATGTGTGCTTTTGTCATTGTCATGGGGGTACTATAAAGTATCTTTTAGAAATGAAAAGAAATTTACCATAGAGATCCTTTTATACATATGTTATCAGACGATACAAAGCATAAGATATCAAGGAGTTAAAGAATGGCGGATTATGACATTGTGATCATTGGAGGGGGACCAGGGGGCTATGTTGCTGCGATCCGGGCAAGCCAGCTTGGTCTTAAAACGGCCGTTATTGAAAAGGAACAGATGGGCGGCATTTGCCTGAACTGGGGATGCATACCTACAAAAGCTTTGCTTCGTACCTCTGAAATCAATCATCTCCTCCATTCCTTAGATGCCTATGGGTTTAAGGCAGAAAAAGTCTCCTTTGATTTTAAAAAGATTATTGAGCGGTCTCGGGGCGTTGCGAACCAGCTTGCAAATGGTGTTCGCCACCTCATGAAAAAAAACAAGGTAACAGTCATTGAAGGAACGGCTCAAATTAAAGGGCGCCAAGGAGCTGAGATTGAGCTTGTCATTGATGGAAAAACCTCGATTAAAGCACCCCATGTGATTTTAGCAACAGGAGCCAGGGCGCGCCAACTTCCTGGGCTTGAGGCGGATGGGAAGCTAGTGTGGACCTATAAAGAAGCCATGGTTCCGGAAAAAATGCCAGGATCCCTTCTCGTTGTTGGGTCAGGAGCCATTGGAATTGAATTTGCAAGCTTTTACCGTCTGATGGGGGCGGAGGTAACCGTTGTTGAAGTTCAGGATCAGATCCTTCCCATTGAAGATAAAGAAATCTCAGCCCTTGCGCGAAAGTCTTTTGAAAAACAAGGAATTAAGATTCATACAAAATCGACAGTTAAGGCTTTGAAGAAAGATAAAGATTCGGTGACAGCAACGCTTGAGGTTGGGGGAAAGACCCAAGAAATCACCGTTGATCGTGTCATTCTGGCCGTAGGGATTGTTGGAAACACAGAAAACCTGGGCCTCGAAAAAACAAAGGTTAAAGTTGATAAGGGCCATATCGTGACCAATGAGTGGTGTGCCACGGATGAGCCTGGGATTTACGCTATTGGTGATGTTGCTGGCGGGCCGTGGCTTGCTCATAAAGCGAGTCATGAAGGCGTCCTTTGTATTGAAAAGATTAAAGGCTTAAAAACGGCCCATCCGATGAAGAAAACAAATATTCCAGGATGCACCTACAGCTATCCCCAAATTGCAAGCGTAGGCTTGACGGAAGACGCTGCGAAGGCGGCTGGCAAATACGACCTTAAAGTTGGACGCTTCCCATATCTTGCCAATGGAAAAGCCATTGCCATGGGCGAGCCGGAAGGCCTGGTGAAAACCATTTTTGATGGCAAGACGGGCGAGCTTTTAGGGGCCCATATGATTGGGGCCGAAGTTACAGAACTCATCCAAGGCTTTTGTTTGGCAAAAACCCTGGAAGCAACAGAGCAGGAAATCATCAATACCATCTTCCCCCACCCAACCCTTTCTGAGATGATGCATGAGTCTGTCCTCGATGCTTTTGGGAGGGTGATTCATTTTTAATGTGATTAAATCATTAGACCTGCTGCGAAAGTAGATTTTAAGGACGAAGAAAAAAAGCCCGAGACTTGGGAGAAGGAATTATTTTTTAAATTGTAGAGAATCCGTTTTTGAAATTAACGATTCCAGCAATGATATTAAACTTTAAATTGTAACGTTTGTTCTTATTTCGGTAACGATCCGAGAGAATTCTAAAGATTTTGATTTGCCTCAATACGTTTTCAACTTTGACACGAATGCGAGAAAGCGCTCGATTATAGGCTTTATCCTCCTTGTCTAATGGTTTGCTTTTTGACGCTTTAAAAGGAATCTCTGTTCTAACATGGAGTTTATCAAGTCCTTGATAGCCTGAATCCGCAAGGGCTGTAGAATCTTTAGGAATAGGGGCTTCTTTTTTATATACCTCAAAGTCATGGACAGCTCCTGGCTTTGTTTTAGAGACGTGAATA
>Ga0299912_10001995_pt1 | contig 16663 bp, 18 predicted proteins | sample RVTome_2_FD_207667 | JGI IMG/M metagenome (GOLD analysis project Ga0299912, IMG submission 207667) | Soil microbial communities from uranium-contaminated site in the Upper Colorado River Basin, Wyoming, United States - RVT95D214 (version 2) ... | reverse complement strand
TAATACCTTGATCCCCAATTCCCGGCAAGCCGTGACGACCTCCCTGACGGCGTTGACTCCTTTGATGTGGCCGCTGATCCGGTTCAGGAGCTTCTTTTTGGCCCAGCGACCATTCCCATCCATAATGATGGCGATATGATGGGGAAGTTTTTCTTTATCGATTTCTTCCATGATTGACAGGTCCTTTTGGAGACCAAGACGAGAGGTTTTTAGTAAAAGAGCTCTCAAATTAACTATTTTTTTAAATTAGCATATCAGATGCTGTTTTTCAATCCATCATTCATGGAGAGAAGGATCGGTAGAAAGGAGAGATTTTAGGAGGGTAAAAAGGGGAAGATGTTCAGAAGGATTCCTCTCCCCCCTTCAGTCTCATTTTTCGACAATCGCTTCAACAGGGCATACCTCAAAACAACTTCCACATTCGGTACATTTCTCTTCATTGATGACATAGGGTTCCCCCTCATCAATGGCTTCAGCAGGGCATTCTTCTGCACAGGTCCCACAAGCCACACATTCTTCCGTAATGACATAAGCCACTGGCATCACCCCCTTCAAGGTTAAGAGATTTCTAAAATTTCTTTCTCCTTGGCGGCAAGAACGCCATCCACTTTCTCAATAAATTGATCCGTGGATTTTTGCACCTTATCCATCCACTGGTGAAGTTGGTCCTGAGAAATCTTTTTATTTTTTTCCGATCCCTTCAACTGATCATTTGCCTCTCTCCGGATATTTCGAATCGCCACTTTTGCCCCTTCGGCCATCTTTTTGACCACCTTAACCAGTTCCTTACGACGTTCTTCCGTCAGTCGCGGGATGTTGATGCGAATGATCTTCCCATCACTCGCAGGGGTCACTCCGAGTTCTGATTTGAGGATGGCCTTTTCAATCTCACCGATGACCGAGGTATCCCAGGGTTGAATCGTGATCGACCTGGGCTCGGGGACAGACAAGGTGGCCATCTGGTTGAGAGGAGTCGGCGTCCCATAGTAATCCACTCGGATATCATCGAAGAGGGCGAGGGAAGCTCTGCCCGTCCTGATCTTATTCAAATCTGTCTTGAGGGAAGAAAGGGTCTTTTCCATCTTGGCGACGGTTTCTGTATAAGTTTTCTCATCCATGATTCATCCCCTCACTTTCGTTCCTATGCTTTCTCCCAAAACGACCCGCTTGACATTTCCCTTTCGCTTCAAATCGAAGACGATGATCGGAATCTGGTGGTCCATGCAGAGAGAGATTGCCGTTGCATCCATGACTTTTAATTGTTTCTTGAGGACGTCGAGATAGGTGAGTTCACTATATTTATGGGCATGCTTATGGAGCAGTGGATCCGCATCATAGACGCCATCGACCTTCGTGGCTTTGAGAATGACGTCTGCCCCAATTTCCATGGCTCGGAGGGAAGCGGTGGTATCGGTGGTGAAATAAGGATTTCCTGTCCCCCCGGCGAAGATCACCACGCGGCCTTTTTCCAGATGGCGAATGGCCCTTCTTCGAATGTAGGGTTCTGCGACCTCCCGCATTTCAATGGCGGTTTGGACTCGTGTTTGAACATCGATCTTTTCAAGAGCATCTTGAAGAGCAAGGCCGTTTATCACAGTGGCCAGCATCCCCATATAATCTGCAGAGACTCTGTCCATCCCTTTTGCACTGGCTGCCATCCCCCTAAAAATATTGCCTCCGCCAATGACAATGGCCACCTCCACCCTCAGACTTCTTACCTCTTTGATCTCCTGAGCAATCTTCTGGATCACAGCAGGATCGATTCCGAAACCTCCTCCACCCGTTAACACCTCACCGCTCAGTTTTAAGAGGATCCTTTTATATTGGGGTCTCTTCATGGAGGAACAAGCGTTTAGGTCAGAGGGTTCTTCCCTGCCCAGTCCCGATATTTCGGGGAAGGTGATTTCCTCTACCCCGGTAGAAAGAATGCCCCGCTAGTCTATGGCGGGGTTAACTTTTAAATGATTCCGGCGGGGTTTGATGCCCAACTGGAATTTCTAACGGGGTCACCTTCACCGAAGAAGAGGCTATCGTTGATGATTAAGAGGATAATCCCTCACCCAGTTGAAATCTTGCAAAACGACGGATCGTAATGTTCTCCCCGACCTTGGCAATCATGGCTTCCAACAACTCCTTGATTGTGAGGTCGGAGTCCCTAACATAGGTCTGTTCCAAAAGGCAAACCTCAGAAAAGAACCGCTCCATTTTCCCTTCGACAATTTTATCGATCACCTTTTGAGGTTTTCCAGAATCCTGGGCTTGCGTTCGGTAGATCGCCCGCTCCCTTTCCAACGCCTCTTCAGGGATTCCTTCCCTCCGGATGTATTGAGGATTGGCAGCGGCGATATGCATGGCGATATTTTTTACGAAGGTTTGAAAATCCTCTGTCTTCGCGACAAAATCGGTTTCACAGTTGATCTCGACCAGGACACCCATCTTCCCGCCGGCATGGATATAGGAGGAGACCAGGCCATCGGTCGCAATTCGGCCTGCCTTTTTCGCGGCCGTGGCCAACCCTTTCCGCCGGAGGTAATCGATCGCCGCTTCCATATTTCCTTGGGCCTCTTGAAGGGCTGCTTTGCAGTCGATCACCCCGGCCCCTGTCCTCTGTCTTAGGTCTTTCACCAATTCAATAGAGATTTCCATTCAACCCTGTTCCTCCTCTACTCCCTCGACCACTTCTTCTACCTGTATCGCTTTAGAGGGCTCGACTTTTTCTGCCCTCTCTTTTTCTTCTTTAGCGCCCTCCGTCTGGAGTTGTTTTTCATAAATCTGTTTTCCCTCAACGGCCGCATCCGCAATTTTAGAGGCGAACAGTTGGATGGCCCGGATCGCATCATCATTCCCTGGGATGATGTAATCCAATTCTTCGGGATTGCAATTGGTATCGACGATGCCGATGGAAGGGATACCAATTTTTCGAGCCTCCCTCACGGCAATCCTTTCCTTTTTGGGGTCCACGACGAAGATGGTCCCAGGAAGTCGATCCATTTTTTTGATGCCTCCCAGGGATTTCTCCAACCGACTCCTCTCTTTTTCTAATTCCAGGACCTCTTTTTTCGGGAGGAGGTTGTATATCTCTTCATTCTTCATCGCTTCCAGTTTATTCAATCGATCGATGGATCGCTTGATCGTCAGAAAATTGGTCAACATTCCTCCCAGCCAGCGATGGTTCACATAAAACATTCCACAGCGGGTCGCCTGCTCAGAGATCGTTTCCTGGGCTTGTTTCTTCGTTCCGACGAAGAGGATATATTCCCCTTTGGCCACGATATCTCGAACGAACTGATAAGCTTCCTTGAAGAGCTGGACAGTCTTCTGGAGATCAATGATATATATTCCATTCCTTGCCCCAAAGATATAAGGTTTCATTTTGGGGTCCCAACGTTTCGTCTCATGGCCGAAATGAACCCCGGCCTCCAGAAGCTCTTTCATCGTTACCGCGGACATCGAGCCCTCCATTTCTTTCCCATTTTTCCTCCTTTGGGCAAAAATATGCGAATTTTATTCAGGTAACACATGATTAAGGATTTTGCAAGAGAAAAAGTCACGGAATCTTGATCGACGTTCGATCAAGCCTCTCATTGCTGCAAACCAAGCTATGAAGTCCTTATTTCATTTTTCAAATCAAGAGGTTGAAACATTATCACCTAATTTTTGGATGATTTTTTGTCCGATCCGATCATCAAGTCTTAGTGAATCTGGGGATTTTGGGGGAAAGAAATTCAAATCCATTTTTGACATAAGTCAATGAATTTTCTCAATTATCGTAGAATAATAGACCTTACAAAAGGAGAGAAAAGATGAAGTGTCCAGGGCAGGATATGAGATTTTGGAAACCAGGTGATATTTTTGACACCCAATGTCCGAAATGCGGGAGGAGGGTCGAGTTCTTCAAAGATGAGGTCAGGCGCAAGTGTCGCTGCGGTCACGAAATTGTCAACCCCAAGTTGGATTTTGGTTGTGCCCAGTGGTGTCCCCATGCCGAACAGTGTGTCGGCGCAGTGCCCGAAGAAGTGAAGGAAAGGCAGAAATCGGAACAGAAGGATTTATTAAGGGAGAGAATCGCTCTGGAAATGAAAAAATATTTTGGGACCGATTTTAAACGGACGAATCATGCGATCAAAGTTGCCAAATATGCGGAGCAGATCCTGAAGATGGAGGGTGGAAGTCCTCTGGTCGTAATGGGGGCCGCCTATCTTCATGATATTGGGATCCCTGAGGCGGAGAGGAAATATGGAAGTCATTCAGGCCATTATCAGGAAATGGAGGGGCCTGCTATTGCCAAGGAGATTTTAGAAAGATTAGGTATCCAGAAGGAAATGATTGATGAGATTTGTGACATCATTGGCCACCATCACAGCCCCAGAGAAGAGGAGACATTGAATTTCCAGGTTCTCTATGAGGCAGATTGGTTGGTCAATTTTGGAGAAGAAGGATTTTCAAAAGACCGAAAAAAAGTTGAGGAGTTGATCGATAAAGTCTTTAGGACCGTGACGGGAAGACAGTTGGCAGAGAAACTCTTTCTCGGTTAGGCGACAAGGGAGAGAGTCGTGGTGAAGAGGGGAGGGGACTTTCTGGGCACCTGAAATTCAGGCTCCTCTTTTGATTTTTTCCAATGCTCTCTGAATTCGCTCCACCTGGAATGAGAGATGAGTCTTTTCTTCGTGAAGAAGAGTATCCTGTCCTTCTTTTTATAAATCCAGATTGAATGATGGGCTTCCCTGGCAGGATCCTCGATTAAGAAAATGGACCCCAATTTATCGAGACTTCCCAGCCTCTTAAGGCATATCTGGGTCTCCGGCTCTCCCCACTGATTAAGAAAAATAGTTTGGTTAATGCCGGCCAGCATCAAATGCTGATGACCCCTCGAGGGTCTGGACGGACTCTTTAGAAAACTTGGGACAAGGCTCGGAACTAAAGTTAACATAGATTAATAACTATCATAAATTTCAGTTATTTGCAAGCAAAAAATTTAGGGGATGGTAGTCCTTTAGGTCTCGGGTGCAGTTGGATCGGGGTGGTCTCCCCTCCGGAAACCTTGAAAAGCGGATCATTAGAGAGAGGGGAATCGGCGGGTGGTTCTGAAGGGGCCATTTTAGGGGTATCTGCACCTTGGCTCATCGCTCAAATGTGCCGCTTCAGGTTTTCTCCGGAGAGACCACCCCGATCCTGGGCATAGGATTTCCGCCTATAACGGGGGTTACTGAGGATGGTTTACCCCGTTAGAAATAGTGCCCCGCTGCTCTGCCCTGTACACCATGCGGTGCCCCGAACCGTTCTGGTTCAGGGCGGTGCAGGGCTCTGCAGCGGGGTTACATTCTAAATAATTCCGGAGGGCTTGAATGCCCTACTGGAATTTCTAACGAGGTTTACTCTTGGGATACGAATTTTTTGAGGGACAGGGCGTTTTTGACAGCGAAGCCATAAGCGTCGTTGTTGAAATAGACGAATACGGTCTTAACCTTTTTCCTCCAATCTTGGATTTTTTCCGCCCATTGCTTTAATTCCTTATCCGAATAATTAGAGCCGTAGAGCACTTCACCCCCATGAAGACGAAGGTAGACGAAGTCGGAGGTTATTTTTTCTATAAAAGGAAGGCCTGAACCGTGGGCGATGCAAAAGGCAAAACCAAATTCTTCCAATCTCCGAAAAGCCTCATTGCAGAACCAGGATTCGTCTCTAAACTCAAAGGCATGACGATGGAGTTTAGAACGAGGGAGGGTTGAAAGAAGGACACAGAATTCCTCTAATCTCTCCTTCTGGAATTTGAATCGTGGGGGAAGTTGCCAAAGCACCACTCCCAATTTCTCCTTCAATGGCGACGCATGGTCAAAAAGAAGAGAAAGGGGTTCTCGGCAATCCTTTAATCGCTTGATGTGGGTGATGAACCGGTTCCCCTTGACGGCGAAGACAAACTGCTTCGGTGTCCGCTTATACCAGCCTTCAAAGGCCTCTTTCTTAGGGAGGCGGTAAAAGGATACATTCAACTCTACCGTATCAAAGAATTCGGTGTAAAATTCAAGCCACTTTTTCTGGGGAAGGTCAGAGGGATAGAAGACCCCATTCCACCAATGAGGATAGTTATAACCGCTCGTCCCGATGTAAATCATTTCTGGAATGTGGAGTGTGGAATGTGGAGAGTGGAAGGTGGAGAGTGGTATTGACTACTTTCTACTCTCTACTTTCCACGTTCGGTCCTTTGATCAGTGGTAGTATCCTCCGCCACCAGGACCTTTTTGAGACCACTTCCGTTTATAATATTCACGGCGAATTTTTTGCCGGATCGTTGGATAAGCCATATATAAAAGCCCGAAAACAAGACCCCCTAAATGGGTAAGGTGAGAGACACCCCCTCCCGCTCCCTCTATCGAAGAAAAGAATTCAATGAGGCCGAAAATGACGACAAAGTATTTGGCGGGAATGGGAAATAGAAAGTAGATATAGATGGGCCGATTGGGAAAGAGCCAACCGAAAGCAAGGAGTAATCCGTAGATGGCTCCAGAAGCTCCAATCACGGGGATGCGTTGATGCCCATGGGGAGTGAAAAGAACAGTACAGAGACCCGCACCGATTCCACAGAATAGAAAATATCGGAGGAACTTCTTCGACCCGAAATAGTTTTCCAACTCTCCTCCAAACATCCACAGGGCGAAAAGATTGAAAAGGAGATGGAAGACTCCTCCATGAAGAAAGATGTAGGTGCCCAATTGCCACAGGAAATATTTATTCCAAAGGAGAGCGGGGACGAGGGCAAAGTAGTAAACAAAGTAATAGTAGATTTCGGGTAGGCTGATTTCTACTCCTTTTTGAAGCAGGAAGACAGCTCCCATGATGATCATCAAATTCTTAATGACGGGTGTCAAACCATATCCAAATGAAAAACGATAGCGGTAATAAGTCATTCTATTCTCCGTGGAGGTGATTCGTGACTCGTTTCTCGTGAACTTTTTCCAAAACCAAACCTAATTCCTCATTCATAGTCCTTAGTTCTCCACTCCTTATGAACCTTTCCTTTGGCATCTTATTCTTTTACTTCTTCAAACCGGATTCCATACTTCTTCATTTTATATCGGAGCACCCTCTCGCTGATGCCCAGGCTCTCAGCGGCCTTTGTCTGAACTCCCTGATGTTGATGAAGGGCTTTGACGATGGAGTCTCGCTCAATCTCCTCCAAAGATTCGGGAAGACTCTTTATTTTTTTGGAAGATTCCCAGGGTTTCTCAGGTTTTTCCTCCTTGAGGTGAAAAGGGAGGTCTTGGGTCGTGATCATTTCTCCCCGGCAAAGGACCACTGCCCGTTCAACGAGGTTCTCTAGTTCCCTGACATTTCCGGGATAGGGGTAACGAAGGAGCAGGGTTCTTGCCTCTTGAGAGATATCAGAAATTGATTTTTGATTCTCTTTCGAATATTTTTTTAAAAAATGGTCGATCAGAAGAGAGATGTCCTCTCTCCTCTCTCTCAAGGAAGGAAGAGTGATCGAGATCACATTGAGTCGATAATATAGATCCTCTCTAAAAAGGCCTGTCTTAATCGCCTCCTCAAGGTTTCGATGGGTGGCGGTGATCACCCTCACATCGGACTTGAGGCTGAAATTTGACCCCAGTCGCTGGAATTCTTTGTCCTGTAAGATTCTCAGAAGTTTCACTTGGGTGCCTGGTGAGAGATCTCCAATCTCATCAAGAAAGATGGAGCCGCCGTCCGCCTCTTCGAATCGGCCTATCCTTTTCTGGGTAGCCCCTGTGAAAGCTCCTTTCTCATGACCGAAGAGTTCACTTTCAAGAAGGGTTTCGGGGATCGCGGCACAACTCACCTTCACCCAGGGTTTTCCGGAGCGAGGGCTTGCATAATGAATGGCATTCGCAATCAGTTCTTTTCCTGTTCCGCTCTCCCCCCGGATGAGGATAGTGGTCTGGCTGGGTGCTACCCGAGCCACAAGCCCCATAACCTCCTCCATCTTTGGACTCGCGTAGACAATGTGGGGAAATGCATAGCGCTCCTGAAGCTGGGTTTTTAGTTCTTTATTCTCTTTGATGAGGTTGGACCTCTCGATCACTTTTTGAAGCATCAGGAGGAGTTCATCCAAATCGATAGGTTTCGTGAGATAGTCCAGCGCTCCTTCTTTCATCGAGGCCACGGCGGTTTCCACTGTTCCGTAGGCTGTCATCATGACGACAGGGAGGTCCGGATAGAGTTTTCGAATCTCCCTGAGTGTTTGCAGGCCATCGAGTTCAGGCATTTTATAGTCGACCAAGGCGATGTCGAAAAAATCTCCTTCGAGTTTATGAAGAACCTCCCTGCCATTGGCTGCAGCTTCAACAGAGAAGCCTTCCTTTTCAAGAAATCCTTCCAAAAGGTCCCTTTGGGTTTTTTCGTCCTCGGCAATAAGGATCTTGACCTTGTCCATCTCTCCAGAGCTTGAGGTTCAAGGTTTGAGGCTTAAGGCAAAATCCTTTTAGACTTTAACCTCCAACCTCCAACTTTTTTTAAACAGGTAGTGTGATTATTACTTTCGTTCCAGAATCAACTCGACTTTCTATTTTCAATCGGCCGCCATGGGCTTCAATAATTCGATGAGCGATGGGGAGGCCCAGGCCCACCCCTTTGTCTTTCGTCGTGTAGTAATAATTGAAAATCTTCTCCATCTGTTCTGACGGGATTCCGGAACCCGAGTCCGAGATCATCACTTCCACAGTATCTTTCAAGAGTTTGGTTTCAATGCGAAGGGTTCCTCCTGGTCTCATCGCCTGCATTCCATTCTTCATAATATTGATCAAGGCCTGTGTCAATCTCTCAGGATCCATTTTGATAACAGGCAGTTCCGCAGAAATATCTGTTTGAAGAGCGATTCCCAGGGAGGAAGCCTCTTCCTGAAAGAGGGTGATGAGATTCTTCAGAAGATCTTGCAGGGGAGACTTCGTCAGATTGAGTTGAAATGGCCTGGAGAGCGTCAGAAACTGTTCGATGATTTGATTGACCCTTCTGATTTCTTTAAGGATCAACTCCATGAAAGAGATATATTCTTCCCGCTTGGACTCATTTTGAGGGAGAAATTCTCTCTTGAGCCTCTGAAGACCCATGCCTATGGCATTGAGAGGATTTCGAATCTCATGGGCGACGCCCGCAGCTAAATGGCCGAGTGACGACAGTCTCTCCGCCAATTGGATCCGGTCCTCCATGTCTTTCATTTTTTTGAGGTGGCGGTTCTGGTTCACCCCTATGAGTGTGATTGCTGAAATTCCCAAGATGAGGAAAAAGAAGACCGAGAGGGCGACATTCTTTTTGATCTGGCTGAGCACAGGGTGGATTTCCTTCGGGGAGTACCCAATGCGGATCAGTCCCATGGTTTTTCCCTTCAGGGAGAAAGATTTTACCACCTCGAAAATTTCTTCTCCCTGGGTGGGCTGATAGTGACGAGAGAGAACCAGGTTGCTTTGGAGGGAACTTTTTAGAAACCGGTCTTCCTGTCTTTTTCCAATAAGAGTTGAGTCAGTATGAGCAATGGTGTTGAAAGAAGTATCCTGAACAGAGATATAGAGGATACCCTCTCTGAGACTGATATCAGAGATCGATCTTTGAATGGCGAATTGCTGGAGAAGGTTTTTCATCTGCTCCCCATCGAGGTAAAGAGCGATGATTTCTGGATGCCCCTTCCTCCAGGTGGCGATCGAAAACAATTGGTCTTCAGCCAGTGGTTTCCCAAAGAGGTCAATAGCGACGGGACGTTTCTTTTCGATCAGTTCTCGAAGAAAAAATTTTTTTTCGGGCGAGGTAAAAGGGGAAGGCCAACCTTTGAGGGGCTTTCCCATGGAGTCATAGATCTCGATCGAAGTGATGCGGTATTGGCCGATGAAGGATTGAAGGTCGGAGGGATTCAGGGTTTTTTCCCTCTCGAGTTGATCCACACGATGGATGGCCTCCATCAGGTATTCGGCAATGGAACCCTCCAGGTCGAAAAAGAGCCCTGGAACAGGAGGGGGGAGCGATTGCTTCGCGGGTCCACCTTCCATCCACTGTAGAGGGGTAAGGGTTTCCTGGATATTCTTCTCAAAGTATTGAATGAGAACGATCGCTTCTCTTTCCAACAAGAGATAAAATCCATTTTCGGTGCGATTGATCTCCAAAAGCCCGTTGATGATGAGGATGATGAGGATGATCCCGGAGAAGATTCCCAGATAGATGGGTGAGAAACTTCTTTTTATCTTATTTTCATTCTTGGCCAAAATATACCCGTCCCAATTTCTCTCTAGGTTACTCCGGTGGAGGAAAGGCTTTTCGTTGATGCATCGGTCCCATCGGAGCAGCTCCATGCATCATGTGTCCAAAAGAAGGGATTTCCCGCTCTGGACACCAATTCTTTAATTGTTCCGGAGTGAGGAGATTTCTCACCTTGATCAGATATTCTACGGCCTTTTCCGCCCGCTTGGATTGGAGCTCGATGAATTCCAAATATTTGGCACGAATGGACTCTGTGGTTGTGGTGGGATTAGTAAGAAGTTCCCGGAGTTCAAAATTTTTTGTAAAAAGTTGGAGCCGGAGAATTTGTGCCTCCCTGAAGTAAGCCAGTTGAATCAGATCAAAGCTTTTTCTCTGTTCTTGCGAAAGGTTGAGTTCCGACGCCCTCCAGCATGGATTCTCCCCTCTCCACTTTTTCATTCCCATTCCCGGAGGCTGTGGAAAGGAAGGAGAGGCAGCGAGGGTAAATAGAGAACAAAAAATGAGGATTTGTATTTTAAGCTTCATGGCCCTTCATCAGTACCCCCACTCCATGATATCGAAATTTCGAATCCTGTCCATTTATTTTAAAACATATCGGAATGATTTGAAAAAGTCAAAAATAAAAGGGGAAGGACAAAACCTTCCCCTTTTATCGAGGTATTTTCGAAGACCACGATTAATAACATCCAAAACCGGGACCCCTACCACCCCGACGCATTCCGTGACCGCCGCCCATCATGTGGTCATGTTCCTTTCCCCAGCCTGGCTTCCAATTCTGGATCTGTTCAGGTGTGAGAAACTTTCGAGCCTCCAACCTCATTTGGACAGCTTTATCTCTCAGCTGATTTTGAAGATCTCTTAATTCTCTCTCCTTATCGAGAATTGCCTTGGGATCCGCCTTTGGATCAGTCCATGTGGACTGAAGCTCCAGCCTCTTGGCCACCATTGCACCGATCAACTTGGCATTTTCCTCTCTGAACTTTCGGCGCAATTCCTGGAATTTGGTCTGTTGTTCGGGAGTCAAAGAATCATCTTTTCCAGGGCCCCAAGATTCATGCATTCCTCTATGTCCGGGACCAAAACCCTGCCCTTGAGCATAAGCATAGGCCGCACCTAAAACCATAAGTGCCACCAATCCTAATAAAACGATCTTTTTTCTCATCTGTCTCACCTCCTTTCTTTATTAATTGAATTATTGATTTACTAAGAGCAAGGGCCGTGCCAATTCATTTTTTAAAAATTGGATGGCATTATCCATTCCCATTTGAATATTAATTTACACAGAGTTTTCAAGAGGTTCAATCCTATCTACGAATTTAAAAAGGTCAGCTTTTATAGAAATTCATCTATGAAGATTCGACTTCAAACAGGAAAGACTTGTCGATAATTATTGGGAGAAGTAATTCTTCCTTTCAATATTATCAATTCAAGGCAGTAGATCCACTCCTTCTCAACCGAGGGAATTCAACAAGTTATGGATATGCATTCTAGTTACAGGGGCGTTATCTTTAGGCAGTATCCAGTTTCGACAATCTTGGCGCTTGATTCGACAAGAATTTCCTTAACCCCCCTCTATTCCCCAATCTAACGCCCCCTCCACTCTCCCCCTCTTAAATTAAGAGGGGGAAGGGGGAGTTATCAAGGGGAAAATAGAGGGGGATTAGATGGAAAAGAAGTCATGAAATTTCCTCTTGAAGAATAGTAAGATAACAAGGTAGTAGAAAGTGATGGGAACAAGAATAAAAGGGACCACGATCATGAATGAGGATGAAAAGATCAATAAATGGTAGATGTCAAAATCCCTGCCGGACCACCAGCGGTATTCCAGTTCGAAATTTCCCTTTTGCTGATCAACTGCATCCCTTAACCTTCGCTTGCCCCTCACCCTATCCCTCTCCCCAGCGGGGAGAGGGGAGGGTGAGGGGGCATAAATATGACATTTTATGCCTTCCTGCGAATTTATCATTGAGTCCCTCTAAGATCGAATTCTATTTGAATTCCAATTAATTCCCTCTATGTCCAGTCATTGGCATAAGACTTGCTCGGTATCCTATTAATACTAAGAGGAGTGGGGAATGGGCCTGCTGATAAGAGACTTTGCTTTCTCGAATTTATTTATAATTTTTCTAATTATTTTGGGGGGTTTTGCACTTTTAAAAATAGTTAAAAACCGGTTAGAAAAATGGTAAATCGCTTGAGCGATTCTACAAGTTCGCTCTTTTCTTACAAAATTGTGAAGCTCCCCAGCCACAGGCCGGGGCTTCCCGGAAAGGAAATATCGTTTTGATTGTGCCCCTTGACCCCGCCTACAAAGCGGGGCTTGCGGGGCACTTACCGGCCGATGGGATGAACGATGAATGGTAAAGAAATTTTGGGGATTCACGAAACAGAAGAGGGAAGAAGAATTGAGATTAGTTTTGAAAGAGTAGTTATTTGGACATTGATCTTTACCAATGCGTTCTTCGTTCCCTATTTCTTCGCCAAACTGTTTCGATGGATTTAGAGATTTTAAAGAAAGTCCACTCTGATTATACGGATTAAGGAACGATTACACAGATCAGAAATGGTTTGAAAAAAACAAGAATCTGTGTGATCACTTTTTGAAATCTGTGGAATCAAGAGAGCGAAAATAGTTTTTCAAAGCTCTCATTTTAATAATTTTGACAACCTCCTGAACTCTTCAGTCCGAGCCTCCTTCAATAGTCGAAAGGCGATGATCTCGGTGGTCGGGATCATCGCCCCCTTTTTTTCCATCCATCTGAGACCCATCTCCCAATCCAATTTCCTCCTTGAACAGACGGCATCGGCCACCGCATAGACTTCATAGCTTCTCTGTATCAGATCGTCGGCTGTTTGCAGAACACACACATGGGTTTCGATCCCAGTAAGAATGACCTGCTTCCTTCCCAATTGATACAATTGATGATTGAACGTCTCCACCCCGCAACAACTGAAGGAGACCTTTTCAATAGGAAGGATGGACTCCAGTTCCATTTTGATTTCAGGGACCGTCTTCCCCAATCCCTTGGGATACTGTTCTGTAATAAGAATGGGGATGGCCATTTCTTTTGCGAAGGCGAGAAGAATCCGAATATTTCGGATGACCGTTTCCCCTACCGCTTGATTCATCTTCCTCATCAAGACATCCTGAACATCGACAATGATAAGAACTGCTTTTTCTCTCTCAATTCGTGACAACGGATCCATCCTTGCTTCTCCTTTGAATTGTTATGATACAATCGCTTCCTCCTGTCCTCCCCCAAGTGTACCGGCCGAGCGCCTGCCTGCCGCAGGGAGGGGGCAGGCAGAGTGGACGGAAAAGGAGGAAACTTTGATGTTGAATTTTAAATCAATATGTTCTATTTGTAAAACGATGGGAGATCTTAGTTAAAGGTACAGTAGGCAGTATGCAGAAAGCACAAAGCAGTTCTATCTATCTACTGCTCACTGCCTTCTGCTTACTCAATTCTGATTCTATTCAAGAGAGAGATTTATTGAAGAAGCTCGGTGCTTATATTATTGCCTGGTGGAAACTCTCCCGGATTCCGTTTCTTTCCGTGGGAATTCTCCCTTTGATCTTAGGGTTTATCCTGGCCTGGCGCTGGGGTTACAAGGGACCGTTAGGACTTTATGTGCTTTCTGCTTCGGCGGTCATCCTCATCATGTGGATGACCTATTACTTAGGGGAATGGAACGATCTGGAAGGGGATCGTATCAATCAAGATTTTAACCGGTTTTCAGGGGGATCGAGGGTCTTGGTCAAAGAGATCTTCCCTGCCTGGGTGTCACTTCTTTTGGGATATGGATGTCTGGCAGGAGCGATCCTCATCGGACTTTATATCTATCTCCAATACCGGTCCGATCTTCGGACCCTTTTATTAGGAGGGCTGGGCATCTTTTTTGGGTTTTTTTATTCGAGCAGACCGATTCGGTGGTCCTATCATGGTTTGGGAGAAATTCTCATCGGTTTCTGTTATGGGTGGTTGCCTATTGCTACTGGTTTTTTTCTCTTCGCAGGGTTCTTCAGCCCACAGATCTTACTGCTCTCTATCCCTGTTGGGCTTTCCATCTTCAATGTGATCTTGATCAATGAGTTTCCGGACGAAGAAGCAGATCGCGCGATTGGAAAAAAGAACCTCATCGTCCGGTTTGGGAAAGAGAGGATGGGAGATCTCTACCTCGGGCTCTCCATATTGACGGGATTTTCCTTTATCAGAATGATGTGGGGTTTAGGTCAAACTCCCCTTTGGCTCCTTGCTCTTTCTGGAGTTCCAGCTTTTCTTATCCTGTGGAATCTTGCCCAGGTCTGGAAAGGGAATTATCACGACAACAAGAAACTTGAACTTCTCTGTCGAAATACCCTTTTCGTGAATCTTTCCATCACCATGCTCTTAACCATTCGATTTACAGTCATTAGCGCAGCACCCCATCTAATCCCTCCCCCTTGATAAGGGAGAGTGAGCCTGCCTGCCGGTAGGCAGGGGTGGGGGTGATAAGAAGTATTTCCCCCTATCCCTCTTCCGCCAGGGGAGAGGGGATTTTTGTTTATGGAGAAAGTAGAGAGGTGGAATGGAAGATATTCAAGCTCTCATTGAGCAGGTGAAGACGGACATTTCAAGCGGAAAATCAGAAGAGGAAATCTTTCAGTATCTCCTTCCTCAGTTGGGAAAAGGCCCGCAAACCGCTGGAAGGTTGGCTGAATTAATGGTCAACATTCCCGATAGATTGACCGGCAGACTTCTCCGTCGAATGTTTGAAGCAACCCAGGACAAAAGGGTTCGCAAAATCATCAAGCGATCTCTTTACCGGCTCAAGAGCAAAGGGATTGTTGTTGAAGAGATCTCATCTGATAAAGCGAAACCCATTCTTCGTCCTTTACAGGAGGGTCGCAAAGAAGGGTTCGCGAGCGGGATCGATTTTCTTGGGTACCGGCTTCTGTGGCTCATCATCCCTCGTCCAGGGCGAGGGTTAACGGTGATGCGTGGCATTGTCAGTGATCGGGAGGGGATCGTTGATTTCACCCTGGAGGAGATGACACGGAAGGGGTTCAGGAATTTCTTTGAAGAAGTTCAAGAAAAAAATCCGTTTCCAATGGTTGAGATGGAAGCTTCCTATGTCGCCTTTCTCTTTTCACAAGCTTATCCGTTAAACGCTGAAAAGAAAGGGAATTCTCCCCAGGACTATCTCCGTGCGAAACGTGAGATAGAAAATATCAAAAAAGATTATCCTAAACCATTAATCTATTCCTATCTTCAAGCCGATGAAATGGCAGGAGACGACCGGATGTTGAGGAAGGGGGGAGACCTTCTTAAAGCAGATCTCTTCTCCAGTTGGAGGATTGAGGAGGAACGAATCCAGTCCTATGCGGATGAAGTCTGGGAGGCAGAGGAGTCAAAGATCGTTCTCAACCCGGCTCAGAAGGAAGTGCGATTCCAGGGGATCTATCAAAAGGCGCTGACGGACCTCTTCTCAGGAGAGAAGAGATTTCTTTATCAGCGAAGATTGGGGGAGATGGCGTATGTTCTCCTCAAATTGGGAAGAGAAGAGGAGGCAAAAATTTCCCTGTCTGTAGCGATGGATCTCGAAAAACCTCTCAATCCGATTCAACCCAATCCTTTTCTCTTCCAATTGGTAACCAAGTCGATCTTTAGCCTGTTGGCAGAGGCCTATGAGAAGAAATCGAAAGAAGTCTCGTTGATTGCAAAACCGTAGTCCAAATGCGGATTTCGGATTGCGGATTTCGGAATAAAATAAAAATTAGAGATATGAATTTAGGTTTCATATTCCGCATTCCGCAATGAAAGGTTATGACACAAGTCATTGCTTGTTTCACCCATGAAGGGATTGTGTTAGCCACCGATAGCCGGGCAACCTGGTTTGACGAAGCCGGAGCGATGAGGCATTTCAGCCTGAAGAAACTTCTCCGTTTGAACTCCCACTCCGCCATGTTGAGCGCTGGAGCGGGAATAGGAGTAGAAATGAGTTTAGCCTTTCAGAATTTCCTTCAGAGGCAGGGAACGGAGGCGATCGAGGATATCGTCAGCATGGCTTTGTCCTTTTTCACCGATCAATATGGAAGGTGGTTGGGACAGCGGGGGATGCAGCATTCTTTCTCACCTTCGACACCCGATGGGGCATCTGAAGAGGCTTCTCCTCTCGATGAGGTTTATCTTATCATAGCTGGATATTCCTTCAGGGATCGCGCTCAACCCTATCATCTCCATCTCTTTAGCAGCGAGGGAGAGAGGATTTCTATAAAAGCCATCCCGACCTCTCAGATCATTGTTGTTCCCCGATCCCTATCCATGGAGAGGAGGGTGGAGGCCCAGCATCAGGGCGGATCATCCCTTGATCAACTTCTCACCCTCTGCAAGTCCTTTCTCAAGAAAAGGTCTGCGGAAGGGGAGGAAGTCGGGCCGCCCTTTTATTTTGCCACCATCACTCC
>Ga0299912_10001994_pt1 | contig 16669 bp, 20 predicted proteins | sample RVTome_2_FD_207667 | JGI IMG/M metagenome (GOLD analysis project Ga0299912, IMG submission 207667) | Soil microbial communities from uranium-contaminated site in the Upper Colorado River Basin, Wyoming, United States - RVT95D214 (version 2) ... | reverse complement strand
TACGGAGCTTGGCACGCAACTCGGCATGAGCAAGAACACGGTCGAGAAGTATCTTGATCTTCTCGAAAAGGCCTTTGTGCTTATGCGGCTTGACGGCTTCAGCAGAAACCTGCGCAAGGAGATAACCAAGAACCCGAGGTTTTATTTTATCGACAATGGAGTCCGCAACGCGTTGATCAATAATTTCAACCCGCTTTCTATGCGGGACGACATCGGCATGCTCTGGGAAAATTACCTGCTTATGGAGAGGACAAAGCAACAGGAATACCTCTTGATTTCCGGTAACCGGTATTTTTGGAGGACCTACGACAGGAAGGAGATCGATCTTGTTGAAGAACGGGCCGGACATATTTCCGGCTATGAGATGAAATGGACCCGGCGAAAGGACCAGCCGCCGAAGGCATGGCGCGAAAATTATCCCGGAGCATCCTATCAGGTGATCAGCAGGGACAACTATCTCGAGTTCATAGCATCGGAAGAAGGGGATTCAGTATGATCTACGGCATGGCCGCAATAGCAGACTTAAACTTCGGGGAGATCTATGCCGACTTTGACTGACAAGGAGATATTCAGGGAAAGGCTGCTAAAGCTTGTTGAAAAGTTCGACAAGGACAAAAGTCACTATCTGTCGAAGGGCTACCCCGAGGCACAGGCTTTGCATATTGGTATTTGATGTGGTTATTGCGAGAGTGAAATGCAACAATACAAAGCCTGAACTTCCCATTTTCACACTTGAGGCGTATCATATTTTTGTGTTATGGGGTAATTGGCTTTTCAGTTTTGTTCTTCTTATGATCGGCATTGTCATGATGAGGGTATGAAATGGTAGAAATGATCAAAATAAATCAAGCAAACTGCGCCAAGCACACGAATATGAAAAATGTATTGCTTCTTTCTTTCGCGTCCATCATCATCGCCCTTCTTTATTCGCTGTGTCGTTTTGGATTAGTAATGGATGGTTTTATGAGGGGAGATGGCAGCGCAGCGCTCGAAGCGGGGTCTGTCTTGATCGTTATCTGGGCCTTAGTTGTAGGTTTTAGCATAACAGCTATCGGAGCAACGGTCCAGCTTTCAAAACTTTCAACCATGTTAAAGCTCCGAATTCTTAAGCATCGACTTCCAGGAAAAATCTGGCCGTTTCTCATATTGGCATTGATGTCTGGAGTGATTCCTTTTTTCTCTATTCTTAATACCGACACTCAAACGGGTATTTATGAGTCATCGGTCACAGCTTGGCTTATCGTCGGCTTCTTTTTGCAGCTTCTCCTGATATTATCATCTGTTTTGGCTGCATATCGCACTTATGACGAAATGTCTCTTATTCCCGCGATAAGAGATACTCTTGAGAAACTGGACGACAAGGCGATCAGGAAATTAATAGAGTTAGATGCAAGCGCCTCTAGGGATAACTTTTATGAGAAAGCTAATGTGTACTTACCGCCGATGTCACCTTTTACCGGGCTGTTAAAAGGTGATGGGTTAGATCTCCATGAGGAACTGGTAGAGTTGATAACTGCACTTCTACGTGAGAAAGATCCGCAGGTCTTTGAGTTGGGCATTCAGGCGTTTGCTGAATGGACAAAAAAGAATTCATTGAAGGATTTGGATTCCTATTTACAAAAGCTTCTAGTGCCGCTCTGTTTCCATACAATCAGAATCGATCAGGATTTGACGAATCCAACCCTGTTCAAAACGCGGCTTTTCTATTTGGCCCGCCTCGTTGCCAGTTTTCTGGATGCCGGTGCAATTAACACGGGCCAAAATGCGGCTAATCAACTATGGGATATTATCGAGGAGCAGTCCCGGATAGTGGGCATGTCAAATGCGCTTGATCAGGCATACGAGGCTATTTATACCATGTTATCGATGGAGCGGAAGCAAAAAATAGCAGATAGCATTCTTTTACATAATCTGATTAGGAGTGTTCCGGCGTTAGCGGAAGAAAAGAATGACAAGGGTATCAGATGGATCTTTAAACTCGTTGATACATATAAGCTTCATATCGAGGAAATAAATTTTAAAATTTGGCCGGATCGACGATCACTTCTTAGCAGAGCCTTGAATAAGTTTAAATATATCTATGTTCAAATAAATAAGATAAGTGGAGAAAAAATGGCTTTATTTGCTGATACGTATGATGTCCGATACTTGATTTTGGAGCACATCCGTAGCATGCAAGACTCTTTTGTTAACAAAGTAAAACCCGAATTGTTAAAGCCAGATTTAAAAGAAAAAGCTGCTGATGACTTCAATTATTTTAACCAGCTCATCGATGAGTTGTTGGGCGTACATGTGCCGCAGGGTGACCCAAAGGCTTACGTAATTAAATATAGCTCTAACCCATATATCTGATACTCAAAGGAATTTCGTTACCTAGGATGGGATTACATAAAACAAGAAATTTAGTGGAATTTTTTTTAAAAGAAATCAATGCAAAAAGGAGAGTAAATGGAAAATCTTAAACTCGCTTTTCTCTCAAGTTACAACTTTGAAAATGATTCGGTCTATCGAGGCGCGGTCCTGGTAACTGACGAGAATACAAAGCCCATTGAATTCAGAGTGACGTCGACGATTAAGCCGACTGACTTTCAAAAGACGCTCTACGGGAGCATTCTTAGCGAGCATATTCTTGTAGAGCTTATTGCCGTCCCGTTACTCGGCGCTCTTAAAGATCAGCCTGATTTTGTCCTCGTGCAAGACCCACTTTTCTTGGCTGCCAACGATAAACAGGGGCTCCGTATAGTGCGACTATTTAAAGAAACTGAGGGAGACGGCCACAATGAGGCGGAGCAAGCTACTGTTATAAACAGTAAATATGAGCCGATCTTATTAGAGACATCAAAACATATTGAAGCGGACTTGGTTGAGATTAGAAAACGGTTGTCTGATATCTTTGCTCAAAGAAATCTTCTTGAACCTTTCGACCGTGTTAAAGTGGCCTGTCAACAAATCCACGATAAGAAAGTTGGCGAATAACTTCAATGCTTCGTCATCTCCGGCGCAGGGTTTCAAACTCACTATCCAAGATACCACATCCGAGCAGCGATGCAGTTGACGAATGGCTGACGCAACCTATTGTCGAGTCAACTCCGTATGATATTCCTGCCAACCTGTTATTCTCATACACTTCAAGTAAAGAAGTTGATGTGCCGGTGTTTAAACGTACGTCGGTATTCGCGCCAACGAAGAAGGTGTTTCCCGCTCTTACTGCTGAGATAGGTGATTGCACAGACAAAATTTATTTTTCCAAATACATAGATTTATGTATTTCAGATAACCTGTTATTCTCTTGCTGTGCAGCAGAAGAAAAGGTGCAGTTTAAAGAGCATATAAATTCCTGTATTTCAGATAACTTAGCATGTATATCTCCTGCAGTCCACGAGATCGAGTTGGCTTGTATGGAGCGAGTTAAAATAGATGGCCTTCATGGTGAAGAATCTCTTGCTATAACTTCAGATGTAATTGATTTAATAGAGGAATTAGAGGAAGTTGATTTTCCGGAACACAATGTATCACTTAATCTATTTCAGCCACTCGGACGACGAAATACTGAAGGGAGAAACTATCGGCCTAAAGAGCCAAAACAACAATGTCTATTTGACAACACCGCTGAAGAAACGCAAACTGTCGGCAAAGTGAGGAAGGCTTATTCTCTCAGAAAAGATTCTTTAATTAATCCGGTACAACAGCAAAATGTTTGGGACTTGCTATACCCACTGTTGCTGCCACCGATCGCGCTTGATTTTTCCGAACAGTTCGATCTTTTCAAACCTTTGTTTGGCTACCAGCAGAAGGGAATTGAGTTCCTTTTTGGTAATATCTCAGCGCTTCTTGCCGATGAGATGGGTACTGGTAAGACAGTCCAATCAGTTGTTGCTCTTAGACTGCTTTTTAGGCAGGGCAAAGTCACATCAGCACTTATCCTCTGCCCACCTGTTATTATCGGAAGCGCCTTTTTAAGTAATAAAACAGGAAAATCAGAAGGCTGGGACGGTCACGTATATCATTGGGCTCCTGATCTATCAGTTACTGTTGTGAGGGGTTCGCGGGAACAAAGAAAATTGGACTGGAACTGCCCTGCACATATTTACATTACGACTTTTGACACATTGCGCAATGATTTAGCTGAGGGCCTTATTGAGGCCGAGGACCTTAATAAGTTCGACTGTGTAATTGTTGATGAGGCGCAGAATATCAAGAACAAGACTTCAGGTAGAGCAAAAGCTGTATTTAAATTGATTCCTAAGTATCGGTGGGCTCTTACCGGTACACCAATAGAAAACAAAGTCGAAGATGTTATCTCAATCTTTGATTTCGTAAAACCCGGCCTTTTTAATCAGCAGTATTACACACCTCAAGAAATTAAGGATTGTATTACTCCTTTCTTTCTGAGGCGTTTGAAACGCGACGTTATGAAGGATTTGCCGGCAAAGATTAGGCAAGAGGAATGGATTGAACTCGATGCCGAACAGCGGACTGCATACAATGAGGTCCTAGCATCCGGCAGAGCCCAATTATCGGATAAACTTAAGACCGATAATGAATTTCAGGTTCGTGCACATATTTTTAGACTTTTGCAGCAACTAAAACAAATATGTAATTTTGGATCCGACAAATTTGAGAGTCCAAAAACTAACCTTGTGCTGGACTGTGTAGAGACTATTTCACAGAACAGTGAAAAAGTGCTGATTTTTTCTCAATATGAGGAATACGGAATTAGCAGGCTTGAGAGATTATTGAAAGATAGAGGAATTAGATTTGTTTCATATAGAGGAGGGATGTCTGATAACGAAAGACGACGGGTTGTTAATGAGTTCAGAAGTAAGCCGGATATTACAGTTTTCCTTGCAACAATTAGGTCGGCAGGCGTCGGACTGACTTTGACAGAGGCTTCGTATGTTATCCATTTCGATCACTGGTGGAACCCTGCTGTAATGTGGCAGGCTGAAGATAGAGCTCACAGACACGGACAAAAAAATAATCTTACTGTGTATAGTTTATGGGTGTTGGACACGATAGAAGAGCAGATCAACGAAAAATTGCGACAGAAAGGTCTTCTTATCGAGAATGTTATTGACTCCCTTGCTGTAGACGCAGTTGAGGAAATGATTAGCACAGATGAGTGGCTTGAAATATTTGGGGTGGATACGCCGAAGGAAGAAGACCGATTTGCGCCTTCCGCTATGTCTATTGATGAGGCTTTGAAGAAGCTACGTATGTTCTCTCCAAGAGAATTTGAAATAATAACAAAGGATTTCTTTGTCAAATTGGGCTATAAAAATGCGCGCGTTACTCAACAATCTCGGGATGGGGGGATTGATGTTTATGGTTCGCGTAAATTTAACAGTATTGACGAGGTAATCGTTGCGCAATGCAAAAGAATGGATTCAGTAGGCGTAGCCATTGTAAGAGAACTTCTTGGTGTGTTAACGGCGACTCCTAGAGTGTCAAAAGGATTTTTAATAACGTCTGGAGTTTTTTCTGAAGATAGCCGTCGATTTGCCGGCATAGATGCCAGAGTGAACTTGATTGACGGCGCAATGTTAGCTAATTATCTTTTGCAGTTCAAACTGATATAGGCTTGACACTATAGACCGAGCAAGAAAATATCGAAGGGGAGATTATTGTTTATGGGGTGATGGATGAGGAGAGGGAGATAATCGAAGGGGTTGATGTTTGAATTATAATCCGGAAATTTACAAAAGAAGATCGCTTCGTCTGAAAGATTATGATTATTCAATAGCCGGAGCGTATTTCTTAACGATATGCTCATGGAACAGGGAATGTTTATTCGGGGATATTGCGGATGGGGTAATGAGGTTGAATGAATACGGAAATGTTGTAAAAAAGTAATGGGTACAGACTGGTGCTGTCCGTACAAATGTTGAACTGGATGAATTCCAAATTATGCCGAACCATTTTCATGGGATTATTATATTGAACGATAACGTAGGGGAGACCCTGCGGGTCGCCCGTTTTTCAGAACCCGGCGGGTCGCCCAAGAAAGGGCGATTCACCGAATCGCCCCTACAAAAGCCCCTACAAAAGACATTGCCGGCGCGAGATCCGGTTCAATAGGTGCCATTATCGGCCAATTCAAATCTATTGCAACAAAACAGATCAATGCAATACGGAACACCCCAGGTTTCCCGGTATGGCAGCGTAATTATTATGAACACATAATACGCAATGAAGACGAAATGGACCGTATCCAACAATATATCATCAATAATTCTGTGAAATGGGCAGAAGACGAAAACAATCCGGTGAATATTAAATCGTAGGGGCGTGGCGGTGCCGCGCCCATGAAATACAAGGCAAGTGATTTTATGCAATCGTTCAGGTAAAATAGAGTCACAACGGAGGATTGATTATGCCTAAAGTTACCATAGACGTAACAGTTGATGAGATAAAGAAACTTCTTCCTCACCTGACCCCGGAGCAAATACTCAAACTGGACCATGAGATTCATGATTATCTTGAAACCCACATGATGATGAGTGTTGCCGAGACTTCATTTTCGGAATGGGCTGATAAGGAACAGGATATTTATAATGACATACGTCAGGAAGGTATTAGGCTCTTTACCTGATAATATATTTGTCGCGGTGAAGACAAAGCTGAAAAAGACGCTTGAGCTAGAATAGGGGGGATAAGGGAGCGCAAACTATGTCGTTATCTCAAAGAAAGACAAAACATCCATACATATCAGTAGATCCAAAGATTTCAGGAGGGCAGCCTGTCATCAGCGGCACTCGTATAAAAGTGATGGATATCGCCATCAATTATGAACTTCTGGGAATAAGCGCTGATAAGATTATTGATGAATACCCTAATCTGAAGCTTGAACAGATTCATGATGCATTCTCATACTACTATGAACGCAAGGATATGTTTGACAAAAAATATCGGGAAGATCAAGCATTCCTTGCTCAACTCAAGAAACAGTACCTTACAAGCTAAAAGCCAAACTTGGATGAAGATTTATGCAGATGAAAACATGGAGAATTCCATTCCCTAATCGTTGCTGTTCACTGGTTCAGGAGAACAAATGCTCATCCCAATAGCTGTCCTGTTTTTCCTGTTTTCTGCCGTAGGCCTTGGTATCGGCCTACGCAGGAGAAACGCAGCAATTCTTATGGCAATGAATGCCGTCTGGTGGGCTGCTTCCTGCGTTTCAGGCTATTTCGTATGGCTTGCATGGCTGGATCGCGGATACTCTGAAAATTGGGCCATGATCGGTGTAATATTCTTCTCAGCGCCGGCTGCCGGTCTGACCCTGATACTGGCCTCCATAGAATTAGCGCTCATACGAAAATGGAAAGAAAAACCATTCAAAGCCATTAAGGTCCTTTCCCTCGGACTTTTGATGTTCCTGCTGCTACAGATCATTGTTGGTTTGCTAATCGCTCGGTAGATGGAAGGAGGGTGACATGATGGTCGACGAAGCAAGGGATTTTGAACAAATCTACCGGGAGTTTTTTCCGAATGACGGTGTCAGCCTTTGCAAATTGGTATTTGATGTGGTTAAGAGGGAAATACAACGATATAAAGCCTTCCACCTTTGACAGGGCCACAATAGCAGGCATCAACTTCGGGGAGATCTATGCTGACTTTGACTGACCTGGAGATGTTCAGGTTCTTGACTTTCATTTGGGCCTTCTTTTATAGTTTTTCATCTGATTTCCCCTGGAGGTTATTGTGAGCGATATTACAGTTGGTATCATAGGAGGGTCAGGACTTGACGATCCCCGGCTGATGAAAAACATAAAGGAAAAGAAAGTGAAGACCCCTTACGGCAGTCCTTCCTCCGCACTTACCGTCGGGAAGATCAACAATGTCCGTACCGTGATACTGGCCCGCCATGGCAAGGACCATTCGATTTATCCAACAGGGGTCAATTACAGGGCCAATATTCATGCTCTGAAGAAGGAAGGCTGTACCCATATCCTCGCTACAACAGCGGTAGGCTCCCTGAGGGAAAAAATCAGACCTGGCGACCTTGTCTTTGTCGACCAGTTCATAGACCATACAAAGCACAGACCGCTTACGTTCCATGACGAAAAGGTCATACATACGCCTATGGCCGAGCCTTTCTGCACTCAGCTTCGCTCCCTTCTGGCTGAATCCGCGAAGGAGCTGAAATTCAGGCACCATAAAAAGGGGACAGTAATCACAATCGAAGGCCCGAGGTTTTCTACGAAGGCCGAGTCCCATATGTTTAGGAGTTTCGGCGCTGATGTGATCAACATGTCCACAGTGCCTGAGGTCATCCTTGCGAGGGAACTGGGAATCTGTTACCAGACAATCTCCATGTCAACTGATTACGATTGCTGGAAAGAGGGGGAAGAACCTGTCACCTGGGAAATGATACTGGCGATCATGACAAAAAACGCCGAGAACGTCAAGAAGCTTCTTGTAAAGACCATATCAAAAATTAACTATACACAATGTGCTCCCTGTGCACATTAGGAGGACTTATGCCTATTAAATCAAAGATAAGGACGATCCCTGACTATCCCAAGAAAGGGATAATGTTCCGGGATATAACTACGCTCATCAAGGATCCTCTTGGCTTCAGGCTGATTATTGACAGTTTAACACAGCGTTATATAGAGATGGCCAACCAGTTTGACATTATAATAGGCATAGAATCGAGGGGCTTTATTATCGGCGGCGCGCTTTCCTATACCCTGGGAAAGGGCTTTGTCCCGATACGGAAAAAAGGGAAGCTCCCTGCTGAGAAGATAAGCCATCAATACGATCTTGAGTACGGCACCGATACGATCGAGATACACAGAGACGCCATAGGGAAGGGCACGAGAGTGCTGCTTATCGATGATCTGCTTGCAACAGGCGGCACTGCGCTGGCTTCCGCCGCGCTGATAGAGAAACTGGGGGGCACGGTCACCGAGATGGCATTTATTGTTTCCCTGCCTGATGTGGGCGGTCATAAAAAGCTCACTCAAAAGGGGTATAAGGTCTTTGCCCTGACAGAGTTCGAAGGAGACTGAGGCATCACCGCTTCCCTGCGCCATTAATTATGGTTGTTGTTATTAACTGTCTCATAATAGGCTACATACAACGATGGGACGGATTCCCGGCATAACCCCTCCTAACCTCCCCTTAAGGTAAGGGGAGGAATTGTACCCACTCTTAGGTTAAGAGGGGGCAGGGGGCGTTACTTCAAAGAAATTCTATTTTGAGTCCTCTAATAAGTTGAAGTTGACAAACCATTCAGGATGATATCTAATTTATTAAGGCTTGGTCTCAATTAAGGTGTTCTTAGACAGAGAGGTGGTTGCTATGAAAAGACATGAGGAGATTGAAAATCTGGCCTATGAACTTTTTGAAAAGAGCGGCAGGTTTTACGGCAGGGACATCGATCACTGGCTTGAAGCCGAGCGCATTATCAAGGCCCGACAGATGGACAGGCACGCAGTAGATCTTATGGTTGCTATGAAAAGACATGAGGAGATTCAAAAGCTGGCCTTTGAACTTTTCGAAAAGGGCGGCAGGTTTCACGGCAGGGAAATCGATCACTGGCTCGAAGCCGAGCGCATTATCAAGGCCCGGCAGATGGACAGGCAGCAGTAGATCTTGAGGCTGCTGCATCAAAAAAACGTGCTATTCCGAGGTCTGATGTAAGAAGGCATGAGGCAAAAAAAACAGGCGGGCCAAGAGGTCATGACAAAAAAGGGCATGTCTGAGGCCTGATCAAAACATGATTTTCATATGCTCGGCAGACTCTACCGTCATTATACTTGTCCTGTCATGAAGGTCCTTCACATACCCGCAGATGTCGTAAAAATAAACACGGCTGTCCATGATCGTTTTATAGGAAAGGCAGGTCTTCGGCGATCTCATCTTGTAGTTCGTGATCCTGACGATAACATCAACCGTCCGGTCAGACAATAGATGGGCCCCTATATCTTCTTTTGACTGGCCGGTGCTTGCTGACCTGTTTATTTCCACATGGCTGTGATACGTTCCTATCCATTTCAGCCTCCTGGTCTCCAGCCTCAGGCCCTTTTTCCTGAAATAATACTGTATTGTGCCCCATGCGCTTCGGGTACTATAGGGAGTATTGTAGGGTATCGCCCTGCTGACATAAAATCCTGTTTTGTCCTTATGTCCCAGGAGATGGCCTCCAACCTCTTTTTTATAGGGTGTCTTAAACCCTTTTGCAACATGGGCGTTTATGCTGCTGAGAGCCTGTTTGCTGATTTTCAAGCAAAGTGCGGTCATTCGATTGATGATACACTCATTGCAGTCCCGATGATTGTAATGCTTGACTCATTGAAGTACATGAATTGTCTGTCTCCCCAAAAAGCGGTCTCTGCGTACTTCGCCTCTGCGGTGAACTGTCTCGAATTTGTTACCAAGCTGCTAAAAAACTATCCCTGCGTAACCCACCGCCATCTCGAACTCTCCTTCAGGCATCACGTCGTGGCTGGTGGTATATTCAAGGAGATATCCTTTCTCAGCTCCCATCGCTTTTACAGCAGCTACTGTTGCAGCCAGAGCACCGGAACCGCAGGCATTATGGCTCCTTTGGGCCTCTTTCCTGATGGCAACGGATTTTAACTGGAGCGCGAGTTCAATGATCCTTGAGTCGCTCTCCTTCATAAGCTTTTTTGCCTCCTTACCGTAACCGTAGGGAGTAAAGCCATAGGAGTCTCCGTAATGGGTCAGGTCGGTTGTGCCGACGACCACAATCTTTTTACCCATCCCTGATGCAGCCTCCCCGATCATTCTCCCTGTTGTGTGTGCGTTTTCGTCAGGGGGTATGGCTATCGGAACTATCTTCGCCTCAGGGCAGAGGTGTTTTATGAAGGGGACCTGCACCTCCAGTGAGTGTTCGCCTTCATGAGCAGTAGGGTCTTCCATGATGTCTTCTCCAAGAACATCGAGCAGGGCTTCCGCGACTCTTTCATCGATCTGCACATCGCCAAGCGGCGTCGACCATGAGCCCCGCGAGTAGATTGAATTGCCCCTGGGCTTCCAGGTATGGACTGCACCCAGGAGTATGAAGGTATCAGGCTTTGTCTTTACGCTTATGCACTTGAAGACCTTTGCAGCCACTGCCCCTGAAAAGACCCATCCTGCATGGGGCACGATTCCTCCCACTGCCTTTGCAGGCTCTTCCGGCACCTTATAATCCTTTAAGAAATGCTCTATCTGCTCCCTGCAGTCACCAGGATAAAATTGTCTTGCATAGGGTTGTCTTGTAGTCAGCATCTTTATACCTCACTCATGTCAGTATAGTTGAATTATATCAGTAGTCAATCCGCAATGCATCTTCCAAATACATAGTCACTGGGAAGATTTTTTATTTTCAGTCACATATGCCCTCGCGATACTGATATCAGCAAGGGACATCCGGGTCAGGGATTGAAAGGTTTTATCAACGGGTCCTGAGGGACAGCAGTTTGGGATTTGGAGAATCATATATGGACGGATGGTGGGGAATCAATCAAATATCTTTGTTATCTCATCCCTGTCAAAAACAGGCAGTTCCAAAACCTTATTATGCTTCTTTATCTTCAGGCCATGTTCTTTCGGCAAGATCTTTCCTATCTTCACAGCAGGTACTCCGTTATTGTTTAACGCCTCTAAAACCTTTTTGGTGTCGCGAGGATTGATTGCAATGAGCAATGAACCTGACGCTATAAGACCGAGTGGGTCCAGGCCATAGTGATTGCACAGGATCCGACACTCCGGATAAACAGGAATACATTCTTCTTCGACAATCAGTCCCACGTCTGCAGCATGTGCAACCTCATAGAGACCGGTTGCCAGTCCCCCCTCGGTTGGATCATGCATCGAGTGAATGTCACCATATCGTCCTGCGATTTCCGCGTCTTTGAGAATACTGATTCCAGGGCGTTCTATGAAGCCCCTGCATTGCTGAACAAACCCTGAACCAAATGCAGCTTCCAGATCTTTTCCCTTTCGGCGGGCAATGACGGATGTTCCCTCAACAGCTATAGCCTTAGTGAGGAGTATGTCATCTCCTGTCCTCGCACCACCAGTAGTTATGAGGCCATCTTTTCTAACCTCTCCGATCATCGCGCCTACTACAATGACCCTGTCAATGCCGGGAGTAATTTCCGTATGTCCTCCGCAAAGGAAAACACCGATCTCCTTGCAGGCCAATGAAAGCTGCCGAAATACTTCTTCTACAAGTGCGTTTGTTGTTTGCTTCTCAGGCAGAAGAATTGACGCAAGGAGCCACATCGGCTTTCCACCCATGGTAGCTATGTCATTCGCATTGATTCGTACGGTGTACGTTCCTATGTCTTCAGCGACAAAGGTAATCGGATCAGTCTTTAAAAGAAGATACCTGTCGCCCATATCAACAGCGGCCGCATCCTCTCCGATAGCGGGGCCGACTTTGACCCTCTCATCGAAAGATGTATAGGCCTTAAGCATCCTGGCGAGTATGTCTGTCGGCAGCTTCCCAATTGGAAGTGACATAACTTCCTGTTTCATATTTTATTTAACCATTGCGGGTCTATGGAAAAAAAGCATATCAGAAAAGAAGCAAGACGAAAAGGGGCAAACAGCAGTTTGTCCTCAAGCCCTGAGATAATTGACAGGGCTAACTTCCTTGCATTTGAGAATCTATGACTTTTTGCTCGTTTTTGCGAAGAAAGCTGTAATTTTTCTTTCCACATGGTTACTTTGACAGTGCGGACACCTGATCATTTGGTGAGCTTCATATTCTTTTATGGAAAGGAAAATTGTGAATCCTTTGCCACAATCTTTGCATGCATATTCATAGGCGGGCATTAATACCCTCCTCTTTCAGGGTTTATGTAAAATGACCCAAGATTTCAGCCTTGGGGGTCCCCGTCAAGTCAACAGAGATGTTTTTAACCATTTTGGCCTTTATCGGAGGCTCCAAATTTTTGATGATCTCTTTGTTAATTTTTTCGGTAGCTGCCAAATACCAGTTTTCAGGATCTTCTTTTTTTATTAACGCGCTGATATCCATTGCGATCATTTTTTCAAGCTTTTTTCTGGTTTCCGATTCTAGATGGTGAGGTTCACCGTATCCTTTGGCAACTTCACCTTTTCCGCCTCCTCCTGTAAATCTCCCCGCTATATCACTCAACTTATCACCTAACTTGCCGTGCCCTTCAAGAGAATCATAACTCTCTATCAAATCAATTATGGGTCGTCCAAGGGGGTCCCTGGTGACTCTGTATGCCTTAAAATGCCCTAAATCAACAGTAATCACTATTGTGCTCATGATATTTCTTCCTCAATTACCAAGTAAAATGATTTGTTAGTACTCATAAAGTAATTGTACATCTAAATTCCATAATTGCAACATTATTTATCCTAAGAAAACCGAGATACTCTTCCAGTTGACGAATCCAGGTTTGAAGTTGACAAACTAATCAAGATGTTATCTAATTCAATTAAGGTTAATATACGAAGGTCCTTCAGAATGTTATTTTTCTATTAGAATCGGTGTGATATGCATTCATACTTAATAATATGGTCCACTTCAAATCAAAGACAATGACAGCCGGAGGTTGACATGAAAAGACATAAGGAAATTCAAAGGCTGGCCTATGAACTTTTCGAAAAAGGCGGCAGGGTACACGGCAGGGAAATCGATCACTGGCTCGAAGCAGAGCGTATTCTCAAGGCCCGGCAGATGGACAGTCACGCAGCAAGTGTTGAGGCTGCTGCATCAAAAAAACGTGCTATCCAGAGGTCTGATGTAAGAAGGCATGAGGCAAAAAAACAGGCAAGGCACAGAGGATAAAATGAAAGAGAGGTAAGAGATGGCATACTCGCTTGATCTCGATGTTCTCAAATTAGCGGAAGGCGATGTTCCTGCACCTTGTGTGCGTGTATATGTAAAGGCCTATGGCAGTGATGAACGTGGTCTCATCTACATAACATCTGAATGCGTAAGCATCCCGGAATTGGATTCCGAAATAGATCGGCTCAAAGAGGAGCTTGAGGAGATACGAAAAAGAGCGAAGCGGGAATTTGCGAAAATATAATGACGACCTTCATTCAGAAAACGGTGTAAGTGAATTTTCTGTTTCTTTCTCGCAGGAATCGTTAATAGTTACAGCGTCTGAAGACAGCGCTTTATAGCCGTTAGTTACAGTCCAACAGTTTGGTATAGAAGCCCTTTTGTCTCGCGAGTTTTGCTGCATCAAGGGTGTATTCAAACCAGGGCAGGATCTCGCTTCTGAACATTAATCTGCCCCTCACGATACGGATATTATCTTCAGTTATCTGCCGACTATGCTGAATACAGAATAGCCGGAGATACGTGATATAATGTGATCAGGTCCTCATAAGAGGGCCGCAAAAGAGGCCATACACGAGATCAGTCATGCCTGCGGCTTAGACCACTGCGATGACCGGGAATGCATAATGTATTTCTCAAATTCCATCAGGGACACTGACAGAAAAGGTCCCGGTTTCTGCAGGGCCTGCAAAGACACGCTAGGCATCTGAGTTATCCCTAACGTTGCATTAATGGATAGCGGGCGATATTCCCCGTGGTCTTGCCACGGAGTCTTCAATCGCAGTAAGGAAGCAAAGAAAAAGGCCTTGCAATGACGACAGGATTCAATATGTTGCAGCCGTATGTGAATTTCACAAACAGTGAATTTAGGTTTACGTTTGGCTGACCACGGCAGGTTGCTTTTATGAAATAAGGAGGATAAGGATGATGGAAAAGACAGAGACTATTCAGAAGATATTGACCTATCTCGGAAACCGTCCTGAGAAGGAAGATACCCTCGAGGGCATAACAAACTGGTGGATAAAAAGCGATAAGGGAAGTCACGGGGTCGAAGAAGTCTTGTATGCCCTTCAGCTCCTGATCGAGCAGGATGAAATTGAAGAGGTAAAGGTCAGTAAGGATGTAATTGTATACCGGGCCGGTAAGAAACAGAATATTTAGGAAAAAACAAAGACCGTTATATGAAGGACCTTCAATGCGCAGAGTTCATGCAGTGGTGTCTGCCGCTGCTAAGGTTCAGTTGGCCCGGCTTCCGCAAGGTCAGGAAACAGGTTTGCAAGCGGCTCAGCCGCCGTACAGGCGAACTGGGTCTTTCAGGCCTCGTTGCCTACATGGAATATCTAGGCAGTCACCATGAGGAATGGCAGGTGCTCGATTCTCTCTGCAGGGTAACCATCTCCCGCTTCTATCGTGACAAGAGGGTTTTTGATGTTTTGCGTTTCGAAATACTCCCGACCCTTGCAAAACGCGCTTTGACGGACGGCGAAAATGAGGTGCGCTGCTGGAGCGCAGGATGCTGCTCCGGCGAGGAGCCTTATACCCTCCAGATCCTCTGGAAGATATGCGTGCTGCCTGTGACTGGTCAGGATATCCCTCTGAGAATCATCGCAACCGACACAGATCAGGAGCTGCTTGAAAGGGCCGGAAAGGGGTCATTTATGGGAAGCAGCCTCAGGGATCTTCCAGTGGAATTGATCAGTCAGGCCTTTGGACATTCAGGAAAATTCTATTCTGTTCTGAAGGATTTCAGGGAGAATATCGGGTTTGCAGAGCAGGACATCCGTAAGGAGCTGCCTGACGGAATCTTCCATCTCATACTCTGCCGCAACCTTGTATTTACCTATTTCGATGAGGTACTGCAGAGGGAAATCCTCGGAGAGATCATCGGGAGACTGATGTCAGGAGGCTTTCTCATTACCGGCATTCATGAATCGCTCCCTGAGGGAGACTTCAGCCTGAAGCAATACAGCAATATCCCGTGTATTTATCAAAAGACGATGGCATGATATGATTGAGATAGAAACAGAAGGATACGGACATGAAGGAGGGATGGTATGCCTGCGTATGAATATGTCTGCAAAGACTGCAACAGGGAATTTACGGTCTTTCTATCGATCAGAGAATATGAGGAAAAGCAGGAGATGAAGTGCCCGAAGTGTCAGAGCGATAATGTACAGAGGAAGCTGACAGGTTTTTTTGCCAAGACGAGCAAAAAGTCATAAGGTCCTTTGACGAAGCAGCATATTAACCTAAATGTTGCATAAATAGCGGTAAGGAAGCAAAGAAAAAGGCCTTGCAATGACGACAGGATTCAATATGTTGCAGCCGTATGTGAATTTCACAAACAGTGAATTTAGGTTTACGTTTGGCTGACCACGGCAACGCGCCGTAAGGTGTCGCAGACAAGCCCTTCTTCTTTACTTCCTTCCTGTAACCTTTTATATCCTTGCAAATGTAAGGTTGCCTTCATACGGTAACGCCGTCAATGCGTTTAAGACCTGCCCTGATCGCATGCTCTATCGCTGCAGAGTATTCCTTGCCTGTGACCCTCCTGTTAAGCGGAGGGTTTTCAAAGGCCTTATAACAGGGACAATACTGGTCCATGATATTGACATAGGAGTCCTTTGATATCTCCTCTGCGATGAACTTTACGACTTTCGCAGTGCCTGCTATATCCGCGGGAAGGACAAGATGGCGTATCAGAAGCCCTCTCTGTGCGATCCCCTCTTTATTTATAATGAGGTCTCCGACCTGCCTGTGCATCTCTTTTATCGCAAGTCTTGCTGTTTCAGGGTAATCAGGAGCATTGGAATATTTTGAGGCATGCGTTTTGTCCGCGTATTTGAAATCCGGCATATAGATATCAATAATGCCTTCGAGTATTTT
>Ga0299912_10001993_pt1 | contig 16669 bp, 17 predicted proteins | sample RVTome_2_FD_207667 | JGI IMG/M metagenome (GOLD analysis project Ga0299912, IMG submission 207667) | Soil microbial communities from uranium-contaminated site in the Upper Colorado River Basin, Wyoming, United States - RVT95D214 (version 2) ... | reverse complement strand
ATTACATTCCCCGGTTTTTGGAAATAGAAGGCCATGATATCGAAACAATATACGCCTGCGCGGAACTCCTGGGCTTCAAAGGGAGTGACTGCAAGCCCTGGGACATACTGCAGGTCGCGGCATATTATTCAGGCCAGTTGCAGGGCCAATGAACTACCCGCCGCAAGCAGCGGGCTCCAGAATCCAGAATTCAGAATCCAGAAGAAGGAGCCAAGAGAGCGGGTTCCTAGTTGTTATCCTGAATTCTGACTCCTGACTCCTGTATTCTTCCTCAGGGCCATACATTTATCTTTACTTGAACATTGTCCTTCTGATAGCTTAATGCTAAGAATAATTGTGTAAGGAGGTTGCAAAAATTGAAGTGTCTGAAAATACTCTCTATTCTGCCCCTGTTATTTGTAATCGCCTGTGCTGCTGCCCACCCTGCCGGAGATAAAACACAGGAAGCAGAAGCCCATTACAAAATCGGCGTATCTTACCTCAATGAAGGCAAGGCCCAGCAGGCTTTCGTGGAATTCCAGAGGGCCTATGAACTTAATCCCAATGACAAGGAAGTTCTGCAGGCTATAGGATATATCTACCTGGTGCATTTTGATGATACCGCAAAGGCCATCGATTTCTTTGAAAAGGCCGCAAAAGCCGATCCGAACTATTCCGAGGCCTATAATAATCTGGGGGTTGCATACGAAAAGCTGGGACAATTTGACAAGGCAATATGGTTTTATAAAAAAGCAGTATCCAATCTCTTATACTCCACTCCTGAAAAGGCCTATATCAGCATGGGCAATTCATATTACCGCCTCGGCAAATACGAAGATGCGCTCTACTCCTATAAGGAGGCTGTCAAAAGGGCGCCTGAGCTTAGCCTGCCCTATATGAGGATGGCACTCTGTTATAACGCCATGGGCAGATACGGAGACGCCTCAACAGCCTTGACCCATGCGATAAAGGTGGACCCTGTTTATAAAGGAGACAAGGAAAAGGCCCTGGAAAATTTTACGACCTTGAAATTCAGTGCAACGGGATATGAAGAAAAGGACTTAAGGGACTATATTGAAATTCTAAAGTACTGAAGGTCTTCTCCGAAAAATGCAGATCCTTACATTCTCATTCCCCTCTTTTTTGGCAAATGAATTAGTATTCACCAGAAAATCTCCCCTGACCCCTCTTTGCTTAAGAGGGGAATCTGAATTGTCCCCCTTTGGCAAAGGGGGGCTGGGGGGATTTCATCAATCATAACTCACTCCATATTTTTTCCAAGACTGCATCCAGATTAACCAGCAAGCCTTTGTTATAAGGCAGCATTGCCATCTCCAGGATTTTTCAAATCCCCCCTCACCCCATAGGTGTTAAGTTAAGAAATTTTCTGATTACTATTTGGAAAGATGAATTAGTATTCACCAGAAAATCTCCCCTGACCCCTCTTTGCTAAAGATGGGGATCTGAGTTGTCCCCCTTTGGCAAAGGGGGAATAAGGGGGATTTGACAAATAAATTCAACATTTTTCTTTAACTTAACACCTGGCCCCTAATTCTTTTATGCCATATGGTCAGGTCCTGATGAAATTAAAGACCTTCAATGCATCTATGTCACTATTTTTCAAAAATAATTGTTTTTTTATAACTTCCTGGCCTTTTTAAAAAAACTGCCTAACTGCCCGGGATATGTCTTCCAGTCCTTCTTCAAGGCAGGATTATTAACAGGCGGCCATTTGCCTCCCTGAGGTTCCGGCCCTTCTCCCGCGGCCCCGGAGGGCGGAGGATCTATCATGACCGGGTTTTTTCGTATGTCTGCCCCCTCCACATTATAGGTAAATTCTATAGCTATTCCATTGGGATCAAAAGAGAAAATCGAATAGATGAAGCCATTGTCTATCACCTCTGACACCCAGATCTCTGCTGCCTCCAGTTTGTCCTTAAGCTCCCGGAGTTCGTCTTCGCTGTCAAGACCAAACGCTATGTGGTCAAATGCAAAAGGGCCGGAAACAACCCTGCCGTGCTCTTTCTCAGGTACAGGTGCGACCTCAGGCCACTCGAAAAAGGCCATGGAGCAGGTCTCGGAGATCTCTAAGAAATACTGTCTGTTGCCGGGTTCACCAAGGCCTGCGATCAATCTCATGCCGAGAAGGTCGCGCCAGAAGCGTATTGTTTCATCGATCCTGCCTGTTGCCAGAGCAATGTGATTTACACCGTTAAATTTCATTGAGAAACCTGTTTCAATTCAGACACATCAGTGTTTAGGGAGTTAGAATTTTCTATTAATAGGTGCATAAGTAATCGGAATATTTTATAAAATCCCTCCTACCCTCCCTTTGCCAAAGGGAGGGATAATTCCCCTCTTTGGCAAAGAGGGGTGAGGGGAGATTTTCCAAATCAATGACCACTACTTTTGATCTCATTAATATAATACCGTTTAAAAAAATGTTCACCGCAGAGCACACTGAGAACGCAGAGTCGCCTCCGTAAAAAATTCACCTACTCCTTTTTAAGTTTCTTCATAAAATCATCTGCTTCATCCAACGCCTTCTTCCCACACTCCGGACAGTAGCCATGAGAGAATTCCGCCTTAGAATGCTCGCTTATATAGCTTTCAATCTGCTTCCAGTTGCCTTTGTCGTCACGGACCCTCTTGCAGGAAGCGCATATCGGTAAAATTCCCTGCAAAGTATTTATTGTTGCAAGGGCTTGCTGAAGGTCGGAGATAAGTTTTTCTTTTTCCTTTTCTGCCTGTTTCTGTTCTGTAATGTCCCTGAAAGCAGTGACCGAAGCGCGAATAATTCCATTTTCCATGACAGGGGCCGTAATAACTGATATCGGGAAAACTGTCCCGTCCTTGCGAACAAAGACTTCATCAGTAGAATAGTAGCGCTTTTTTGTTTTAATGACGTCGTGCATTTTGCATTCTGAAAGCGCTAAAGGCGTCCCGTCAGGCCTTTGAAAATGGACAAGACTATGAGGGCCCTTCTCATTGAGTTCTTCCATCGTCCATCCGAAAAGATTTTCTGCCTCAGGGTTCATAAAGGTAACCTGCCCCAGTTCATCCAGCAGATAAATGCCTTCTGCCAGATGCGAGGTGACACTCAGCAATTTCCCCTCGCTTGCTTTCAGGGCCTCTTCAGCCTGTTTTCGCGTTTTGAGCATAAGGTTAAAGGCTTCCCCTAATTTCCCTATCTCATCCTTTGAGCGGACATCGGCCCTTTGGTCCAGATCCCCGGCTCCGGCAGCCTCAACTATCTTTGAGAGTTCCAAAACAGGCTTCGCAATCATCAGTGAGAGAAAAATTGCTATGACAATACCAATAATTGATAAGGCAATGATTAACCACAAAAGCAACGTAATGATTGAATTGATCTCTTCCCTGAGATGCTGCTCGGAAAAACCTAAATGCACAACCCCTGCTTCGCCTTCCATCATAGGCACAGCTATGTCAATAAGCTCCCCTTTTTCAGTAAATATTTTTTGAGTAGAGTATTTTTTCTTAGCAACATCCCTGTTTACCTCAATAAGTTCAATGGGAAATCCCCTGTCAAAAGTGTGCGCCAGAACTTTGCCCTTGTGGTCCAGAACAAAAATATATTCGATATCTTCTTCGCTTTTCATTAAATCCATGGCCATCATTTCAAGCTCAAAGTACTTCTCTGTCAGTATGGGACCGACACTGTTTGCCGCCATATTACCGGCTATTGATATTCCTCTCTTTTCGAGTTTGCCAAGAAGATTTTCATAGAGCACTGTATTTGCAAAAATTGTCACTGTCAGCCCAAACAGGACCACTAATCCCGCAATTCCGAACAAAATTTTGTATCTCAATCCCATAATCTTCAGCATATGACTACTTTTTATTTTGCTCCTTTGTCTTTTGTTTTTCGAGCCAGGACTTCATATCCCTGACTGAATCATATGCACTATCTTCAATTACAACAAATTTATCTATCATCATTTTGCTGAGAAGTTCTCTGCCTTTATTGTCATTATGGGCATTTAAGAATATCTGCCTGAGCCTTTCCTTTACCATCGGGTCCAGGCCCTTTGGAACAACCACAGGCGGAATTGCGTAGGGAGGGGATTTTCTTATAATGCTGGTCCTGGAAGTAAACTCAGGATTAGTGCGGTTGAGATATTCCCATATCAGGCTGTCTACTGCTGCTCCGTCAACAACACCCTGGGCAACTGCCTGAATGGATTTATCATGTTTACCGGTGAATATATATCTGCTGAAGAAGGTATCCGGTGTTTCATTCATCCTGGCCAGCATATAAGTTGGGACCAGTTTGCCTGAATTAGACAAGGGATCTGTAAAGGCGAAACTCTTCCCTCTCAAATCCTCAAAACTTTTGACAGCGCTTTTTTTGGGCACAATTATATATGAATAATAAACGGTTTCACCATAGGCCTGGGGCGCGACCAATAGTTCCATGCCGAAATTCTTGTGGCCGTCAACGTAAGGTCCGCTGCATACAAAAGCAGCTTCAAGCTCACCATTCTTTATCATGTCATTGATCTCAGCATAGTCGTCCCTGTCAACAAACGCTACTTCTTTCCCTAATTTATCTTCAATGTAAGAAAGGAAATTCCGGTAATAAGCGAGACCTGCTTTAGGTGTAATCATACCGCCAACCGCGATCCTTATCCGTTTCGCATTGTCCCTGTCTGCAGTTGCTATAGTTTCTTTTTTTTCCAGACTGATTTTCTTTGGCTCTTCTTTTTTAGTGCAGCCTGCCATTGCCAGGGCAGCTAAAACAAGGGCAATCAGGAACGATTTCCTCAACATATAGGACCTCCCGCCATTTCCTTTTTTTTGAACTATTTAACCGCCTTTATTTTCCCAGTAAATGCCTGTAAATGCAACATTTTTCGGGATCTGATGCCGCCTTAAAAGGTGTCTGCGATGAAAATCTTTTATTCCGTGATGATCGCGTTGGAAAGTTCGTTCGTATCCCCGTGTTCGAGGGGGAAGTGTTGTGCGAGGATTTTCCCGGCAGCATCAATAGCACTGCAGAGAGAATCGCAGGCGCGCCCGGCTTTTACGCCCTGGGATACAGTCAGTGCAAATTGATTTAGCGTCTCCTGGTCTATCTTTTCATAGATGCCCTTATCAGCGAGCACCCAGACCTTTCTTTCGAGCAGCGACATGAAGAAGAGGACCCCGGTGTTCGCCTTTGTCTTATAGAGCCCTTTTTCAAAGAACGCCCTGACAGCGCGGTCACGGACCGCCTCTTCTCTCCTTGCCGGGCCGATAAAGGCCATCTTCAGTTCCGGCAGCATGGAGAAAAGCCTTCTGAAAAGAAAAGACAAAAGTACGCCAAGAGGGATAAAGATAGTGAGCGAGGCTCCGAAGAATATCTCCACAATTGAAAATGAAGCCACAACGGCAAGGAAAATGCCGCCAAGTACCGAGGCTTCCCTATATTCGTCGCTGCTGTCAACGACCATCACAGCGACTTCGCCGATAGAGCAGCATTCAACAGCATGCACCGCCTCTTCAATCTTCTTCTTCTCTTCTTCGGAAAAAAATTTTTCTGCCTTTTTCATTGCCCTGGCCCCAGGGAATTATTATTTCTTTTCATTCTACCAGCCTCCTGAACTCCCGCCGCCGCCAAAGCCTCCACCTCCGCCGCCGAAACCTCCACCTCCAAAGCCACCTCCGCCAAAGCCTCCACCCCCAAAACCTCCACTTCCAAATCCCCCTGACGTGCCTCCACCCCCCCGGCCCCCGGCAGAAAACAGCACGGGGAGAATGAGTCCAAGGACAGCGCCAACAACAGCAAGTATTATAAAGCCCGCTATGCCCACAGATATGGACGCCAGCAACATACTGAGGGGAAGTCCCACTGCTCCTCCGATAGCACCGGCAGGACGCGACACGCTCCCGAGCACAAGGATGGCGATACCGCCGAAGATAAGAAAGGTGAGCAGCCTGGACTGGCCGTTCCGTCTCCGGGGTTGCCGGCTGCTGTCGGCTTTGAACTCTCCCCGCGACGCATCGATCAGGGCATGGACGCCGGAGATTAACCCGCCGTCAAAGTCGCCCCTTTTGAACTTCGGCATAATCACAAGGTCGATGATCCGGCCTGACATGAGATCAGTGATCTTGCCTTCAAGACCCCTGCCTACCTCAACCCGTATCTTCCGGTCCTGCTTTGAAACAAGCACGATGATGCCGTTGTCCTTTCCCTTCTGACCGATCTTCCATTGTTCAGCCACTTTAATGCTGAACTCCTCAAGCACCTCACCCTCAAGAGAGGGGATGGTAAGGACCACGATCTGCGTTGAGTCGGACTGTTCAAATGCCTGAAGTTCCTGTTCAAGCACGGCCTTTGCCTGAGCCGAGATCATGCCTGCATAATCATTCACATATCCCTGAAGTTTTGGGACCTCAAGGGCGTCTGCCGGCACGCAAAAAAGAAGAAAGAAAAAAACAAGATAATGGATGCGTCCCCGCAAGGCGGGCCATACATCCATTACTAAGGAGGTCATAAGTAATCGGAAAGTTTTCAAAAATCCCTCCTAACCTCCCTTTGCCAAAGGGAGGAATTATTCCCCTCTTTGGCAAAGAGGGGTGAGGGGAGATTTTCTATATGAGTGACCATTATTTAAGGTCTCCTCAATACAAGCCTGAATTTACCGGAAAACAAATTCACTTGCTGAAGTCGACCTTTGGCGCCTTCTCAGCCCCGGCCTCGGCCTTGAACGGTTCTCTCATCTTCAGGTGCAAAAGCATTGAATTCGTAAGGCTGTTTGGGAACACCCGAATCGACGTATTGAAGGTCTCCACTGCCTTGTTGAAGCGTGTGCGGGCGACATTGATCCGGTTTTCAGTGCCCTCCAGCTGGTGCTGAAGGTCCAGGAAGTTCTGGTTGGCCTTCAGGTCAGGATACTTCTCGACCACGACCATAAGTCTTGAAAGAGCGCTGCTCATGGCACCCTGGGCCTCCTGGAACTGGGTCAGCGCCTTCGGGTCGTCGAGAATGTTTTTGGATGCCTGGATGGACCCGACCTTTGCACGCGCCTCGGTCACTGCCTGAAGGGTCTCCGCCTCATGCTTTGCGTAACCCTTGACGACCTCAACGAGGTTCGGGATGAGATCGTTTCTCCTCTGGTAAGATGCCTCAACATCGCCCCAGGCCGCCTTGACAGCCTCCTCATTGGCCTGCATGGTGTTGTAACCGCAGCTGTTCAGCCCCACAAGCAGGGCAGAGAGTATGACAAACAACAAAATTCTCTTCACGATATCCTCCTGTCCCTGAAAGTTATACGCTAAAGCGCCTTCTCCTCAGGGCTTTTTATATTTGAGCAACAAACTTTTCAGCATGACAACAGACTAACATGTGAAAAATAAATTATCAAGACGGAAGCGGCTGTTTCACAAAAAAATCCCTCCTACCCTCCCTTTGCCAAAGGGAGGTACTATTCCCCTCTTTGGCAAAGAGGGGCGAGGGGAGATTTTAAATTCCCTTGCAGTCCAGCTATAGTTGCAAGATAATAGGGCATGAACTTTGGGAAATGGTTCGGCAAACATTCTCCGAAACTCGGGGCGTTGGAAATCCTTAAATATATCGGCCCCGGCTTCATTGTTACGGTTGGGTTCATTGACCCCGGCAACTGGGCTGCGAACATTGCCGCCGGGTCCTCCTACGGATACTCGCTCCTTTGGATGGTTTCCCTCTCCACCTTCATGCTTATCATACTTCAGCATAATGCTGCACATCTCGGAATAGCCACTGGCCTCTGCCTTTCAGAGGCATCTTCCAGGTTTTTCCATAAAAGGGTGAGCCGTTTTTTCCTTTTTACAGCCATGCTTGCTGCTGTCTCCACAGCGCTGGCAGAGATACTCGGGGCAGCGATCGGACTGAACATGCTTTTTGGTCTGCCGCTGAACATCGGCGGGGGCCTTACAGCGGGCCTGACTCTGTATATGATCTTATCAAACAGTTACCGGAAAATAGAAAAATGGATCATCGGCTTTGTGTCCCTGATAGGGCTGGGCTTTCTTTTCGAACTCAGTCTGGTCACGCTTAACTGGGGCAGCACGCTCAAGTATTGGGTCGTCCCCTCCATGCCCTACGGAGCGCTTCCTGTTGTCATGAGTGTCCTGGGGGCGGTAGTAATGCCGCACAATATTTTTCTGCATTCAGAAATCATACAGAGCCGGCAGTGGAACCTCGAAGGGGAAGAGATGATAAATAAGCAGCTCAGGTTCGAATTCATGGATACCCTGACTGCAATGCTGACCGGCTGGGCCATAAACAGCGCCATGATTTTAGTGGCTGCTTCTGTTTTTCATGCAAATGGGGTAATGGTAACCGAACTCCCCCAGGCCCAGGAGACCCTTAGGCCGCTTATGGGAAATGCCGCTGCTGTTGTATTTGCCCTTGCCCTCTTGCTTGCGGGCTTTTCCTCATCGATTACCTGCGGCATGGCCGGAGGGAGTATATTCGCGGGGATCTCGGGAGAACCCTTTGATATTTCGGACAACCACTCCCGCGTTGGTGTCATACTCACCATCGCCGGAGGTCTACTGGTTATCTTCTTTCTCAAAGACCCTTTTCAGGGGATTATCTGGAGCCAGATATTCCTGAGTATTCAACTGCCTCTGACAGTATTTGGCCTGATTGCGCTGACTTCTTCAAAGAAAGTAATGGGGAAATTTGCAAACTCCTTCGCAAACAAAATCGTTCTGTGGGCAATCGCGATAATCGTGTCTATCCTGAATTTAATGCTGCTCGTTCAGATTTTGAGTGGGCATAACTAACGCAGGCAATAAAAGATATTTCGATCCTCCCGCCACGAGAGTTGAAGGGACGACGCAAATCCGTACAGTACATTGTAGCCGGATGCATACAGCGGGGTTTTCGGATTATCAGTGACCCTGCAGATTCAGATTTTCCTGTTTGGCATTATTGAGTCTTGAAAACTTAATACAGTAGAACTCAAGCTGTTCGTTCCCTGTAATTTAAACACCTCATTTGTGATAAGCCCGACAAAATCTTCCGCAGGCAGCGGCCTGCTGAAGAGAAATCCCTGCGCTTCGTCGCAACCATGTGAGCATAAAAATTCGAGCTGTTCAAGATTTTCGACCCCCTCAGCGGTAACTTTCAGATTCAATTCGTGCGCCATTGAAATGACCGCCCGTGAAATCGCGTCGTCATTGAGGTTTTTTGTCAGCGAGCTGATAAAGGACCGGTCGATTTTAATTTTATCTATCGGCAGGTATTTCAGGTAGCTCAGGGATGAGTATCCCGTTCCGAAATCATCGATCGAACACTGTATGCCAAGGGCCTTCAATTGCTGCATGGTCGAAGCGATAAGCTCAGAATCCTTCATAATAATGCTTTCCGTGAATTCGAGTTCCAGGAATTTCGGATCCAGACCGACCTCGTCCAGTATCTTTTTCAAAGAATCTACAAAGTCCTCCCGAACGAATTGGTAAGTCGAAATGTTGATCGCTATATGGATGGGTGGAATACCTGCTTCCTGCCAGGCCCTGTTTTGGGCGCACGCTGTGAAGATCAGGAATTTTCCAATCTGGTCGATAAGCCCCGACTCTTCAGCCAGCGGGATGAATTCCGCAGGACTTACCAGACCGTATTCGGGATGACGCCAGCGCGCAAGTGCCTCCGCCCCGACAATTTTGCCTGTTTTTAAATCCAGTTGGGGCTGGTAATATATTATGAACTCTTTTTGATTAACTGCCCTGCGTAGGCTGCCCTGCATTCTTGCCCTCTCTGTCGCATTCGTGTCTATTGTAGAAGTGTAGAACTGGTAATTGTTTCTACCCTGCTCCTTGGCATAATACATCGCTGCATCCGCATTTTTCAGGAGGGCTTCGACGCCGTCCCCATGATCCGGGAAAATACTGACACCCAGGCTTGCTGTAATGAATACTTCAGTGCCTGCCAATACGAATGCTTCGGAAAGTTGCAGAAGTATTTTCCGCGCAATAACAGAAATGTCATCTGCAAATTTTATGTCAGTAAAAAGTATCACGAACTCATCTCCGCCGAGTCTGCAGGCGGTGTCCACCTCCCGGATGATTTTTTTCAGCCTCTTTGAAACCGCCCTTATCAGGAGATCGCCTGTATCATGCCCCATGGTGTCATTGACGACCTTAAAGCGGTCAAGATCGATAAACATGACGGCAAGCAATTCTTTGTGCCGCCGGGCCTTGGCCAGCTCCTGGCCGAGCCGGTCATTAAAGAGAGCGCGGTTAGGCAACCCGGTCAGTCCATCATAGAAAGCAAGTTTTCTTATCTGTTCCTCGTTTCTTTTGCGGTCGGCGATATCCTCACAGGTTGTCACAAAGGCGAAGACATCTCCCTCCGGAGAGGTAACTACATCAGACATCAACTGTACCGGAAACATAGTCCCGTCCTTTCTGACATTTGTAGTTTCACGTCTGAAACTTTTCAGGACAGGTTTAAACAACGGCTTCCACGTTTCCGGGGGGCCGAATATCCTGGAGTCCTTCCCTAAAAGTTCGTCAACACGGTAGCCGTGCATTTCGGCCTCAGCCGGATTTGTATAAAGGATCTTTCCGGTCCGGTCGCTGATTGTCACGCCTAATTGCATTGTTTCGACGGCCTTTTGCAGCGACAAGAGCGTTGCCTCGTTTTTTTTGCGCTTTTTCATTTCTTCTTTCCACCTCCGGTAGAGAATCAGAAGAAGAGAAAGCAAAAGAAGGTAATTAAAATTGATGAGTACGTCCATGTAAGGAACGCTGGCTGTAAAGCCGAGATATTTGAAAAAAATATGCCCGAAACTCAAAAAGAAATTATATATCGTGAGAGAAAAAGTAAGTAACAGTATGAAAGTCAGGTAGATCAGATATTTGTTTCTTATTTTTTCCATTTGTTTATCCCCTTATGGCATATTCGCAATATCTTCTCATTGGCTCTCATTAATTTTTCTTCTGAGAAGCATGCATGGTTTATCAGCCGGGTCTGAGTCTAGTATTTTTTTATTCAGAATAACTACTTTGAACAATGCATAGAAAATCGTGAATATTACTGAAATTGACAGTATGTAGGCCAGATATTTCATATCACCCCTCCTGGCTTTATTTCCGTTTCAGACCCATCAAGCAAGAAAAATACAAAAATGAGTAGGTTCATAATCCACTCTACATTATTAAAAATATTAAATAAGTAAAAATACATGAATAGTCTGCAGGCAGTTATTGAAAATGTCAACTTTTTCAAAATTATTTGAAATTAATGACTGGCAGAAATAGTCCGGAAAATGTTGCAAAAACGTAAAAAAGGATTGCAATTATCTGTTGTTATTATAATACTGCCTGAACAGACACAGCCTTCCGGATGATGCCGGCTTTTCGTGTCAGTAAAACTCTTTCAGCGTTGCTTCTATTTTCGAGATATCGAACTGCTGCTTTACAAGGGGGCTGCCCTCTATAACAGACATCCTTTCTTCATAGGCAGGCCGGTTATTTTTGAAGAGTACACCCAGAGGTATTCGGTCACCCCATTCAAGGGACCTTCTAAATGCCTCTGTTCTGTCTTCGGGATTATAATCAGGTTCGAGGTGATATACCCTCTGCCGGTACCATTCATAGGTATTGACCTTGTTGAAGGTCACACAGGGCTGCAGGATATCGACAAGTGAAAAGCCCTTATGGCCCATAGCCTCTTTTATAAGTCCTTTCAGATGTTCCATGTCTGCTGAGAAGCCCCTTGCCACAAAACTGCAGTCAAGGGCTATAGCAAAGGCCAGGGGATTGAACTGCTCTGAAAATACTCCCAGCGGCTGATTTTTCGTTTTGATCCCCTCCATACTCGTTGGCGAGGCCTGACCTTTTGTAAGGCCATATATCTGGTTGTCATGGACAAAAAGCTTTACACCTATGTTCCTTCTGATTGCATGAAGCAGGTGATTGCCGCCTTCCCCGTAGCAGTCTCCGTCTCCTGCAACAGCAACCACAGTCATTTCGTGGTTAGCCAGCTTCAAGCCCGTCGCAACCGGCAGGCTCCTGCCATGGAGACCATTGAAGGTATTGCATTTGAGGTAGTGGGGAAGCTTTGCTGCCTGTCCTATGCCTGATACAATGGTGAACTGGTGCGGTTCCATGCCGAGTTCCACAACCGCATTCTTAAAGGTATTGAGAATGCCGAAGTTCCCGCAGCCCGGGCACCAGGCCGGTGTTCTGCCTTTATAATCTTCCAAGGTGGACATTGATCTCTCCTGTTAAAGATTCCAAAGTGAAGGGTCTTCCATCATATCTGTTGATCCTTGCCGCAAACTCATAACCTGTCTCTGCCCGCATAAGACGCGCAAACTGTCCGGTAGCGTTATTTTCTATACAGATACAAAGCTTGGCGTTTTTCAGGATTTTCAGATAATCAAAGCCCTCGGTTGAAGGGAAAGGATATAGTTCGCTGAAATGAAGTACTGCAATTTTCTGCTCCTTTGAAAGAAAGTCAACGGCCTCTTTCATCACGCCAAAGGTAGAACCCCATCCAACAAGGAGCACCTCTGGGTCAGGATTGCCCCACAGCAGCGGAGGAGCTATCTCCCTGATTATATTCGGCAGCTTCTTAAATATCCTCTTTTGCACCATTGCGACTCTTGTCGCGGCATCCTCGACAATATGCCCTTCCTCATCGTGTTCATCGCTGTCAGTTACCACAACATGCCTTGCATCACCCGGAACAGCAAGTGGAGATACACCGCTGTCAGTGAAGGCGTGCCTTTTATATTCAGAGAGGTTATTAAACGCATCGCCACGGAGTCTGTAATCAGTGTACCTGAGCCTGCCCGTGTCAAACCCGTCAAATGTCCATTGGGAATCAGCGAGGTACTGGTCAGTCAGGATAATGACAGTTATCTGGTATTTTTCAGCCAGATCAAAGGCCTTGTTGGTAAGATAGAATGCCTGCTCAGGAGTACCCGGGGCAAAGATGACCCTCGGGAATTCGCCGTGAGCTGTATAGAGGGCGAACTGCAGTTCCCCCTGCTCTGTCCGCGTCGGAAAGCCTGTTGCAGGTCCCGGTCTCTGCCCGAGCGCTATCACAACCGGAGTCTCTGTCATTGCAGCAAGAGACAGTCCCTCCACCATAAGGGCAAAGCCGCCTCCTGAGGTGCCTGTCATCGCCCTTGTCCCCGCAAAAGAAGCCCCCAGGGCCATATTAATGGCAGCAATCTCGTCCTCTGCCTGTTCAACTATAATCCCATAGTCCACCTCTTTGCCGGCAATATAATTCATGATCCCTGTGGAGGGCGTCATGGGATAGGCAGAATAAAATTTACATCCCGAGGCCACTGCGCCAAGGCCTATCGCGTCACTTCCGGCTATCAGCATCTTTGGCTTTGACAGAGGAGCGGCAGCGAACGAGCATTTGACACATTTTTTAACCGCATAGTCATGCCCTGCCATAGCTGCAGCCTTATTTTGTTTTATCACCTCTTCGCCCTTTTTCTCAAAGGTGCTCTGGAGTATAGCGAGGAGCACATCGAGGTCCATCCCTATCATCCCCATCACGGCACCGACAGCAACAGTATTGGCCATGATTTTACTGCCGCCGTGTTCTATGGCCAGTTGCTCGAAAGGAATATCAAGAAATTGAGGCTTGTCATGCTGCTGCTTTAATGAAGCTGAATCATATATTATCCGGCCAAACTCCGAAAGCTCTTTCTCATAATTGGTTATGCTTTCTTTATCAAAGGCAACTACGATATCAACTATGTCTCTGGAGGCCATGACAGGATGGTCCGCAAACCTTACCTGGAAGAAATTATGGCCGCCCCTAACACGGGATTCATAGTCCTGATGGGTAAATACATGATAGCCTGTGCGGGAAAATACCAGGCCGAGCGTATCTCCGATAGTCTGTATTCCCTGACCGGCCTCGCCGCCGATTTTTATTGTATAATCCATGTATCCATCAACCCCCAAAACGCATAAAAAATGCAGATGTTGTGAATAAATTAATTTTTCGATTCCTTAGCATACATCTAACCAATTGCGTTCCTTATATAGTTGTCCACAAGAGCACTTCAGAATAAACAATAAAATTATCGAGTTAAATAAATTTGTGAACAATGTCTGCATTTTTAATATTAACCTTTTTTTACGAAGGTTTCCATGAACCTGCTCAGCCACATGATATGGCTCTTTTCCTCGTTGATGATTTCGTCGACAACATCCTTTTCCCTTACAACATCACGTATCGTATGGAAATAAAGCAGAGTCTCTTTCTCAAAACCCATCGCAAAATCCACCGCTGCCGACACAGTATGCACGTGTTTCAGGTCGGGAAGCGACTTGTGTTTGCCGAGGAAAAATTCAGATTCTACGATCGCCCGGAGGTACTGCGAGGCCTCTTCCCAGCCTTCAGGTTCCACCCCGCCGCTCATTTCCTTCAATTCCGAGAACATCTTCTCGTGGACGAGTTCCTTTGCCGCGAGTTTTTCGAAAAGCTTCTTTAATTCACTATCATGTTTAAACCTCTCTGCCATGGTCGTATAAAACTGATAGCCCAGCTTCTCTGTCTGCACTGCCTGTTCAATGACTTCGCTGATAGAATATTTCTCCATGTTTCCTCCCGGCAATGTTTATGTCGATAATAGTTACAGTCTATTCGATATTCAGGACATCGTCAATACATATCACACCCTTCTCTATTAGAAGTCCCAAAAATATAAAGCCGCCGCAGGGCATGGCATCTCCTTCTTGCAGTATGAAGTCGCAATCACCCTCATAAAACGGACAGCCCGGACAGAGGACTTTTCTGAGGCCCTCTTCTGTCTGCAGACCTGGCCTTTTATTGGACTTCTTAAGGGGGATTTGCTTCCCCATTTCTATCAATCGCTTTGCAATAACAAAACCCCTGCAGGCAAGCTCCTCGTCCTTTGATGCCTTGTAATAGACACAGAAATTGCCACAGAGATTTTTTACCAGGTCCATTATTGGGTTGAACTCCTTTATTCATTCCGGCATTACCAGCTTACCAATTCGTTATCTTGTCTGAGTTTATCAAAAGGTATTTCATAGTTCAATCCCCAATATTTTCAATAGGTGGCGGAGAAACATAAAAATATTCCTCGAGTTAAGATATCGGGTGGTTTTTTCCTGATGGAGTATTCAATTCAAACATAAAGCAAACAGAATTGACAGCCGACAGCAGGCAGGCACCCATAGGTCGTATCAAGACGCCAATGGATGCGTACCTGCTGCCGGAGAATATTAGTTAGTTACGCACTGCCGTTTTTTTAGGATTGTGCACCGCAAAAAGATGCTGTTTGAAACCCGCATTAGCCAGCATCCTGATGATCCTTATCTGGTCCACTGTGCTTAGGCCGGCGATTTTAGCGTACAATCTGAAGCCGTCACCTTTAAAAAAATCAATGCTTCCTTTTCTTTGCAGGGAATCAAAAAGGTCTTCAATAGACTGAAGGATTACAGCCTCGGCAAAGGCTGCTATCTTTGACTTGGTTTTTTGTCCGCTTCTGAAAATTGAGCTGGGTGCTATCTTTTTCTGCCAGACGGGAACAGCTGATGTTTCTAAAGCAAGATTGCCCTTAATCATACCGCCTCCTTGGATAACTTCGTCATCTTATAAACATCTTTTCTTTCGACTCTCATGCCAGAGCAGTCATCATGTGGTTTATCTGATAATAAAAAATCTATCTTTTCAACCAGGTCGTCAAATTCAAACGGTTTTTCAATATAGTCGGAAAAACCCAGAGCATTGATTATTTTGATTACATCAGAATTAGCATGGGCAGTAGCAACAATCACATGCATACAGGGGAAATACTTCACTACCCTGACCAACAAACCAAAACCGTCCATCACAGGCATCTTTAAATCCGTCAGAAGGAGATCGACTTTAACCGACCTCATTATTTTTAATGCACGCTCACCGTTTTCCGCCAGCATAACGTTATATTCTCTGTTAATCTGCCTGAGGCCTTCTGCGAGGCTTCTAAGATAATTTATTTCATCGTCGACAAGTAAAATATTTTTCATGGCAAAAAAACTCCTTTTATTAATGCTGGTTTCAAAGCATTCTGCCGGGCAAAATATGCCGGCTCCGGTGTTTGTATATCATCTCCCAGAATTTGTATTATCTTTTCGTTAAGATCATTACGACTGAAGGGTTTTTCCATGCAATGCCTGACTCCAAGGAAACGGAGTTTTTCATTGATCTCTGCGTCTTGTAAACCGGTCATTGCAATTGCCTTAATAGCAGGGTGTTTAGCCGATATGTAGCTCAAAAGCGTAAACCCGTCTATTACAGGCATGTTAAGGTCTGTCAAAACCAGGTCCACCTTTGTAGTCCTTAGCACATCAATCGCCTCAGCCCCGTTTTCAGCTGTCAGGACCTTAAACCTTACTGATAAATCGCGAAGAAATCTTGAAATTATGAAGAGAATTGTCTCCTGATCATCAACTACCAGAATTGTTTTCATGCTTTATTAGAAGCAAGATCAATGCCTGTTTAAATTATGTGATATTTCAATGGGTTACTGATTCAAATTGTGCAAAACAGGTCATTTTGAACCATTCAATTTGGGCCATAGGGGCTATTTTGAGCCACGTGGTTTATGTCAGGTTAAAATCCCTGACCTTTCTTTTGAGTGTGGAAAGTGAAATTCCGAGGGCTTTGGCTGTTTTTGTGAGGTTGCCTGAAAGTTCTTCAAGCGCGTACTTGATA
>Ga0299912_10001992_pt1 | contig 16669 bp, 20 predicted proteins | sample RVTome_2_FD_207667 | JGI IMG/M metagenome (GOLD analysis project Ga0299912, IMG submission 207667) | Soil microbial communities from uranium-contaminated site in the Upper Colorado River Basin, Wyoming, United States - RVT95D214 (version 2) ... | reverse complement strand
GATCGTCGACGAATACGTACAGGTCCTCAGACGCCTTGGATTACAGAACGAGCGAGAGTTAGAAGAACTGCTGAGCCTCTTTGCCAGCGGTTTGCATATTGTTTTCACCACCAGCACACCTCAATTGCATATAGTCGCGGATGATCCTGACGATAACAAGTTTATCGAATGCGCCGTGGCCTTAAAGGCCGACTGTATTATTTCAGGAGACAAGGCGCTTATAGAGATCAAAGACTATATGGGTATTAAGATCGTTACTCCCAAAGAGTTCCTTGGGCAGTTTGTCCGTGCCGAGCCTCATTAACCCCTGCCCAGAAAAAACCCTTGCTACTTTATTTTACGTAAATATCTTTCGCTATCTTTCTTGTGAGTGATGGCGAGGATAACTACATCCCTGGAAACGATTCGATAATATGCTCTAAAATCACCGCTTCGCAAACGATAAAGAGGCGGATCAAAACCCGTCAGCCTCTTTATCCTGGTCTTGCCAAAGGGCACAGGGGATTGCCCTAAATAATTCTTGATGTCCTTGGTAAGTTGGAGCGCGTCTTCGATCTCAATTTTTTCAATCTCCCGTTGGGCAGCTGCACTGAATATAACGTTAAATCTTTCTTCTGCCACGGCTGCTTTCCAGTCTTTTGATCATATCATCGGCCGTCATGCCGCCATGGGCCTGATATTCCGCATATGCCTCCTCAACCCTCTCCCTAAAGGCGGGATCATTCTCAATGAGGTAATCGGCCAGATCGTCCTCCGTGATGTGATGGAGAATGGCCTTAGGCTTTCCGTAAGCGGTGACGATGATATCCTCCTTTTCCGCCTGCTTCAGTATGTCCATGGTCTTGTGCTTCAGCTCTTTGACTCCGGTAAAACGCATAGTAAGCCTCCCTAAAAAGTTACACTAAAGTATAACCATTCGGCAAAAATGCGTCAACAAAAAATTTAAGTGTACTAATTTAGATGCGCTATTGTAAAAATATCTTGACTATTCGACCACAAAGATATAAAATGCTTACATTAGATAGAATAAGTTTAAAAGTAAATGTTGGATCAAGATAAGAATGGGAACACTAAGATCAGCATGGCGGGGTGGAACAGATTACACGGGAGTCCCCCTCGATGACATCTGTGTACACTTAAGAGCCTGGCGAGAATCCACTCGGGAATTAATCCATAGGCTCAAGAATTACGAATCGCAGGTCACGCAAAATGTGAAGAGGATAGAGTATGTCGATGATGTAAAAGACTTTATCCTGCTCTCCATTGATTTATTTTCTCGTTTCTTGTCAGATTATGATCGGCTTTTGGCCGAAATTCCGACAGGTGTCACAGAAGCGCACGTCGAAATCATTTCTCAAATCGTGAGAAGAAGTGACTATCACGAAAAGTCCTGTGTCCAATTCAAGCATGATCACATAGAAAGAAACCTGAAAGATGAATCAATGCGGCAACTTCTGGATCGTATATACAGCGATACTGCAAATGAAATAGTCAATTACTCTGATCTCCATAACGTCATTCCTCGACTAAGAACGTACATTGGAAGCAGACCAAAAGGCGGCGATAAATATCGTTTGTCAGCCGAGGATGCTGACGTGTTGGAGTTAAAGCCGAACGTTTTCGGAATAGGCCTGAATTTGAACTACGTGATAAAAAGACTAAGACAAATTTTTCAGAAGAAGATTTAATGAGGCAATCAAGCCGATCGTTTGCAGCGCCGACCGATTTTTGACGTAAGCTGTAAAAAAATGACAGTAACGATCACAAATAAGGAGTTGAGCCATGGCTGATCTCGATACTGAAAAAATGAGGCAACTCAACGAACGTAGTCGGTTTTACACCAGACACATCTGGCAAGTACCCTTTGCGTATGTGGCAGTTATTGCATGGGCAATTGAAAAAGTCCCTTCAGTTTCCGAACAACTCCGTGGTCCTCTGCTGATCGGGCTCGGTTTATTTTCTCTATCGGTGTTAGTCTTCGTTATTCACATGAAGTACTATGAAAGGCGGGCTGTTAACGCACTTCAGGATTTTGAGCAGAAAAAAGGATTGAGGGAAAAATCGGGGGGGGCAAGTCCATGGTACATGAGCTTTACATGGTACATCCGTCTCATGTTGCTCATTGCGACATTTGCTTTTTTTCTGCTGGGCCTTTTCTATCTCAGGCTACCTGACTCGCAGTGGAAGTTCCTAGCGATCACCCTTGCAGGCTGTCTCCTTGCTGTTTTACTTGGCACAATTCTAATAAAGGACAGAAAGCGTTCGAAAAAACTGATCAGTAGTATAAGGGAACGAATGTCTTAGACAACAGCCAACCTGCCGCTACACGTTGATCGGAAAGGCCCGGCGGCTTTTGTAGCAACGCGGGCCGAAAGGTGAGGGGTTAAATCTTTACCCTTCTACTTTTAAAAAAAATTGCTCAGAAAATAGCTTTAAAATCCCTCCCCACCTCCCTTTACGAAAGGGAGGGGTAACCTCCCCCTTTGAAAAAGGGGGATTCAGGGGGATTTTTATAGTTCGTGGGTGAAGTACCTGTCATGCCGAAGGTGGCTCTTTAGCCAATGGATTGTTAAGAAAACAGGGAACGCTTAGAATAAGGATTCGACCCTAACGAACTGTTCTATTGATGTTGTTGTGAGCCGGGGAAAGCATGGATTTTGTCTTAGACGATATGAAGCCAAGTGACTGGGATCAAGTGTGTCTCGTGTATGGGGAAGGCATTGCCACTGGTCATGCCACGTTTGAAGCCAGCGCCCCGGCTTGGGAGGAATGGGACGCAGGGCACCTGCGTAAGCCCCGTTTAGTGGCCAGGGCCGGCGATTGTGTTGTGGGATGGGCTGGCCTGAGCCCGGTTTCTGGTCGCTGTGTGTATACAGGGGTGGCGGAGATCAGCCTGTACGTGGGGGCCACGCATAGAGGTCAGGGCGTCGGCTCTGCCCTTCTTGCAGCCATAATCAAAGCCTCGGAGGAGGCGGGGATATGGACTCTGCAAGGCGGCATCTTCCCCGAAAATGCGGCGAGCCTCGCCCTCGTCCAGAAGCACGGATTCAGGGAGGTTGGTCGCAGAGAGCGCCTGGGTAAGATGATCTACGGCGATTGTGCAGGAACCTGGAGAGACGTCATCCTGGTGGACCGACGAAGCAGGGTTACAGGGATAGAGTAGCAAGGTTTACAACCGGGGCGCCCAGTTCAGAGGCATCATTTCGATCACATCCATTGCATGAAGTGTTCTTCGTACTCTCGCTCAAGGATCTCTTTGTGGTGCATCTCCTCCTGGGAAAGCCTGGAAAAGATATCCTCAATTTCCGTCCCTTCGTAGTTACCAAGGAGCATTTGGTACATGTTATAGGCCTCTTGTTCCTTCTTCATGGCAAACATCATCACGTTCTGGGGGGCGCTGTCGGGGCCGATATCCTCGGTGACCATAAAGTCGCTCAGGTGCAGATCCTTGACTGCTTGCTTGCCCTCTATGAGTTCTACGTTGCCCTTCTTGAGGGCATGCTCCAATAGATTCTTGTGGCCTAACTCCTGATTGGCCAGATCTTCGAGCAGGGCCTTGGCCCCTGGATCCTTGACCATCGCTCGGAACATCAGATAGAGCTCATGGGCGTCATGCTCCCTGCGGATGGCAAAGGTCAAGACATCGTTCAAGGATGTGAACTTCATAGCCACCTCCTTACTATAGTTGCTGAGCAACCCCTGCATCCATCACTGCATAGCACCCTTTCCATACTATGCTAAAGCCTGCACTTGTCAAGGAACAATGCACAGCGCCTGAAAACGGAAAATGAGTGAAAAAACAGTTGACAAAGAGGAACGCCGACGGTATAACTTAAAGTGCAATCTTCAAAAAGAAAGGGGGGGAAAAGATGAAGAGATGGCTTTACCTTATTATAGTAGTGGCGTTCTTGGCAGGAGGGATCATCGGCATGGCCTTGGCGCAGGCCGATAAGGTCACCGTTGATAACAAATACCCCAAGAAACTGAAGACGCCGGTGACCTTTAACCACAAGGCCCATGCAGCTGCTGCAGCTTGTACCGATTGCCACCACGAGTGGAAAAAGGAAGAAAGCAAGGCCCCCAAGAAGTGCGCCGAGTGCCACAAGGCGGATGATGCCGGCGAAAAGGGGCTCAAGAAGGTCTACCACAAGAACTGCATTGACTGCCACAAGGAGCTACAGAAACAGGGGAAGAAGACCGGCCCTACCACCAAGTGCTCTGAGTGCCATCCCAGTAAGGCCAAATAGCGAGCATTAAAAGATAAAGAAAAGAGGGGGGGATGTTTCTCATCCCCCCCTCTTTTTTTGACGTCATGAATAAGCAGTAACGCCGTACTCAGCCATTCAACTTTTTTAACTCGGCATCAGACGGTCTGACGTAGATGGGCACCAAAGAGGAGATGTCATCCCTTTCTCCCCTTGCGAGGCGCTGCCGTCCGAGCTCAGCCACCGTCGTGCCTCGGAGGAACCCCAGATGCAGGGGGGCGAAAAGGGCCTTCTCAGCCAATTGCTGCGTGACCAGTTCCCGGCAGGCCTCCACCCCATCCCCCAGAAAGACCGTCTCCTGAGGAGGGATCCGCTCAATCAGGGCTGCAGGAGAGAGGACCTGATAAGGGGTCAATTGCTCGACGTGCCCCCCTACCCCGTTTTTGTAGAGGGCAGCGTAGACCTCACCCTTTCGCGCATCTAAGAGGGGACAAATCTGGTAGGGGGTGAAGGGCAGGTTGCAGGCTAAGGCATCCAGGGTGGGGACACCGGCCACCGGCTTTTCAACGGCCAGGGCCAACCCCTTGACAGCGCTCAGTCCTACCCTGAGCCCGGTAAAGGAACCAGGTCCCAGGGAGACGGCGATACCATCTATCTCATGAAGATCGAGCCGCGCCTCCGCCAGGAGGGCGTGGATGGCAGGGACCAACCCGGCGGATAGGGTCTCCTTTCGATAAAGGGCGTACTCAGCCACTACCTCATCATCGTCGATGATGCCGAGGCTCGCACAAGAGGTCGCGGTGTCGAGCCCCAGGATCTTCATCACTTGGCCCCCTGGGGAAGGATCCTCATGATGTCGTTGTAGAAGATGAAGGCCATGAGGAGGATGATAATGATCAAGCCGATCTGCTGCGCCAGCTCCAGCTTATTTACGCTCAAGGGCCTGCCGATAATGGACTCCAAGGTCAGAAAAAGGAGGTGCCCGCCGTCGAGGATGGGTATGGGGAAGAGATTTATGATGCCCAAGTTGATGCTTATGACTGCGGTGAAGAAGATCAGGCTGAGAATGCCTTCTTGGGCCTGCTTGCCGGCCATCTGGGCGATGAGGATGGGGCCTCCGAGGGCCTGCTTGGCCGGGACGACCCGCTGGATGACCTTGACGATGCTGATCACGGTCAACTTGGTGATAAACCAGGTTTGGTAGAATCCCAGGCCGATTGCCGTGTAAACGGGTTCCCGCTTGAGTACAAATTCGCCGGATGAGATGATTCCGATTTGATAGGTCTTCACCTCCTCGCCGAAGATGTTCTTGACTGTAGCGGCCTGGGGGGTAACCCTTAAGGGGATGATCTTTTCCCCTCTCCTGACGAAGAGCCGCAGGTTCCTCCCCTCGCTCTTGGTGATAACCGAGGGGAGATCAGCCCATTGGGTGATCTTGACATCATCCACCTGGAGGATTACGTCGCCGGATCGCATTCCGGCTTTTTGGGCAATGGAGCCATCCACGACCTTCCCCACGACAGGGGGTGATTGCGGAATTCCCATGACGCTGTACACAAGGGAGAAGATAAAGATGGCGAGTAGGAAGTTTGCCAGCGGACCAGCCAGGATGATGGCCATCCTCTTACGCACGGGTTGATGGATGAAGGCCCTGGCCCGCTCCCTTTTAGGGACCTTCTCCCGCGGGTTATCTCCCAAGGGTTTCACATATCCCCCTAAGGGAAAAGCGGATATCATGTATTCCGTCTCGCCGATCCGCTTGCTGATGAGCTTGGGGCCAAAGCCGAGAGAGAATTTTAACACCTTCACCCCTGTCAATTTGGCAATAAGGAAATGCCCAAACTCATGGATAAAGATCAAGATCCCCAGTACCCACAGAAAAGCTAAGATATAGATCATCGGGACACCTTTTGTATGAATGCTTGGGCCTTCTCCTTGGCCCATTGGTCAGCCTCAAGGACAGCCTCCACCTCGCGCAGAGGGGTCGCTTTGTGTCCATTCATGGTAGAGGCGACTACGTGCGGGATTTGGTCGAAGCCGATCCTGCCCTGGAGAAAGGCCTCCACCGCCGCCTCATTGGCGGCGTTGAGCACCGCCGGCATGGTCCCCCCTGTCGCAAGGGCCTCATAGGCCAGCTTCAGGGAAGGGAACTTTTCACAGTCGGGAGGATCAAAGCTCAGATGGTTTAGCTCAACCAGGTTGAGGTGAGGGAGTTCCATCGCCAACCGCTTGGGGTAGGAGAGGGCATAGGCGATGGGGATCCGCATGTCCGGGATGCTGAGCTGGGCAATGATGGAGCTATCGACATACTCCACCAGGGAATGGACCACCCCTTGGGGGTGTATCAGGACCTCGATCCGCTCAGGCGGGACGCGGAAGAACCAGTGGGCCTCGATCACCTCCAGGCCCTTATTCATCAGGGTAGCGGAATCCACCGAGACCTTGGGCCCCATCTGCCATACCGGATGGGCCAGGGCCTCTTGGGGGCTTACCTTTTTGAAGGCCTCGGCAGGCCTGTTATACAAAGGCCCTCCCGAGGCAGTCAGGATGATCCTCTTTATCCCCTCCCCTCCCATCCTGCTCCCCAGGGCCTGGAAGATGGCGCTGTGCTCGCTGTCGATAGGCAAGATGGCTGCGCCCTTTTCTTGCGCCTTCTGCATGATGATCTCACCGGCCATCACCATCGCTTCCTTATTTGCCAGGGCGATATCCTTCCCCGCGTCGATGGCAGCGAGCAGAGGAAGGACCCCTACTGAACCCACCACCGCCGATACCACCAAATCAACGCCTGGAAAGGTAGCTGCTCGAATGAGCCCTTCTTCTCCATATACCACCTCCACCCCCTCTCCCTTGAGGGCATGCGCATGTTCCTGGTCGAGGACGGAGACAAGGCGGGGTTTAAACGCTCGGATCTGTTCGCGAAGCAACGGCAGGTTCGTCCCCGCGGCAAGGGCGAGCACCTCAAACTCCTCCCTGAACCGTCCCGCAATCTCGAGGGTATTGCCCCCGATAGATCCTGTCGATCCCAGGATGGCCAGCCGCTTCATGATCCCCCGGGAAACATCTTATAGACCAAGAAGTAATAGAGGAAAGGGGCAGCAAAGAGGAAGCTATCCAACCTGTCAAGCATCCCCCCATGCCCAGGGATCAAGGTCCCCGAGTCCTTCACCTTGGCCCCCCTCTTGATCATCGATTCTGCGAGATCCCCCAACTGGCCGAAGAGGGCGATGCCTGTTGCCACCATAAGGGCATCCGCAATCATCAACGTCGGGAAGAACAAGGATCTACAGACGAAGACGGTGAGGATAGCCCCGACAAAGCAGGCGAAAAAGCCCTCGATGGTCTTGTGAGGGCTGATCCGGGGACTGAGCTTATGTCTGCCCAACCAGGAGCCGATAGCGAGGGCAAAGGTATCCCCTATCCACACCGTTGCCACGAGTAAGAGGACCCAGAAGACCCCCTGGGGCAATTTGTTGATCAAGGTGATATGGGACAGGAGGAAGGGGACATAGATAATGCCGAGAAAGGTAATCCCGATTCTGCTCGGCAGCATGGAAAGCTCCTGAGATAAAACAGCATAACCGAAAAAGAGGGCCACGATGATCACGGCCAAGAACAGGATGATCGCCACATAGGATGCCCACTGGAATAAGGCGCAGAGGGCGGCGCCGAGGGCGGTGGCGCCGATCTTTACGCCGGCCTCTTGCTCCGGTAGGGTCATCTGATAAAACTCATAGAGCCCCAAGATGGCAAACACGGATACCATGATAGCAAGGATATAGGGAGGGCCAAAGCGGATCAACAGCAGAAAAGGCGGGACGATGACCAATGCCGTTAACAACCTCTTAAGCATATCAAGACCTCCCAATGCATCGATTGATAGTGCCTGGCCGTGCCCTCACCGGAGTGCAGCGCCCTCCCGAATTTGAGCTGCCGTGAGGCCAAAACGCCTCTCCCTGTCCTGATAGGCAATGCAGGCCAGGATCAATTCTTCCTTGTTGAAATCAGGCCACAGGGTTGCGGTGAAGTAGAGTTCGGTATAGGCGATCTGCCAGAGGAGAAAGTTGCTGATGCGCAACTCGCCGCTGGTGCGAATCAGCAGATCCGGGTCCGGGAGGTCTCTGGTAAAGAGATACCTGGGGAAGGTCTCAGGCGTGATATCGTCTTTGGTGACCCTGCCCGCTTCTATGTCCGCGATGATCGCCCTGACGCCGGCAACGATCTCCGAACGCCCCCCATAGCTGAGGGCAAGGTTGACGATGAGGCCTTTTTTGTGTCGGGTCATCTCAACTGTCTCCACGAGGAGATCGCGGATAGGGGTGGGAAGGTCCTCTAAGTCTCCGATGATGTTGAGGCGAAGGTTTCTCTTGAGCAACTTCTCTCGCTCCTCCTGCAGACGTTTTTGCAGGAGTCTCATGAGGGCACTCACCTCTCTTCGCGGACGGCGCCAATTTTCCTTGGAAAACGCATAGAGGGTGAGGATCTTGATCCCAAGCTCTTCACATGCCTCCACCACGGCTTGGGCTGCCTCGAGTCCCCTCTGGTGTCCTTCCATCCTCGAGAGGCGTTGCCTCTGCGCCCACCGCCCATTTCCATCCATGATGATGGCAATATGTCGGGGCATCTTTTTCGGATCGAGCCTCTCCATATTTCTTTCTTGACGTGTCATTATCTCGGATTAAGGGAGATTATTCCCTGAACGAGCGCCCTTCGGATCGGAAGACATCTTCAGTCTACGAGTTCCGGTGAAGTCGCACTGCACGTCAACTGTAACACAACTATCGGGGCTTTGCAACAAAGGAGACTATGAGGACTCATGAGAGATCGGCTCTATTGTTAAAAGGGTGAGGGAGCAGAAGATACCGCTCCCTCACCACCTATACCTCGACGACCGCATCCACTGGGCAGACCTCCATACAGGTCCCGCACTCAGTGCATTCATCCTGCTTTATGACGTATTTCTCCTCGCCTTCCTCGATGGCGTCTGCGGGGCATTCCTCGGCACAGGTTCCGCACGCCACGCACTCATCATTGATCTGATAAGGCACTGCTCTCACCTCCTTACTATCATATTTCCATTATTTCCTTCTCTTTTGCCTCAATCACCTCATCTATTTTTTCGACGAAGGCATCCGTTGTCTTTTGTACCTGATTCTGCAAGTGATGTAATTCATCCTCGGAAATATCCTTCCCCTTTTCCATTGTCCTCAACTCTTCAATGACATCCCTCCTGATATTGCGCACACCGACCTTGCTGCTCTCACCCATCTTTTTAACCAACTTAGCCAACTCTTTTCTTCGTTCCTCCGTCAGCCTCGGAATGGTGATGCGTATAACCTTTCCATCGTTCGCCGGGGTCATCCCCAACTCGGACTTCAGAATCGCCTTTTCTATCTCGCCAATCAAGGAATTATCCCACGGTTGAATAACGATGAGCCTGCTCTCGGGTACCGAGAGGGTGGCTGCCTGATTGAGGGGGGTGGGAGTTCCGTAATAATCCACCCGGATGTCATCCAAGAGGGCTAACGAGGCCCTGCCCGTGCGCACCTTTCCCAGCTCCTTCTCCAAGGCGGCAATGGTCTTTTTCATCTTCATTTCACATTCTTTGATGGCCTGTGGTTCCATAGGATCACCTAACTAATCAACGTCCCTTCTTTCTCCCCTAAGATTATCCTCTGCATATTCCCCCTCACCCCACTGTTAAAGACAATCAGGGGGAGTTGATGCTCCATGCAAAGGGAAATGGCCGTTGCATCCATCACCCGCAGCCTCCTCAGCAATACCTCCTGGTACGAGATGGTATCGAATTTTACTGCGGCAGGATTCTCTAAAGGATCAGCATCATAGACGCCGTCCACCTTCGTGGCCTTAAGGATAATTTCCGCCCCTATCTCCAGGGCCCGCAGGGAGGCGGCTGTGTCCGTGGTGAAATAGGGGTTGCCCGTTCCGCCCACGAAGATGACCACCTTTCCTTCCTTCAGGTCCCGCAGGGCATGGCTGCGTACATAGGGGATGGCCATCGCACCTACGGGCACGGCAGACTGTACAGAGGTAGGGATCTCTCGCCTCTCCAATGCGTCCTGCAAGGCCAAACCATTGATGATAGTGGTCAACATCCCCACCTGATCCGCAGTCACCCTTTCTAAGTCATATTCAGCGGCCTGCGCCCCTCGGATGATATTGCCACCTCCGATCACCACGGCGATCTCGACCTTTAACCCTCTCAGCTCTTTTATCTCCTCAGCCAACTCCCGTAAGGCCGCGGGCTCTATTCCTACCCCTGCCTCTCCTGCCATTACCTCACCACTGAGCTTTATCAATATCCGTTTATATGTGGGCTGTTTTTTCATTGAAGATGGCCATAGTCAGGCCGCGGCATCAACTGTCGTCTTCCCCTAAGATCTCTCCCAGTTGATACCTGGTGAAGCGTCGCACGATAATATTCTCCCCCAACTTGGCTATGGTATCGGACATAAAATCCTTGACGGTTATATCAGGATTCTTAATATAGGCCTGCTCCAGCAAGCACTGTTCCGCAAAAAATTTCTCCAGCCTTCCTTCCACGATCTTATCAACCACCTTTTCGGGTTTGCCGGACGTCGCGGCCTCGGCCCGCAGAATCTCCTTTTCCTTCTCTATGATCTCTAGGGGAACGTCTTCCCGGCTGATAGCGCTGGGGTTCATGGCTGCAATGTGCATAGCGATGTCTTTCGCCAAGGTCTGGAAATCCTTTGTCCTGGCCACAAAATCCGTCTCACAGTTTATATCCACCAAGACCCCTATCTTGCCCCCCGGATGTATATACGAGGTAATAAGGCCCTCGGCGGTCTCCCGTCCCACTCTCTTTGCTGCCTTGGCCAAACCCTTCTTGCGCAGAAAGTCAATGGCTTCATTAATGTTTCCTGCGCACTCCAACAGGGCCTTCTTACAATCCATGAAGCCGACCCCGGTCCTCTGTCTCAATTCCTTAATAGCGTCCGCGGATATCTCCATCTCTCCTTGGCCTCCTCAGGCGAGATTAGATCTTCTTGTCATGCTAGTCTTCTTCCTACCCATTTTCCTCTGCATCCCCGCTCTCTTCTTTTCCTGCAGCTTCCCCTTCAATCCTTTCATCACGCGCGGTTTCTATCGGGGTCTCTCCCCCTGTTTGTCCTTGGAGTTCTTCCTCGCGGAGCCTCTTTCCTTGAATCGCGGCATCGGCAATCTTGGTGGCGAAAAGGCGGATGGCCCGTATGGCATCGTCATTCCCCGGGATCACATAGTCTATCTCATCAGGATCACAATTGGTGTCCACAATGGCTACCGTGGGGACCCCTAGCTTCCGCGCCTCACTCACTGCTATCCTCTCACGCTTGGGGTCAACGATGAAGAGGGCCCCGGGAAATCGATCCATATCCTTGATGCCCCCGAGATACTTGCTCAGCTTGGCCCCCTTTTTTTGCAATTGTAAAATCTCTTTTTTAGGAAGCCCCTGGAACTCCTCATTCTTCTCCATTTTTTCCAGTTCCTTGAGCTTATCGATACTCTTCTTTATTGTCTGAAAATTGGTAAGGGTACCTCCCAACCAACGATGATTCACATAAAACATGCCACAGCGCGTAGCCTCTTCATAGACGGCCTCCTGGGCCTGTTTCTTGGTCCCGACAAAGAGGATCTTTTCCCCTTTGGCAACCTTATTCCGAATAAAGTCATGGGCTACATCTAAAAATTTGACCGTCTGCTGCAAGTCGAGTATGTATATGCCATTCCTTGCCCCAAAGATGTACGGTTTCATCTTGGGGTTCCAGCGCTTTGTCTGGTGGCCGAAATGAACCCCAGCCTCCAATAACTCTTTCATCGTAACAACGGACATAAGACCTCCTTGTGGTTGTATCTTCCGCCCCCTTCATCTCGTTTGGAACCCTCGCAGGCACCCCCAAATCGATCAGGGAGCGTGTTTAATGAGAATGACCTTTAGCACACCACCTCCCATTTTGCAAGAGAAAATTTGGGCCGATGGTCACACGTGCAACCCCCGTACTTTCCTTGCTGTCTTATTGCCAGGGAGGGGGAATGAAACGACGCCCTGTTCGTCTTCCTTGAACCTCTCTCTTCCTTCTGGTATAATGTCTGCATATGGATAAGATCTCACAACTCGTAAACAGGCTTTTCTTTATAAACGGAGAGAGGAGAAGGCCCAAGATCATCGACCTCTATATCTTGAAGGAGATCTTGGTCCCCACCGGGATCGGGATGGGAATCTTTACCTTTATCTTCCTGGTAAGCAAGCTGTTCCGAGTCACGGAAATGGTCGTAGAAAAAGGCATTCCTCTGATTTATGCAATAAAAATCTTTTTGTGTCTCATACCGGCCTTTCTTGTCTTTGTCGCCCCCATGTCCCTCTTGCTCGGAATCCTCACCGCCCTGACGAGATTGTCCGCAGACAACGAGATCATCGCCCTCAAGACATCGGGGGTCGGCCTCTACAGGCTGAGCCCCGCGGTGATCTTCCTCTCAGTGATCACCTTTGTCTTTACCACCTTTCTCGTGTTCTATGCCGTCCCGTGGGGGAGTCAAAACTTCCGTGAGACCCTCTTTCAGGTTGCCGGGTCCCAGGGGAAGCTGGACGTAAAGGAACGCATCTTCACCGCCCCTTTTGGCGACTTGGTCATCTATGTGAACAAGGTCTCCCCACGGGAAAAGATGTTGGAGGGGATCATGATCTACGATGAGAGGGATCCTCAGATAAACAGCGCCATCGTTGCCCGCAGGGGGTATCTCACCCCTGATCCCAAGGACCAAAAATTGGTGTTGCACCTCTTCGATGGGAGCATTCATTCTCAGGAGGTGCAGGAGGAAACCTATCGCACCATCAACTTCAACACCTATCAGTTCACCATATTCCTGAAAGAAGAGATGGCAAGGGAACGCAAGAGGGCGCGGGTGCGTATGTTGGAAAAAGAGATGTCCATCAGTGACTTGCGTGAGAAGATCAGGGGGTTGAGGGAACAGGGGAAAAACATCCGTCCTCAACTGGTGGAACTCCACTTTAAATTTGCCATCCCCTTTGGCGCCCTCATCTTCGGCCTTGTGGGGCTCCCCCTCGGGGTGCAGCGCACGCAATCAGGGAGGTCGTGGGGCTTTGTCTTATGTGCCGTTGTCTTCCTCCTCTATTACGTCCTCTACTGTCTGGGAAAGAATTTGGGTGTGAGCGGGATCATATCACCTTTTTTGGCCGCGTGGATGCCCAATATCCTCTTTGGGGCCCTGGGGGCATATCTGTTTGTAAAGACGGCGCAAGAGTCGCCCTTGCTGATCCTGTCCTGGCTGGACAAGGGAATGGAATTCTTGAGGGGAAAATGGAAGAGATTTTTCCGCGAGATGTAGATAAATCATCGAAGCAACTCCCTCTGTCTTTTGGCAATGCGAAGGGTACGAGATTGCAGGGATGGGGAGGAACGAGGATCCTCAGCCGTTACATCGGCCGAGAGTTCTTGAAGCTCCTTTCCCTTTGGGCATTCTCGTTTTTCATGATCTTTTTCATCGTGGAACTCTTCGAAAGGATCAATGTCATCATCGTCAACAAGGCCCCTTTCTTCGTGATCCTGGAGTACTTCCTCTATAAAATCCCTCCTTTTCTTGCCCAGACGCTGCCCTTTGCCACCCTTTTGGCCGCCTTGATCGCCCTGGGGGTCCTCGCGCGGAACAATGAGATCGTGGCCATGAAGGCCCATGGCGTCAGCACCTATCGGATCATGTTACCTCTCTTAGTCCTTGCCGCTTCGGTCACCGCTTTTATCTTCCTCTGCAACGAGACCATTGTCCCCTACGCAGCACGCAAGGCCAGTTATATCTGGTCGGTCAAGGTAAAGAAGGAAGAGGAGCGGGCCTTCTTCCAGCTCAACAAGATCTGGTACCGTGGTGAAAACGCCATCTACAACATTCGCCTCCTCGATCCGAAGAACAATATCCTTCAGGGGGTGACCATCTATTATTTCGACGACCTATTCAATCTCCGCCAGCGCGTAGACGCCCGCGAGGCCCACTGGAACGGGAATGGTTGGACCTTCTATCAGGTAGCCATCAGGGACTTTCTCCCCGGAGGGGAGTTGATGACGGAGATCTACGATCAGAGGGATATCCCCATCCCGGAGAAACCGGAGGACTTTAAGAAGGGGATGCAGGACCCCAATGAGATGACCTACGGGGAACTCAAGGAATATGTGGAGAGGCTCAAGAGTGACGGATACGACTACACCCGCTATGTCGTTGACCTCCACAAAAAGGTGTCTTTCCCCTTTTTGACCCTGATCATGGTCTTGATGGGGAGTCCCCTGGCGCTGGCGGCGAGCCACGGCCGCGGGGGGGGGATCGCTCAGGGGGTGGGGATCAGTATAGGCATCGGCTTCATCTATTGGGTGGCCTTTGCCATCTCCGTCGCCATGGGGTACTCGGGGACCTTCCCGCCCTTCATCGCCGCCTGGGCGCCCAACATCTTCTTCGGCCTCATCGGGGGTTTTATCCTCGAGAGCATCCATCAGTAAACCGCCATAAGCGGTTCATTGCTAGGGGAGTTTTCGCCATGGCCATTATGGAGATCAGCGTCGTACCGATCGGCACCGAGAGCACCAGTATCAGCCCATTTGTCGCCGAGTGTGTGAAGATAGTAGAGCAACAGGGGCTCACGTACGAGGTCACCTCCATGGGGACAGCGGTGGAGGGTGCGGTGGATGATCTGCTCACCCTGGCAGCGCAGATGCACCAGGCCCCCTTTACCCAAGGGGCCCAGCGGGTGCTCACCACCATCCGGATCGATGACCGCCGTGACAAAGAAGTGCGGATAGCAGGGAAGAAGGCGGCTGTCCACAAGCGGCTCAGGGAGCTGGGGGGCGAACGATAACTAACGCATAGGCATCCAGATCGATATACTTTCGCGCTACCCGCAAGACATCCGCTCCGGTCACCTGCTCGATCTCACGGGGATACCGTTGGTAAAAATCCCCCCCGAGGCCATAACGTTCATCGAAGGCCATGGCAGATGCCATGGCACCGGGACCCTGGAGATCGATCGCATGATTCCCGATGAGATATGCCTTGGCCTGTGCCAGTTCCTCCTGACTGATCCCTTTATCCCGTACCTCTCGCAGGATCCTGTCGATCCCCTGGAGCGCTTGCTCCACCTTGGGAGGGCTGGTGGCCAGATACACCCCCAGATAGCCGGGATCGAGATCAGCGCGGACAAAAAAGGCCGTCACATAGGCCAATCCCTCTTTATCCCGCAATTGGATGAAGAACCTTCCCCCCTGTCTGCCCAGGGCGGCTTCCAAGACCTCTAAGGGGAAGCGGTCCTGATCATGTAAAGTGGCACCGAGGAAACCGAGGGCGATGTGGGCTTGTTCCTTCTCCGGCACCACCTCTTCCCGCTTCTTGATCCCGCTGGTCTTGAGCTCTTGGGGGATGGGAGGGGGGGAAAAGGAGGCCCTGCGCATCCCGCGCAAGGCACCTCTTACCGACGTGAGTACCGCCTCCCACCTCGCATCCCCGACAATGGCTACGACCAAGTTCTGGGGAAGGGCATATCGCTTATAGTACCCCATGAGATCCCGCCGCTTGATGCGTCCTATCGTCTCCTCGGTACCCAGGACGCTCAAGCGATAGGGATGCCTTTCATAGAGGGTCTCCCTCAGGAGCCGCATGGTCCAGGCAAGCATTGTGTCCCGCTCCCTGCCCAGGCCAGCCAGGGCCTCTGCCCTGACCTTTCCCACCTCCTCTTGTGGAAAGGATGGTTTGGCGATCACCTCGGCCACCATGCTTAGAAGCTGCGGGAAGTCTTTGCTCAAACCCTTGGCCTGCACGCCGAAGCTGTTGCGCCCTGAAAACGTCCCCAGGGTTGCCCCGATGGAATCCACCTCCTGGGCCAACCCTTGGGCGGTGTGTAGCTCGGTACCCCTTGTCAACATCTCGGAGAGGAAACGGGTGATACCTGCCTGTTTCTCCTTTTCAAACCTCACCCCACCGAGAAAGACGCCGGCAATCCCCACCACGGGCACTGTGTGGTCCTCTTTAAAAAGCAGGGTGACGCCATTCTCCAGCACGGTCTTTTTTATCCCCTCAGTCTCTTGTGCAACGGGCGGCACCTTGCCCAAAGCTGCCATTGATAACTCCAGGGCGTGGCGGTCCAGGGCCTCCTTTTCCCCTTCGGGCACGAGCAGGCACAGGGTAAGGTTTCCCAGGCGCAGGTATCTCCTTGCCACCTCCTTAACCTCTGCAATCCCGACCCGGGAGATCTCTTGCAGATACGCTTCCTCTGTGGTCGCATCCCCCCTGATCATCTCAAAGTAACCGAGCTTCCCCGCCTCACCCTGTACTGTCTCACGGTCATAGGTGAAATCCGTCTCCACCATGACCTTGGCCTTACGCAGCTCCTCTTCATCGACCCCTGCATCCTTTATCCGGGAGAGTTCCCTGGCAATGCCTTCGATCCC
>Ga0299912_10001991_pt1 | contig 16669 bp, 15 predicted proteins | sample RVTome_2_FD_207667 | JGI IMG/M metagenome (GOLD analysis project Ga0299912, IMG submission 207667) | Soil microbial communities from uranium-contaminated site in the Upper Colorado River Basin, Wyoming, United States - RVT95D214 (version 2) ... | reverse complement strand
GCTTTGACCGCGGAGAAGATGATCGAGATGAACAGGGCGATCGGAGTCGAGGGCGCGAAGGCGCTGGCATCTGGTGACCTGAAGGTCTTCGCGGGCGGTTCGTCGGAAGCTCAGGCCGGGTTCGACATGGGGAGGATGCTGTCTGCGATAGGCGTCAGTAGCCAGGGCGCGATGGACGCGATCTTGAACAGGCTCGCTAGGCCGAACGACCTCGGATTCAGAGAGTTCGGAGATCTCGTGAAGGGCTACAAGGCCGACGTGATGTCCGACCGACCTGCCAAGGAAGCGAAAGACAAGAAGTGACAAGCCGTTTGATGGGTCGGCCCTTGGAAAGCCAAGGGCCGAATTGATTCATTTTCATCTACCCCACCACTGTTCTTATCCTTCTGCAATGACTCCACCTCATCGGGGGAACATGCGGCCGGACAATCTTAGGCCAATCTTGCTTGTCAATAAGTTCGATGAGTGCTTCCGATTCTATAGAGACGTGATGGGGTTCAAGGTCGGTTGGGGCAAGGAGGGAGACGGCTATGCCACCTTCTTCGTTGACGAGCATATCAGACTGTCGATTTTCAAGAGAGAGCAGATGGCCGAGACGATTGGTACTTCCGGATTGCCCTCAGAATCGAAGTCCCAGGACAGGATTGCCATCGTATTCGGAGTGAAGGACGTCGTCAGTACATCCAAGGAACTGGAGAAGCAGGGTGCTCGATTCGTCACGCCAGCGATCGTGCGACGCGATTGGGGAATCAGGACGATATTCCTGAGAGATCCGGACGGTAATCTCCTTCAATTCGAATCGCCTCTGCAGAAGGACGAGTGGGCGGAGGAGCTTCGCAAGGAAGCCGGTCTCTACAAGGGCGAGATCTGAGAATCGACCAGCACAACGAAATAGGACTTCGCAATACCGTCAACTTGAGAGTCCGCGGAGGCTTTCGAGATGGAAGAGACTTGGTTGTTGCTGGCCCTTATTGCGGTCCTGCTGTACGGCGTGTCGCAGGTCGCCACGAAGGTGTCTCTGGCGACAATCCCGGCATCAGCGGTCATCTCTCTGTCGATAGTCGTAGCGACTCCGATATGTCTCGCATGCCTCGCGCCATACATTGCCACGGGTGAGTTGTTCGAGACCGAACCGGCAGTGATGGTGCTCGCCCTTGCGGCCGCGAGCTTCGGCCAGTTAGGGTACTACTTCTATCTCGAAGCGGCGGAGAGAGGCTCGATTTCTATCGTGGGCAGCGTGACCGCATCGTACCCGATAATGGTCATCGTCGTCGCCATCGTGTTCCTGTCCGAAGCACCCACAATTCTGCAGCTGGGGGGCGTGATGTTGGTGACATCCTCGATGATAATCCTGTCATTCATGCACGGCAGAGGGCTGGATTCGACGACATATATGGGTAAGTGGTTCGCCCTGTGCATTGCCGCGGTCATCCTCTATGGGCTTTGGGCGATCTTCACCAAGCTTGCTCTTGGCGATATGCCCCCGCTCCTGTTCGTCGGCATCTACGGCTTCGTGATCCCTCCTACTGCGCTCGGCTACTACATGTACAAAGGCATCAGACTCAAGAAAGCGCTGCCCACATGGTCGGTCCCCTTCATCATCGCCATCATAGCCAACGAGATCAGCAACCTCGCGTTCTTCTGCGAAATATACTCCGCGGACCAAGGTCCCGCATCAATCGTGTTCCCCCTCGTCGCCGCAAGTCCGGTTGTTGTCGTTTTGCTGGCTTATGGATTCCTCAAGGAGCGCTTGACCAAAAGAGAGGTGATCCTGGTGGCCCTTGTCATCGTCGGGATAGTCATGGCGTCCTCCATCTGAAACAAGAGAAGGACGAGTGGGGGCAGAGGGATTTGAACCCTCATCGACGGGTTTCCACCACGCGGAGAGCGACTCCGCGCGTTTCGGAACATGGGTCATCGCTCCAGTTAATCATCACTGGTCAGCAAACCCAACGGAAATCATTCCCATAACTGGAGCCCGTAAGGATACCAGACTACCCCATACCCCCGGATGGCTTCGGTAACGGAGCCTCACTTCTTCCTGAGCTTCTGGGCCCTCTTTCTCCTTCTCATCTTCTTCTTGCGCCACTTCCAGCGCTGCTTCCCACGCTTTTTCCAGGCCCGTGAGCTCCTTTTCATGAGTCAGACTCCCTTGCGTACCTTGCGGTACATTGCTTCCTTTTTATATGTCTTTTGATGTCAGTGGCGGGCCGGTCGGGAATTTCGGGCGCTCGAAGCGCCTTTCGAACCCGAGACCACTGGCTTAGAAGGCCAGTGCTATATCCTGGCTAAGCCACCGGCCCATCTGGCATCGGTGTGGGGATGAGGCACTCTTCTATTAAACCTTGGCTGAATTCCGCCCGATGAAAATGTTGGCGTGAAATTCTATATGCTAGGTACAACATCACACAATACGATGTCGAACGTCGAGATCTACGAACTCAAGAAGATGGACCTCAAGAATGCCGTCATCATCGACGGCTTTCCGAGCGTTGGTCTCGTCAGCTCAATCGTCGCAAACTACCTAATCGCCCTGCTCAAGATGGAGTACATTGCCGTCCTGGATTCCGATTCCTTCCCAACTCTGTCATTGATTCGCAACGGCGAACCCCTCGGACCCGCGAGGATTTACGCGCGGCCAGACACTCGGGACGGGGCACAGCAGATAGTCGTCTTCTCGACGGAGCTCCAGCCTTCGGCGAACCTGCTTCGCGATATCGGGACCGCGATGATGGACTACGCGCTCGCCCAGAGATGCAGGCTCGTGATATCGGCAGGCGGTTTGATCATCGAGCGGGAGGAGGGCGAAGAGGCGGAGAAGGGAGAGATCGCCGTATACGGCATCGGGAGCACAGAGGCCGCCCAGGAGATGCTGATGAAGGCTGATGCGGAACCGTTCGTGGAGGGAGTGATCTCGGGGACGGCGGGAGTCCTTCTCAACGAGGGCAAGAGGCGAGGGTTCGACGTAGTCACTCTTCTCGCAGAGGCCAGGCCAGATATGGCGGATGCGCGCGCGGCAGCGCTCATCCTCGCGGCCATAGACCAGATGGTGCTCCACATGAACCTAAACGTGGAACCACTCTGCAAGGAGGCGGAGCGGCTCGAGGCGCAGCTCAAAGTGATTCACAGAGACGCCGCGAAGAAGAGCAGGGGCTCAACCGGTGTCGAGACGGCCTACGGCTGACCGTCTACGACCGCTGTTTCCTCAGGCGATTGGGCTCAGGCGTTGTCTCTCTGCCAGTATGATTTGAAGTTTGTCCTAAAGGAATATCTATCATTTCAACTATCCGCGGGCCAAGGCATCATTAATCGCACAAAATTCGAGGTATGATTATGGCCGCGAAAAAAGCTTCAATCAAGACAGCTGAACTCCCAGGACCAAAGTCTGCCGAACTGTTGAAACTGAAGGAGAAGTACATCTCGAACGCCGTGAGCATAGCATCCCCGGTGTTCATAGACAGGGCCTCGGGCTCGCTGTTCTACGACATCGATGGCAACGTGTTCATCGACATGGGCAGCGGGATCGGAGTGACGAACGTTGGGCATGCGCCTAAGGAAGTCGTCGAAGCTGTCAAGAAGCAGGCCGCGAAGTTCATCCACACATGCTTCATGGTCACGCCCTACGAGGGCTATGTCAGGCTTGCGGAGAAGCTGGCGAACGTGGCACCTCACCCGGGCCTGACCAAGTCGGCGATATTCAACTCCGGGGCGGAGGCCGTCGAGAACTCAGTCAAGATCTCGAGACACTTCACCAAGAGACCAGCGGCGTTCTCGTTCGTGCACGCATTCCACGGAAGGACGATGTTGGCGATGTCCTTGACATCCAAGGAGATGCCGTACAAGGCGGGCTTCGGGCCTCTGCCTGAGACATACAAGGTGGATTTCGCGTACTGTTACAGATGCCCGCTTAACATGCAGTACCCATCCTGCGGGATCGCATGCGCTGACAAGATCGATGAGATGTGGTCCACCCCCAAGTTCCAGGGGAAGGTCGCGTGCATAATCGGAGAGCCGATCGCAGGTGAGGGAGGGTTCATCGTTCCGCCGAAGGAGTTCTACGCCAAGATCACCAAGATCTGCAAGAAGCACGGCGCGCTGTATGTCGACGACGAGATACAGACTGGTGCTGGCAGGACCGGGAAGATGTGGTGCATTCAGCACTGGCAAGGAGTGGAACCAGATATCCTCGTCAGCGGCAAAGGCATCGGAGGAGGGTTCCCAGTGTCGGCCTGCACTGGAAGGGCGGAGGCAATGGACTCCGTTCAGACCGGTGGGTTGGGCGGCACGTTTGGCGGCAACCCAGTGGGATGCGCAGCTGCGCTGGCGCAGTTCGAGATCATCGAGAAGAGCATCAAGAATGTTGCGAAGATCAACGCCTACATCACGAAGCGGCTCAAGGAGCTTCAGCAGAAGTTCCCGCTCATCGGCGATGTCAGAGGCATGGGTGCGATGATGGCGCTCGAGCTCGTGACGGACCAGAAGGCCAAGACACCCGCTGCCAAGGAGACGAAGGCGATTAGAGCGGCCACTTTCAAGAAGGGCATGGTCATGTTGACCTGCGGGACCTACGATAACGTGATCAGGCTGCACCCGTCGATGATCATGCCGGATGACATACTCGAACAGGCCATGGATATTCTCGAGGAAAGCTTCACCGAGGTCAGCAAAGGGTAGGCCTGATCGAGAACACGTTTCCGAAACCCCTTACCTATTCTGGTTTTTCGCTCCTTCTGATGGTCGAGGCGCTTCAAGCGCTCGGTCCAACGTGTGCGATGTTTTGTCGTAAACAAGGGAAAGTATAAAATAGACTTTCAATATTTCAAGTTAGCTTTAAAGCGACGGAGGGGCATCTTCCATCGGCATATTGCGAGGAGGTTCCGTCAGTCGCATGCGGAGGTGTCTATATGGGATCCAAGAGAACTAGTTCGTCGGTCAAGAATGTCTGGACAGTCCTGGGCGTTGTGCTAACTGCGATAATCGCGTTCTCCTCAGGTTACTTGGTAGCGACCGCTACGCAGAACGAAGCTGTGGGGTTCAGTGTGGTCGATGATTACGGCAGGACCGTCACGCTAGACGGCATTCCAGATCGAATAGTGTCGGTTGCGCCAACGCCGACAGAGATACTGTATTCCATAGGCGCTGGATCCTTGCTGGTTGGTGTTGACAACTACAGCGATTACCCTGAAGAGGCGAAGCTTCTGACCAAAGTCGGGGATGCGTTTGAGCTCAACACCGAGGTGATAATCGCGCTGAAACCCGATCTTGTGATCTGTGGTGACCTCGTCCCAACGCAGCTCATACAGCTTGGCGAGACCCAGGGTATACCATATATCATCCTGGCCGACAGGACAGTGGAGGCTGTCTTGAAGACGATCAGACTTGCTGGAATCATAACGGGGCATGTCGATGAGGCCGATCAGCTCGCGGCCAATCTCTCCGAGAGAATCGACGCTTTGACAGCGAAGACTCTCGCCGATGGCGTATCGAAACCGAAGGTGCTCGTCGAGACATGGTCGTGGGGAACGTTGATATCGACGTTCGGTCCGGGATCGTATGGTGACGATGTCATCGCCCTTGCGGGCGGAGCGAACATCGCGAAGTATGCAGCTAACGAGTATCCGATGGTGGAGTCAGAGTTCGTGATCGCCCAGGATCCAGATGTCGTTGTATACACGATGTCTAGTACCACGAAGGATGCGATCATTGCCAGGCCAGGATGGGGGAACGTGACAGCGGTCCAGCTGGACCATATCTACCCAATTGAAGACGACCTCATCAGCAGGTACGGCATGAGGCTTATAGATGGTCTGGAGCAACTTGCGGCGATGATTCACCCAGAACTGTTCCCCTAGACACCGAAGGTGAAACCACTGAAACCTTCGATTGCAGAAGGTATGGGAACTGAGTATCAGCGCATCATCCGTAGGCGCATCCTGATACTATCAGCGCTTCCTTTCGTTCTGTTTGCCACCGCGATCATCGGCACATTCATCGGCCCGTCCGGACCGATCGGTCCGGGCATAAAGACCGATACTGGTGAGATCCAGCGAATATCCATCGGGGACGCCATCGATGCAATCTTCAATGGACACGGGAACTGGCCGTTCGACTATCACGCGATTTTCTGGACCCAGAGGATTCCCAGGGTGTTGCTCGCGGTATTGGTGGGCGCGGGACTCGCGTGTGCGGGGACTGCCATGCAGGCCGTCTTCAGAAACCCAATGGCCGATCCGTTCATTGTCGGCGTCTCGTCTGGTGCGTCTGTTGGAGCTGTAGCTGCGACGCTCACGGGCCTCGCAGCCTACGCAGTAGTGGGCACGTTTCTCACTCCTCTTCTGGCGTTCTGCTCGGCGTTGATCACCGTCTTTGTGGTCTATCGTCTCGGGACTGTCAAAGGCAAAGTCTACGTGGACACCTTGTTGCTCTCCGGCGTTGCAATGGCAGCGTTCCTCGGTGCGATAGTCTCAGCTCTCATCTATTTCGCTCGTCAGGAGTTCCACCGGATAATCTTCTGGCTCCTGGGGAGCCTGTCCATGCAGTCCTGGACCGCGGACGCGATTCTGGTAGTTACGGTCGGAATTGGCGTGCTCGTGATATTCCTCTACAGCAGGGATCTGAATGCGCTCCTGCTGGGTGAGGAGACAGCTCATAACCTTGGCACTGATCCAGAGGCGCTCAAGACCATCATGCTCATAGTCGCTGCGATCATGACCTCGGCTGCCGTGGCGTTCACCGGTGTCATCGGTTTCATCGGACTGATCATTCCACATATGATGCGTATAGTCGTCGGAGCGGACCACAGGATCCTGGTGCCTGCGTCCACGCTCGCGGGCGCGATCTTCCTCGTCTGGGCCGACGCGATCGCGCGAACGGTCATCTCACCGAATACCTTGCCAGTCGGAATTGTCACCGCGATGTGCGGAGGACCGTTCTTCTTGTACCTGCTTCGAAGGAGCAGGGTCGAAGGTGAGAAGTGATGAAGTTCGAGGTCAGGGATCTTTCATACTCCTTTGGCGACAAGAAGGTCCTCAGTAACATCTCCTTCGAGGCCGCCGATGGTGAGTTCTTGGGTCTGATGGGTCCGAACGGCTCGGGGAAGACAACCCTGCTAAGGTGCATGACGAACTACCTGGAGACGCCAGAAGGCCGCATACTCATCAATGGAGAGCCGCTGCAATCCCTGATGCCTTCTGAGCTCGCTCGGACGTTCGCTGTTGTGCCTCAGAGCTCCTCCACGGACTTCGTGTTCTCCGCATACGACATCGTCATGATGGGCAGAATACCGCACATGGCAAGCCGGATCGCGGGGCATAGGAAGTCGGATGTCGAGATCGTTAGGGCCGCAATGGAGAAGACAGACACCCTGAGATTCGCGAGCAGGCCGTTCTTCGCTCTGAGCGGAGGGGAGAGGCAGAGAGTGGTCATCGCCAGGGCGATTGCCCAGCAGCCACAGGGTCTCCTGCTCGACGAGCCGACAGTCTACCTGGACATCAACGGTCAGTTCGAGATAATGGACCTGATAAGGAAGCTCAACCGTGAGGGGGGTATCAGTGTGGTGGCCGTGCTGCACGATGTCAACTTGGCGGCCCGGTACTGCGACAGGATCGCCCTGCTCAGCCAGGGTCATCTGGAGGCAATCGGCGAGCCGAAGGATGTGCTCACCCCGGAGATCATACGAGGCGTTTACGGCATCGATGTCGTGATCCGGAAGGACCCTTTCACGAACGCGGTCTACGTAATGCCACACTCGACCGTCGCCATCGCGCACACGCACGGAAGGCGCGTTCATCTGCTCTGTGGAGGTGGCACTGGTGGTCCTGTCATGAAAGCGTTGCTCGACGGGGGATTTGGTGTTTCCGCAGGCGTGCTCAATGTTCTTGATTCCGACTTCCAAAACGCGGAGGACCTGCACATCACTACCGTCGCGGAAGCGCCCTTCGCCCCTATTGGGGACAGCTCACACGCAGAGAACCTCAAGCTCATCAGCAGTTCATCCGCGGTGATAGTCTCGCCGTTCCCGGTCGGCCCTGGCAACCTGAAGAACCTAGAGGCAGCGAAGACAGCCGTGAACAGTGATAAGACCGTGTTCATCCTGCCTCCAGAGCCCGGCAAAGGGATCGACTTCGTGGGCGGCAAGGCTGATGCGACCATCAAGGAGTTGATTAGGTCCGGCGCGATTCAGGTTGACGGCATCGAGGATCTGCTCCGAAGGCTCTCACGCGGAGGTGGAGGATGAACGGGAAGCAGCTGCGCGACCTGAAGAGGAACACCGAACTTCTGATCATGGTCGAGGTAATCGAGACTCCCTCTGCTCGGTTGAAGGACATTGCCGACAAGCTAGAGATCACGGTCCAAGCTGTCAGCCAGTATATGGCGGCGATGAGAAAGGAGGGCCTTGTCCGGGAGCAGTGCGGTCACCAGAGGCCCACTCAGAAGGGTATGCAGCTCCTACAAGAACACTTCACGGTCCTGAAGAACGAGGTCGATGCTATCCTGCGGAGGATAAGTGTCATCGACCGATGCGTCGCAATCGCCGGTGAGAAGATCAGGAAGGGACAGAGGGTTGGACTTATCATGGAGGACGGAATGCTCATGGCATACCCAGGAAGGAAGTCATCCTCCACCGGCGAAGCACTCGAGGCAGCGGACGAAGGGGATGACCTCATCATCGGGAAGCTCGAAGGCATCGTCGACCTAGACCTGGGCGGACTACTGATAATCGAGGCGCCATCCGAGCTTGACGGTGGCTCCAAGACCGCCGATATTGAGCGCGTGAAAGGAAGGCTGAATGACTTTTCCCCAGGCATGCTCATTGCCGGCGACTCCGTCGGCGCCGCGCTCCTCATGAAGGCCAGCGGGGAGTTCTTCACGATACATGCGCCCGTCGACTCGGCCATGAGCGCACTGAGTAAAGGGGTCGATGTCGTCTTCTGCGGGACTCATGAATCAGTGGACTATCTTTTGCACGCGGTGGGCGCTCTGAAGGAGAGCAGCGGCTACGAGATCAAGTGGAAGTCATACAAGGCCTGACCGGTTCCGGTGTCAAGTCTAAATCCGTCCAAGACGGTACGACTCACGGTGATCCCGTGGAAGTGGTTGAAGCAATACGGACCAGACGGGCCAGAAGGGCGCTCCAGATCAAGCCAGTGGAAGATGAGAAGGTCGAGGCTTTGATAGAAGCTGCGCGGCTGTCCGCGTCCTGTTTCAACAACCAACCTTGGAGGTTGGTGTTCGTCAGAGGTGAGGAGGCCCTGGCCGCGGTCAAGGGCGCAATGTCAAAGGGGAACGAGTGGACGACCCGGTCCCCGCTCATCATAGCGGTCGTGTGCCGGGAGGCGGACGACTGCAGGTCGAGCGACCGCAGGAACTACTTCATGTTCGACTGCGGCCTCGCGATAGGTCAGCTTGAGCTGCGGGCGACAGAATTGGGGCTGCTCGCGCATCCTATCGCAGGCTATGACCCTCTGAAGGTGAAGGCTGCCATTGGCGTACCAGAGGAATACGTCGTCATGACTCTGGTGATATGCGGATATCTGGGAGGCGACGAGGCTCTGCTGTCGGAGAAGCAGAAAGGATGGGAGAGGACAAGGCCTGAGAGGAAACCGACTGGTGAGACGATCTTCCTGGACAAATGGGGCAATTCTTACCCCACGAAGGACGAGAGTCCTTCACCCCTGATATAAAGCCGCGAGTGAAACCTTATATCTCGCTCGTCCGCATCGGGTCTCCTAACCTCTAGGGGGTGTTCTAGTGATCAGGCTGTACAGCGCGGAGGGCGGGGAGCTGAAGGTCGTCGAGCCTGGCAACATCCAGACCGCCTCGTGGATCGACGCTGTTGCGCCCACGCCAGAGGAGGTCGAATCACTACACTCGTTCTTCAGGCTGGACCTCCAGGACGTGGCTGACTGCTTGGACCCCAACGAGAGGTCGAGACTGGAGATAGAAGAAGGATATGATCTGCTGGTCCTGAGGAGCGTGCTCGCAGAGGAGCAGAACGGAGAGAAGGATGTCCGACGGGTCCAGACGATGCCAATCGGCATCTTCGTCCTTAAGGACAAGATCGTGACTGTCAGGCTGGTCCCGAGCTTCTCGTTCCAAGAACTCACATCCGACCTGAAGAGAAAGCCCAAGATCGATACGAAAGAGGACCTCCTGCTGCAGCTCATGCGGAAGGTGAACCGGAACATCGAGCGCCGGGTACGGCCGATGGAGCGGACCATATCCGCCATCCAGCAGGACATCATGACCTCGAAGAGGTCCGATGTGGCTCCGAGAGCGTTCGTCTTGAGCAACAATCTGATCGTTCTCAACATGGGGTTGCTGGCGAACCTGAATGCCATGTCCATGTTATCAAAGGCCAGACACTTCAAGCTCAACAAGGCGCAGCTGGACATCGTCGAGGATTTGGAGGACGATGTGGCCCAGCTCTACGAGATGACGACCATCTATCGGGAGGTCATGGAGAACCTCTTGAACGCCTACGAGTCGGCGCTCGCGAACAACCTTCAGAAGGTGATGAAGACCCTGACGACCATCAGCTTGATCCTGTTCATCCCGATCATGATCACGGCCCTGTTCAGCATGAACTTGATGCTGCCGTTCAGCGAAACGAACCCGTTCGCCTTCCCTTTCGTCATCATCATGTCAGCCGCATTCGTCCTCTTGATGTGGTGGGTCTTCAGGATCAAGCAGATATTGTAGTTCTCCAGAGGAAGAGGAGGAGGGCTTCAGCTCAATGATTATCAACTCCTTAGTCATACACCTATGACATGTCATTCGATCAGAAGTTCCTCAGCAGAGTCAGAAAGGAATTCCCCGCTGCGGAGGCCGACCCGGCAGGAAGGAAGAGGGCCTTCCTAGACAACGGTGCCGGAACCTTGGTCACGCGCAGGTCATCCGAGATGGAGACCGCCGCGAGGATTGATTGGAGCGCCAACGTTGGGAACCAGTTCTTCGAATCCAAGGGTGCTGAGGATGCCATCCTCGAGGGCAGGAAGGCAGTCGCCGACCTCCTGCATGCTGAAGGTCCAGAGACGATCATATCGGGAGAATCGTGCACAAGCCTGCTGTTCAACCTGAGCTATGCGATGAGCAGAAAATTCACTGGCGAGGGGAACGTTGTCGCGACTGGCTACGAGCACTTCGCTAACATCAACCCATGGGTCGAGCTGGGAACGGTCGGGCTGATCAAGGAGCTGAAGTTCGCCAAGTTCGACCTCGACACCGGATTGCTGGACATGGAGGAGATGAAGTCTATCATCAACAAGGACACGAAGATCGTTACCGCGACAGCTGCTTCAAACGTCCTGGGCTCGAGGACCGACCTCAAGGAGGTCGGGAAGATGGCCAAGGAGGTCGGCGCGTACTTCGTCGTCGATGCCGTCCATCATATGGCTCATGCCCCCACAGACGTCTCGAAGCTTGGATGCGATTTCCTTGTGTTTTCAGGCTACAAGCTGTTCTCGAGGCACGGCAGCTTCTTGTATGCCAAGCCAGAGCCCATGGAGAAGCTCACTCCTTACAAGGTCGATCCATCGCCGAAGCACGGCCCTGAGAAGTGGGAGATGGGCACAAGGGATCAAGCGATGTTCGCGGCGATAACCGGCGCAGTGGACTACCTTGCGTGGATAAGTGATCCTAACGCTAAGTCGTCTCCGAAAGCGGGACCACAGAGAGCGGCCAAGGTCAAGCAGGCTCTTGAGAAGATCGAGGTCTACGAGAAAGAGCTGTCCAGAATAGTCCTGGACGGGTACGGCAAGCTGCTGGGCCTCAGATACATACCTGGCGTGACGATCTTCGGCCCGAGAGAAGTGCCGAGGATTGGTAGGGATCCCACCTTCGCGTTCAAATTGGACGGGTTTGAGGACCACGATCTTTCGAAGATCCTCTGGGACAAATACGCTCTTGCGGTTGGCGCCGAGGACTACTACTCGAGAGTCCCAGCCTTGTACAAGGCCAAGACCATGATGCGGGCAACCTTCGTGCACTACAACACCAAACAAGAGGCCCTCGCGTTCCTCACGGCCTTGAGCGAGCTCGCTGCCAAGAAGAAATGATCATCTTCGAATTCGTCATTTGAGGCGGGCGACTCCCCCTCTTTGGCCGGTCATTCATCTCCGCCGACGCGTTCCACCTCATCGTAGTACGGCAGCCGCTCCCCGAGTTTATCCCTCGCCTTCCAGATTGGGCCTTTCGGCTCTTCGATGATCATCATCTTCAGGATCCACAGACGTCGGTCCATCGATTCTCGTTCAGCACTATCGAGTTTGAAGTGGTCGTAGAAGTCGGTCATGCTGTCCAAGTTCCTCAGCATTGTGTGATAGAGCCCCCAGTCGTGAGCGCACAGCTGGGCGACGTATCTCGCGTTGATGACCCCCTCGCGGTCGTCGACACCTATTTTGTTGTCCCTGAAAAGAGAGAACAGGTCGTGGAAGTCCTTCTCGTCCATCTTCACTACCTGGGCCTTCGTTACGAACAGGTCGGAAAGGGATATCGTGTACGGATCGATGCCGAGCCTTCCTCTGAAATCCAGCGCCTGGTCCATCCTGAACTTGTCTAGGAACACCTCGACGTGACGGTTGTTGGAACGATCCTCGAACTTGAGCCTTTGACTACCGTGGAGCACGTTGAATTCCTTGTCAGGCACGTAGCCCAGCTTGAGGAAGAGGCCATCGATCCTCGGACCTTGCGAGCTGAGTCCGACCAGGTCTATGTCGGAGTAGGGCCTCTCGCAGAACGAAAGGCTGGTGCAATGCATCCTCACGGCCAAGCCTCCCATGAGTCTGAGCTGGACCCCTTCAGCCGTCGCACGGTCGATTATCCGCTTGGCCTCGTCAGGCATCTCACTGAGGGGCCCAGAACGTCCGGAGGTAACCTCGTTCTCGGTCATGCGCAGCGTTTGGTCGCTATTCACTTCAGCCTTATCAGGTATTCGGCAATCCCGTATCCAACTGCTTCCCCGTGAGTGAACTTCGCGAGGGTCTCGAACATTATTGGGATATTCCTCTCCAGTCCGCTGATGAACGGGAGCTTCGCTGTCCTGAACACCTCTCCTTGGACCTCGTACACCTTGCCCTGGTCGTTCGTGAGCCATACCTTCAGTTTGTCCGGACCGCCGCCCTGCGCATACTCCGTGACGACCTCGGCTCTGACTATCGGCTCGTTCTTGCCGTCGTTGTAGATGAATCCGGCATCGACCACTCGCTGGTCGACGATGAGCTTCGTCAGATTGAACGCGAATTCCTCAGAGAATTGGCAGGAGAGCCATATCCATATGGTGGGAGCGACCCAATCTCCGACGCCCCAGGCGTGGTCTCTCTCCCCGAGGCCGCTTATCGCCGTACGCTGCCCGTCCAGGGTGAGCTCGCCGCTCAGCTTTCCGAACTGCTCAACATGCTCCGCAGCCGCGATCAGCGAGAATGTCTCCTTGTCGGCCACCTTGCTTAGGGCGTAATCGTACACGTCGTTCTTTCCCTCGAATTTGAGCGAGAGCGCGACGTTCTTCTTCTCGACCGTGCCCCCGACTGCCCTCCTCATTGTTCCAGAGAAGTCAAGCAGCCACTCCTTGTTCGGCACGAGCTTCCGATATCTCAGTCCCGCAGCCGTCAGAGTGGGCCCGTCATACGAAGCGATGTCCTTCACACCTATCGTTGTGCCGTCGGGCATCATGAGGTAGCAGAACATGTTCTTCTCCCACCGATTGGGCTTGAGTCCTATCCTCATGAAGGCGCAGATGTCCTTGTCTCGATCGTAGACATTGAAGTAGAAGCTCTCGTTCCAGTCTATGTGCCCTCCGACTGGGTGCACGACATCTGTATCGTTCTTGACCTTCGCAAGTTCGACCGTCAACGGATACTACCTAACCCAATATTCCTCCCGGAGGGAGATTATACCTGCGGTCCCGACTCGAGGTGTCGAGTAGTTGCCATCCAAGAGGTCACATCTGGGTAGATCTCATCCCAGCTCGAAAGCCGCAACTGCGAACACCTTGTCGGCTGCGGATTCATAGCGCCCCTCTCCTCGTACCATCATCGGAATGATCCATGACCTGGCTATGGGAAGGGTTTTGAAAATCCGTTCCGCCTCCTTGTTCTTCGCAAAAGTGCCCGTGTAGAGAATCCCTTCGTCTAGAGTCGACAACATCGTGCCGAATAGGTCAGCCGCATCTGCCGGCTTGTCGTCAAGACACGCCCACGGGCCGATGTCGTGCCCCACATGGTCTGGCCGAGCTAAGATGTATCCTTCTATTCCATTCCCACGATCTATCTTGAAAGCGCTCTTGGCGGAGCGTTTGTAGATGGCTTCCAGTATGCGTCTGCGGTCGTCTCCGAACAGCTCGCGATCTATCGAGATGATTTCTTCGAGATCCCTGGGGGAGATTGGCGTGCAAGCCTTCGACTTCTTCCTGTTATGGTTCTTCTCCAGTTTCAGGTGGACGCAGAGGACATCGTCCCTTTGGGTGAATCCATGCTTCTCATACAGCTTTGACCCGACGTCGGTCGCATATAGCATCATGGACTCGACCCCCTTCCCTTCCATGTACTGGATCGCTGCCGTGACGAGGGCATCGCCAATCTTCCGTCCTCTCGCCTTTCCAGTGACAATCAGATGTCCAATGACGCCGGTGCGCGAGTAAGTGACCGACGTGACAAAACCAAGACGGTCCTTGCCCTCCTCATAGATGAAGCTGCCCTCGGGGTCAAGCTCGAGCATAAGCCCGATCTCCTTCGGGGTGTAGTTCCATCCCTCCTCTACGGTCAGGCCGACTGCAAAATCGATGTCTTCCTTGGAATGAAGGACTCTAACGGCCAATCGCTCAGCATCCTTTGACTTCTGGCATGGTGATTGTTGAATTCGTATATCAGGAGTACCAATCCCAGACTAATGGCTGATGTGCCCCAGAGTGGGCGACCACACGGCCAGATTCTATGCCTGGCGCCGTTGCCAGGATCTCTACATCGCCACGATTTCCTCGTGCATACCGAGACCCTTACTCCTCATCCTGTGCAGGTACCTTTCGATCGGGAGCATCTCGGGCACGAAAAACCCATTATGCTTTACATCTCCCGCGACGAGCATCTCCGCTCCGATTGCGGCACCAGTGCCGACAAGGTATCCCGTTGCGGTCGTCGTGTGCTGCCTGTAGGCATCCTCGTGCGTCATGCCAACCCATGTCCTGGCCGTGCACCTCTCGCCGTTTCTCATGCCGACCGCCTCGACCATTATACCCGCGGAACCCTTGATCTTCCCGACCATGTCCACAGGGTTCGGCAGACAAGCGGCCACCACGTCCAGAGGCCTGACCCCGACGCCATTCACGCTGACCGGCTTCTTCCTGTGCATGCCCGTCATCCTCATGTTGTTCGCAAGCTCAGCGAGCTTGTCGGGCACGGCTATCATGAAGTCGACGTACCTCACACCCTTGATGAACTTCGGTATCAGGAAGGTCTCGTCGTGAGTTGTGTTGTAGACCGTGTGCTCACCCACGGGATCAGGGAATCTGTAAGGCATCTTTCTTGACAGCGGGGGCAGCCAGTGAATGCTACCGTTCTCATACACGGCTGCCTTCATGGTTATCTCGTCCAGCATATCGTTGGTGCACCAGAGGGTGAATACCTCGTAATCGGGAGAGGTCGCGTTGTCAGCGTCCTTGATGTGAATCTCGTGAACTTCATCGAGCTTCGATGCGCCGTGCATCGCGAAAACGTCCGATATCCCGGGGTCGGAACCCACGGCCGTGAGCGCCCTTATCCCCGCGTCTTCGCACGCCTTGCCCATCTCGTCGAACCTCTGGATCGTCCTCATTGGGATTGTGAAGTCGACATAGTCCACTCCGACCGCGAGTGCGGCCTTGAGAAGCATCGGGTTCATGTCGCTCGGAACAGACGTAACGACGATGTCGCAGTCTTTCATGAGCTTCTTGAGATCGGATAGGTCGTTCGCATCAGTCTGTTGCAGGGTGGTCTTGTCGTTCACCGACCTCTCGACGAGAGAGACGGCGGGTTCAGTGTGCTTGTCGGCTAGAACGAGCTCGTCAACCTTCGGGTTGTGCTCCAAATGTTCTGCGCACACTAGTCCTGTGACACCGCATCCAAGCTGGACGATTTTCACAGACTTCACCCGATTTAAATAGATTCGTCATGACATATAAGCAAAACAGCGGCAAGAATCAATTGTGATAATCTTGCCAGTGCGATTGCGTCGAACAAAAGGTCTTCCTTTCGCGACGGACTCACTCGAAGCTGAATTCACATGATCCGGTTTTCGAGAAGAAATCAGTGGCCGGGCGAGCCTCGAACTCGTCAGAGCCAGGCATCCACGCATTCGGTTCAATCGAAATGGAATTGCACCAAGTCGTCCCCAAACCTCTCTCCCTTTCTTTGAATGCGCGCTTCAACGCCAAGACGAGATTCGGCATTGAGCCGGACACGGACCGAGATCGAACTCGAGAGCCCGACCCGCCATCAATCACGCCGCTCTTGGATCTGCGCAGGCCTACTTTCCTTTCAATGTCAGTATATGGATTGAGACTCCGAATGCCACTAGCAGAAGCGCGATTCGGACAATCACGCTGTCGGTAATGAAAGCAGCCGAGAATCCGATGACCGTCCACAGAAGCACGATGGTCGCGATTCTGACCCTTGGTGGTATTCCCCTTCCCTCCATGTAG
>Ga0299912_10001989_pt1 | contig 16678 bp, 21 predicted proteins | sample RVTome_2_FD_207667 | JGI IMG/M metagenome (GOLD analysis project Ga0299912, IMG submission 207667) | Soil microbial communities from uranium-contaminated site in the Upper Colorado River Basin, Wyoming, United States - RVT95D214 (version 2) ... | reverse complement strand
CTGGAACAGGTGCACTTTTGCCTCGGCACCGGCGGCATTTCCCATAATCATAGATTGCGCTATGCGGGCCACACCCTCAACACCCTCCTGGGGGGCAACATGAGCTCGCGCCTGTTTCAGGAGGTGAGGGAAAAGCGGGGCCTGACCTACAGCATTTACTCCTTTCTCAACACCTATTCGGACACCGGCCTCTTCGGGGTATACGCCGGCACCACCAAGGCGGAGCTCAAGGAGGTGATCTCCTTGATCCTGCAGGAGCTCAAGGCGATCAAGGCCGGGAGGATCAGGGCGGAGGATCTGGCAGCTGCCAAGGAGTATTTAAGAGGCGGGACTATTCTCAGCCTCGAAGGCTCTGACGGGAGGATGAGCAGGCTGGCCCGGGACGAGATCTGCTTCAACCGCCCTATCCCCGTGGAGGAGGTCCTGAGCGATTTGCAAGGGGTCTCGGCAGAGGCCATCGGCGAGGTCGCCCACGAGATGCTCACGTCCCATCCCCTCTGCCTCACCATGCTGGGACCGCTTGGGCAGGACGAGCTGCCCTGGCAGCAGGTAGATCTCTAATATGGTAAAGGTGCGGATAAAAAAGGTGCGTGCAGCGGCGATAAAGCTCCCGCTTTACATGACGCCGCTCTCTGCCGGCATGGACCTCTGCGCCTGCTTAGAGGGGAAAGAGGTGGTCTTAGAGCCGGGCACCAGGCGCCTGATCCCGACCGGCATCGCCATTGCCCTGCCCGAGGGGTACGAGGCCGAGGTGCGCCCCCGCAGCGGGCTTGCCTTGAAGCACGGGGTGACCCTGCTCAACGCGCCGGGCACCGTCGATGCCGACTACCGGGGTGAGATCGGCTGCATCATGATCAACCTGGGCAACGAGCGCTTTGTCATCAAGGACGGCGACCGGATCGCCCAGCTGGTGATCCACCAGGTCTGCCGCGCCGAGTTGGAGGAAGTTGAGGAGCTGCCTGAAAGCAGCAGGGGCAAGGGGGGCTTCGGCCATACCGGCAGGTGAGGCTCAGGGCATGCTGATAGGTATCCTCTCCGATACGCACGACAACATGCCACAGATCCGTAAGGCCTGCGAGCTCTTCAATGCCCGCGGGGTAACTATGGTCTTGCACTGCGGGGACTACTGCGCGCCTTTCTCTTTAAAACCCCTGAACCAGATCCTGAAAAGCGATTATGTGGGGGTCTTCGGCAACAACGACGGCGAGCAAAAAGGGCTGCAAAGAATTGCGCAGGGGAGGATACACCCCTCTCCTGCCGAGTTTACTATCGGCAAGTGGCAGGTATTGGTAGCCCACGAGCTTGCCCATCCGGATACGGCGGCCGGCAACGCAGTGCGCCTCGTGGCCTATGGTCATACCCACCGCGCCGACGTAAAGAAACAGGGAAATACCCTCATTATCAATCCCGGGGAATGCGGCGGCTGGCTCTACAATCGCTCGACCGTGGCCATTGCCGATCTCGACGCCCTCGAGGCCGAGATCATAGAGCTATGAGGGGAGAGATCCTCGATTCTTTTCTCCACTATCTAGCCGTAGAAAAAGGCTTGTCCCGCAACACCCTCGAGGCCTACAGCCGGGACCTCAATGCCTACCTTGATTTTCTCGAAGGCGAGGGGATAAGCTCCCTGGCCGCAACGTCCAAGCTCACCATCATGGCCTTTATCCGGCGCCTGCAAAAGGGGGGGCTCTCCTTGCGCAGCATCACCCGGGCCCTGGTGGCTTTGCGCGGGCTCTATCGCTTTCACACCAGGGAAGGCCATCTCCAAGCAGACCCGCTGGAGGATATGGAGCTTCCCAAGCTCGGGCCGACCCTGCCCCATGTCCTTACCATACAGGATTGCGAACAGCTCCTGGCCCAGCCCGATGCCGAAAGCACTCTTGGGATCAGGGACGCGGCAATGCTCGAGCTGCTCTATGGCACCGGCATGCGGGTCTCCGAGCTTTGCGATCTGCCCATAAGCGGGGTGAATCTGGAGGCGGGGTTTGTGCTCATTAGGGGAAAAGGCGGCAAGGAGCGGGTCTGCCCCATCGGGGAGGTGGCCATGGAGCGGGTGAAAAACTATTTACAGCAGGCCAGGCCCCTGCTGCTCAAGGGGAGGGAAAGCCCCTTCCTCTTTTTGAACAACCGGGGGGGGAGGATGAGCAGGCAGGGGTTTTGGAAGCTCCTCAAGCACTATGCCCTCAAGGCCGGGATCACCAAGCACCTCACCCCCCATACCCTGCGCCACTCCTTTGCGACGCATTTATTGGAGCGGGGGGCCGACCTCAGGTTCATCCAGGCGATGCTCGGCCACGCGGACATCGGCACCACCCAGATCTACACCCACGTCAATCAGGAATACCTCAAGCAGCTTCACCGCAAGTTTCATCCGCGGCCGTGAGAAGCCGCCGCTTGATGAGCTGGCCAGGCTGCCCGGAAAACGAGTTTACTTTTGCAGCCGGATTGCCTATGATGGTCGAGAAGTTTTTTCCGTGTTACTATCCGTGGTGAATTAAGAATAGCTTACCACGGAACGGCACGGAATTTCACTGAATATCTGTGGTGGATTTAAGAGGAATATTATATTATTTCCGTGATGCTCCGTGAAAACTCCGTGGTGAATTAAGAATCATTTACCACGGAACGGCACGGAATCTCACTGAAAATAAATAATGGGTAAACTACAAATATCCGTGTTATTTCTGTCGCTTTGCGACATCCCATCATTTATATTATTACAAAAGTCCCCCACCATTCGGATAGTTTTAAAGAGGGGATGTCACTAGGCGACACAGTGTGGGACGTAAATATCCGTGGTGGATTTAAGAGGAATATTCAGTTATTTCCGTGATGCTCCGTGAGAACTCCGTGGTGAGAAGTTAGGCCAGGCCAGAGGGGGAAGATTCAGGATACGGCAGCGATGAGGGAGAAACAGACATTCCGTCCAGTCGCAACATAGACCATCCCCACCTATTTCTGATAGCAGCGGCAAAGGGCTCCAAGGCGCACAACAAGGCATTCGGCATCCGCCTGCCCTTGCTCGGATATCCCGCCATCAGCCTGGCCCTGATCGCCGCGCTGACCCCGGAGCGGTTCCAGGTCCGTCTCATAGACGAGGCGCATGAGCCGGTGCCGTATGGGCAAGGCTGTGATCTGGCCCTGATTGTCGGACTGACCCACCACATGCCCAATGTGTATCGTATTGCCGATCGCCTGCGCGCCGAAGGCACGAAAGTGATATTGGGCGGCTTCCATGTGACGGCCCTGCCGGAAGAGGCCCTGGCGCACTGCGACGCCGTGATCCTCGGAGAGGCCGAGGCCGTATGGCAGGAGGCGCTCGCGGATTTTACCCGGGGAGACCTGAAGCGAAAATACCACGGCCAGGAGGCGGACCTCGCCCAACTGCCGATCATGCGGCGCGACCTTTTTAACAAAAAGTTCTACCACCCCGGGCAGATTATCGAAACAACGCGCGGCTGTGCCGTCGGGTGCTCGTTTTGCGGCGTGCAGCAATTTTTCGGTAAAAGATCGCGCGGCAGGCCGCCGGAGGCGATTCGCCAAGAGCTGGTGGCCTTGTTCGGCCCGCGGCCCGTGCAGGCGCGATGGAAGACTTGGCTGGCAGAGCACTGGCACCCGGACATCCCCTACTTTATCGAGAGACGCCTCCTCTATGTGATGGACTCCAATTTCGTCTCGGATACCCGTCATGCCCGGGCCGTGCTGGAGGTCTTCAAAGACCTTGATATCAGGTGGTACGGCCATACCAGCTTCAACCTCACCAGGGATGATGCCATGCTGGACCTGATGGCCGCATCGGGCTGCATCAGCGTCAACATCGGCTTTGAATCGCTCTCTCAAACAACGATTGATTCCATGCACAAGTTCCCGAACCGGACGGCGGAATATGCCGATTCTATTCGCCGTCTTCACGAGCGCGGCATCGGCGTCATGGGCACGTTTATTGTGGGATTCGATGAAGACACGCCCGCGGTCTTTGACCGGATCGCCGCATTCGCCATCGAAAACCGCCTGGAGACCGCCTTTACACTGATCCTCACCCCCCTGCCGGACACCCCCCTGTACGCGCAGATGGATGCCCAGGGCCGGATCTTCAACCGCAACTGGGAGGCATACGACCACGGCTCGGTGACGTTTTTTCCTCGGAACATGACCCCGATGCAGCTGCACTGGGGGATGAGAGCCACGTGGCAAAAGGTCTATTCGTGGCGCAACATCTGGAAGAGGATCATGACCAAGCCCCGCGTGAGGCCCTTTTTCTACCTGCCAATCAATATCGGGTTCGCCCGGTGGGCCCGCGTGATCCGCTCCGAAAAGCTCTGGCCCCCGCCCCAGGCATCGATGAATCAAGAATCAGTTACCACGGAACAACACGGAATTTCACCGCCGGAATAATTAAGATGAATCCCCGTGAAAATTCAGTGTATCTCCGTGAAGCTCTGTGGTGAGAGTAAGAATGCTTTACCACGGAAGGACACGGACTACCACGGAAAATAAATAATAAGCAAACTAAGATTATCCGTGCCACTCTGTGAAACTCCGTGGTGAATTAAGAATCAGTTACCACGGAACAACACTGAATCTCACGGAAAATGAATAAGGGCTAGACTACAAATATCTTTGCTAAAACTAAGCTTTGAACATCCGTCTAATTTCTGTCGCGTTGCGACATCCCATCATTTATATTATTACGAAAGCGGTGAGGGACGTGAAAATCCGTGGTAGATTTAGGAAGAATATTCTGTTATTTCCCTTAAATTCCCCTTGCCATATTTTCTGAATTCTGATATTCTGAATTCAGAAAAAACAAGGGAGGCGCGGATATGCCGGGCATCAAGCCGTTGACAACGGAGATCAAGGCACGCGGTCAGCTGACCATTCCCAAGAAGATCAGGGTCATGGGTCATCTCGCAGAGGGGCAGGTGGTCTCGATCATCCCGATCGGGGACTCCGTCATCATCACTCCCAAGAGGCTGGCGCTGGATGAGGCCAGGAGGGAGATCAGAAGGATACTCAGTGCAAGCGGCCTGACTGAGCAGAACCTTTTAAAAGGGCTTGAAGAGGAGCGGGAGGAGCTCTCTCAAGAGACCTATGGCAAAAAAGGCCGTTAGGGTCTTTCTCGACTCCAACGTCATCCTCTCCGGCCTCATCTCCGACAAAGGCGCGTTGCGCATCTGCCTCGACCTCTTGACCCTCAAGCTCCCCTTTCTGTTTGGTTGCACCGGTCGATTCAACCTCATTGAGATCGAGAGAACCCTCAAAAAGAAAATGCCCAAAATGCTGCCCCTGTATCGGAAATACCTTCCTCTCTTGAATCTAAAGATTATCCCCCTGCCCAGCCCACAGGAGATAAGGGAATTTTCCGGCAAGATCGCGGACAAGGATGTCCCGGTGCTTGCCTCTGCTATCAAGGGCAAGGCAGACTTTCTCGTAACAGGGGACAAACGGCACTTTCAAAGGCTCAAAGCACACGGAGAGTACCCATTACGGATCGCGACCCCGGCGGAATTCGTGGACAAGATTTTGCCGGAGATCCTCCAGAAGATGGGGCAGTTGGATTGAATCCGCGATTTACATGCCCTGCCGGATAAGAGATTGACATTATTGAGATTTCTGATTTAATAAGTAAGAAAAGTTGGAGGAAACATGAAGGTTTCCGAGAGAGGCCAGGTAACCATACCCAAAAAGCTGCGGGACCGATACGGACTCCACGCCGAGGTGGAAATCGACTTTGTGGCTGATGAGGAGGGTATCCGGGTGAAAAAACACACGGCTGCCGCCCACCCGATCAGGGAGGTTTTTGGCATCCTCAAACGCTCGTCCGGGGTCGATGCCTATATCGAGGAGATCAGGGGCAGGTGATCACCGCCGTCGAACCATACAGGCGCGCAGACCGCTTTCTCACCAGGGATCGGCGGGATTAACCGCGAGAGGTATATGATTGATTTTAAGGCCTTATGGAAAGAGACGCGGGAGTTCGTTCATTCCCGCGAAAACGAAATCGCAGCAAAGTATGTACAGTTTCTTCGGGAGCTAGCCAGGCACTATATTTCAAACGACAAGAGGGTATTTTTTAGAGAGAATAAATATGTGCACTATGGCGAGGGGGGCTTTGGCTGGCTCACCATTGAATGCGATGATGATGAATACGAAGTGCTGGGCGAACCTGTGGCAGATATAAGCTTCGTTCAAAAACTTGACGAAAGGGATATGAAGGGAAGTATCGAAATTACAGCGAAGAATGTAGAAGCTATAAAATATGAAACATAGGAACTAAGAATGATTAGAAACCGGGCTGAACTGGAAAAATTTGAAAAGGAACGGATCAGAACAGAGAAGGTCGACCTTCGCAAAAATTTCGCCATCCTCAATGCCCTGTATGACGAGGCAGTCGCCCTCGGCGTCTTTCCTGTCAAAGATCCCCTCGAAGGATTGGATGTTGTTCTCAAGATCGCACGGGTCGTGAACCATGTTCCAGCAGCTCCTCACAAAGATCGCAAACGCGTTAGATAGGCTTCATATGGAGGCGACAGATTCTTTGCTATCGCAATGTGCGATGTCAAAACGGGGCAAAGAGGGCGTATAAGAGCCCCACGGGGGAGAAATGCGAGGGGTTTAAAAGGCCTCCTTTCTTGTTTGGTTTCTTTATATCTATTTCTTGCAATGTGGCGTATATTTTAACAACAAGAGGAGATTGAGTGTATGGAAAAATTTGATCGTATAACCGTCGATCCGGAAATCTGCCTTGGCCAGCCCACTATTCGGGGCATGAGGATAACTGTTGCCGTTATTCTGAAGCAGGTCGCTCAGGGTATGACGAAACAGGAAATCTTGAAGGCCTACCCAGAACTTGAAGATGAGGATATTACCCAGGCGTTACAATATGCTGCCTGGCTTTCTTCTGAAAAGGCCAAACCGATTCCCCTAAAAGGAGTCGCCGGTGGCCGATCTTGAATTCCTTGCCAATATGAACATATCCCCCCTCACGGTAGAAAAGCTGAGACAGCATGGATGGAATATCGCTCGCATCCCTGAAATAATGGATGGCAACAGTAAAGACAAAGAAGTTCTTGCCTACGCGCGGGACAACAATAAGATATTAATCACGCAAGATCTTGACTTTTCCATGCTTTTGGCAGTGGGTGGCTACAGTAAGCCAAGCGTCATAAATCTCCGCCTCGAAAAAGCACATCCCGAGTATGTCACAGCCAGAATCATGGAAGTTGTCCCGGCTCTGGCAAAAGAATTAGAAGAAGGAGTGGTTGTCAGTGTTGATGAGACATCAGCACGATATAGAAATCTGCCCCTAGCGGCAAGATAGAAGATGGTCGAGAAGTTGTATCCGTGAAAAATCTGTCGCTTTGCGACATCCCGTCATTCATATTTTTATAAAAGCAGTGCGGGACGTGGTGAAATCATAGAGAATTAGGTCCAGGCTACCCCCGCCACTAAGACGGCGGCCGAAGGTGGCCCTTTGGCCAGATCTTCGACAAGGGGGGATGGCATGAGCACGGGGGAAAAAGGAATAGGGAAACAATACAAGGGTCTTTCCAGGCCCTTTTTTATTTAGAGCATGGGAAAAGCTTGAAGTCGCAAATTGAGACTTCAAGTTTGGTCCTAAGCCTATTTCAGCTGAATCGCGAGGCGGCAGAATCTTTGATATCGCAATTTGCGATTTCAAAATCTATGCAAAGCAGAATCTGACAGATAGAAAGAGGGCACCATATGCCGACAGAGGATATCACAATTTGTGATATCCTCAGGTCACCCCGAATTAATGTAAGAGATTGAGGAAGTGGAGCCCCACCCAACGTGCCCCGAACAACAGCCGCAACGCCCCAAGGGGGCGACATCTCCCACAGGGGGGACTGTAAGCCCGCGAGAGTTGATGACCAAATCGGCGGGGGGAGATAATTCATGCCAGCACTAGTGGAGCACCACCCAACGAGCCCAGAACAGTATACGGGACGTCTACGTGGTGCGACATCCCGGCCAAGGCTGAAAACATTCTGCTGCTGGGGGCTTCTCTGGAAGATTTAAGGAGGCTGGGGAGAGAGAACTATGCCTGCTATCGCATCTCTAGAAGATTTAAAAGCCGCCCAGAAAGATCTCTTAGCTGCCAGGGATTTGACGGAGCTGAAGGCGACCTTTAAAAAATGGCGCAAAATAGGATGGAGAAACGTGTGCAAATTATGGTTGCAAGAGAGAACGCCAGAGCAACTAAAAGGCGGCGGTGACTAAATTCGACAGGAAGAAGAAATGTTGAGCCCCGCAGAAGAGCGCGACATGGAGGACCTAATGCCAAAGAGGGGCGAAATCCCCCAGAGACTTGACGTCAAATGAGGTTGGGGGAGATGGAAGAACGTAGTTAAGCTGTGGCTAGGGGAAAGAACGCCAGAACAACTAAAAGGCGAGAGGGAGTAAATTCGGGTAAAAAATACAATGGAGACCCACGGACAAGACCGATACAGCATAGTAAAAAGTAGGTGGGACGACATCCCAGCACAACAGCCAGAATCCTTTTAGTGCTGGGAGAACGCACGCCGGAACAATTGAAGGGTGGGGGCAATTAGAATACCGCTCCACATTTCAAGGTCTGCCACCCTGTAGTTGACTGTTTTTTAGAACTGTTGTAATATTTACAACAACTGATGTAAAAATAACAACAGAAAGAGCCCCCCGCATGACCGTTTTAATGAATACAAAATTAAGAAGGAAATTGCTCGCCTATTCCTTTACCCACGCCGACGACCAGTACTACGTGAGGGAGCTCTCCGGTCTTATCGATGAAGACCCGGGGAATCTTTCCCGGGAATTGAAACGCCTGGAAGACGAAGGTCTCTATACATCGGTGACCAGGGGCAGCGTCAAATTGTATTCTCTCAATAAGAAATATCCCCTCTTTAAGGAACTCAAGCAGATTATTTTCAAGACCGAGGGCGTTGAAGGGAGCCTGAATCAGATCGTCAGGGAATATAAGGGGATTTCCCTGGCCTTTATCTATGGTTCCTATGCGAAAAATATGGAGAAAAAAACCTCGGATATAGATCTCGTGGTGGTGGGGGAGATCCCTAACGGCGAATTTACGCGCGATATCCGAGATCTCGAAGCGCGATTGAATAGAGAGATCAACTATACGGTCTACGAGAGAGGAGAGTTCGAAAAAGAGAGGAAAAAGCAGGGTGGATTCCTCCAGCTGGTCTTAGCAGATAAGATTATCCTTTTAAAAGGGGAGCTGGGTGCTTGATACGCTGGCCAGGCGGCTGCAAAAGGCGGGAAAGCTCAGGAAACAGAAGGCGGGATTCGTCCAGATAGAGGCATTGCTCAAAGAAGCCATCCTCGACCTCGAAGAGGCGCAAAAGATCGCCCACATGGCTGAGAGGGCGACTTATTTGCTGGCGTACAATGCGATGCTGAAGGCAGGCAGGGCCCTGATGCTCATGCACGGATTTGTCCCCGATGACGGGGCGCCACATAAGACCGTCGTGGAAATGACGAGCGCCATCTTGGGTGAGCCATATAGAGCGCTTACTGACCATTTTGAAACGATGCGCCGGAAGCGAAACGTGCTGACCTACGAAGCAGGAACGCTGCTCTCCAAGTCCGAGGCGCAAAGGGCCTTTTCCGATGCCATCACGTTAGTGAAAAAGATCTTAGCCGAAACGAAGGCTCAAAATCCCCAGCTTGAGTTGAAATTCGATTTGCAAGAGAAATAAGGGAGAAAACCGTGCCGGCTATTGTGGAGCCGCACAGACAAATGCGATACAGAATATTAAAAGAAGGTGAGGCGACATCTCAGCCTAACAGGCCCTTCCTTCCAGTGCTGAGACAGGAGCCCATCATATGCCAGCACTAGCTTCACTAGAAGACTTACGAGCCGCCCAGAAAGTGGAGCCCCACGGGAAAGCGCGACAAAGCAGACATAACGCCGTGTGGGGCGACATCCCCCTCAAGGGGGACTGTAAGCCGGCCGAAAGCTGACGGTTAAAGAGGCCGGAAGGAGACGGGGGAGAGACTATGATATGCCAGCACTAGCTTCATTAGAGGATTTAAAAGCAGCACAGAAAGATCTCTTAGCTGCGAAGGATCTGGATGAGCTGAAGGCGGTGTTTAAGAGATGTGGAGCACCACAAACGAGCGTATAAAATAATACGGGACGTCAAAGTGGTGCGACATCCCCGCGAACGTTGAGACCTAATGCGGCGGGGGGAGAAAGGATAACCTATGCCCGCAATCGCGTCCTTAGAAGATTTAAAAGCTGCTCAGCAGGATCTTCTGAATGCTAAAGATTTAAACGAACTGAAAGCAGCCTTTAAGCGGTGGCGGAAAGTTGGCTGGAAGAACGTGGTTAAGCTGTGGCTAGGCGAAAGGACGCCGGAACAATTGAAGGGAGGGACGGAGTAGATACGGGTAAATAAATGTGTTGAGCCCCGCATTGTTTGGGAAAATATAGTTGAAATGAGCCTGTGGAGCACCACCAACGAGCGCATAAAGCAGTGGCAGCATATATGTGGTGCGACATCCCGGCAAGAGTCGTCAACTAATGAGGCCGGGGAGCGGGGCGAAATCCCCCCAAGAGTTCATGACTAATGTTGCGGGGGGAGTAGGATACCATATGTCAGCTGGGAGAGGCGACATCCCCCCAAGAGTTGACGCCCAATGCGGCCGGGGGAGCTGTGGGAGAGGACGCCGGAACAACTAAAAGGTGAAAGAGAATGAAAGTGGAGCACCACAAACAAGCACATAAAACAATACGGGACGTCTAGGTGGTGCGACATCCCCACCAGCGCTCATGAGTAATGTGGTGGGGGGAAGTTGACGCCCAATGAGGCTGGGGGGAGCTAGGAGAACGCACCCCAGGCAATAGCGGCGCATAATTGACCACGGAAGAGGTGACCCCTAAGACCTCACGAGGAATGCCTTTCTTGGGAGAAAATAGCGCTTGATTTACCTATGATATTGAGTAATTTTACTCAAGATATTGAGTAATATTACTCAGTATATTGAGTAATTTGTGAACGGGCACTCGGCGTGTCAATCACGACCCCGGAGGCATCGTGTATAAGCGAGCAATCTTCCATACCTTGTTAAAACGCATGCAAGAACCCCGACGGTTTATCCAGGGTTCTGGCTGGGCCGCGGCAGGTCGGGAAAACCAGGGGATAGTAACATTAGCTTTTTCTTGTTTTACCTTGGCGGCTTATAGTAAAATAAGCTGTCCTGTATTTTACCCTGGAGCGAAGCATGAATATTGCTGATTTTAAGGCAGGTTCAACGCATAAAGGTTATCAATACCGGTATTTTCTGCCGGAAAAAATCAACCACTCTTTTTTCTGGACTGATCCATCCATTAATGAACTGCTTGAAAAGGCATCTCTAAAACTGGGCGAACTTAATGCCTTTTCCCGATTTGTACCCGATGTCGGTATGTTCATCATTATGCATGTGTTTAAAGAAGCTGTTGTGTCCAGCCGGATAGAAGGGACAAGAACAAACATTGAAGAAGCTCTTATTGCCGAAAAGGAATTAGGCCCGGAAAAGCGGGATGACTGGCGGGAAGTCAACAATTATGTAATCGCAATGAACAAAGCCATTGAAGAATTAAAGACCATTTCTTTATCAAACAGGCTCATCAAAGAAACGCATAAAATATTGCTTTCGAGCGTAAGGGGAAAACACAAAATACCCGGAGAATTCAGAACATCTCAGAACTGGATTGGCGGGGCAAGTTTGAGCGACGCAGTCTTTATTCCGCCTGTTCATACCGAAGTGCCGGAATTGATGTCTGACCTGGAACTATTCTTACATAATGAATCAATCAAAGTGCCGCACCTGATACGCATCGCAATTGCCCATTATCAGTTTGAAACAATCCATCCTTTCCTTGACGGTAACGGTAGAATCGGGCGGCTTTTAATAACGCTTTATCTGGTAAGTAACGGTATCCTTGAAAAACCGCTTCTCTATCTCTCCAAATTTTTCGAAGAGAACAAATCGCTTTATTACGACAACCTCTCGCTCGTCAGATCAAAAAACGATCTGGGACAATGGATACGGTATTTTCTTGTCGGCATTATTCAGACCGCAGAAACAGGCGTTGCCACACTCGTAAAAATCATTGATCTGAAAACAGAGCTTGAAAAAATCATTACTGCTTTTGGAAAACGTGCAAAGCAAGGGCAAACTCTTTTACATGGCCTGTTTTCTAAACCTGTAGTTCAAATCAAGGATGTTCAGAATATTACCGGACTATCCCCTAAGGCGGCCAATGATCTGGTGCAGGAATTTCTCGCAAAAGGGCTTCTGAAAGAAATTACGGGCTATCAGCGCAACCGCATTTTCGTGTTTGAGGATTACGTGAAGGCGTTTAGATGATACATAATGAAAATCGGCATGAATGGAAGGAATGCACAATCACGGAATAGGGAGATAACCCATGCCCGCTATCGCATCTCTCGAAGACTTACTAGCCGCCCAGAAAGTGGAGCCCCACGGGAAAGCGCGACAAAGCAGACATAACGCCGTGTGGGGCGACATCCGGCCGAAAGCTGACGGTTAAAGAGGCCGGAAGGAGACGGGGGAGAGGAAAGAATATGCCAGCCATAGCCTCCTTAGAAGATTTAAAAGCTGCCCAGAAGGATCTTCTGAATGCCAAAGATTTAAACGAACTGAAAGCTGTCTTTAAGAGGTGGCGGAAAGTTGGCTGGAAGAACGTGGTTAAGCTGTGGCTAGGCGAAAGAACGCCGGAACAACTAAAAGGTGAAAGAGAATGAAAGTGGAGCACCACAAACGAGCGCATAACAGTATATGGGACGTCTAGGTGGTGCGACATCCGGCCGAGAGCTGACTACCGAAGCGGCCGGGGCGGGGGGGCGTAGAATACTGATTCATCTTTCAAGGCCTGACACCTTTTACTTGAAACTCATCATATTCACCAATTAAGTAAGGGCGGAATAGACATAAGCGAAAATATTGTCGTAGTCTGTCCAAACCATCATCGAATAATCCATAAAACGGAGCCAAGCTTTGACCGAACAAAGTTGTTATATAAATATCCTAATGGTTTAGAGGAGCGATTAATTTTAACTGATCACTTTGAACATACTTCTTTTTGGAGATCATAAGGATAGTGGAAAAGCAGCGGGTCGGGTTTATTTTCTTTGTAGAAGAGCCAAAAGGAAAAGTCGAGGAAGCGATTGAAGAGTCGGTTGCGTAAGATTTACAAACCGAATTTTTAGAGAGAGGTGACAACAAATGCCAACGTGTGCACAAGCCATAAAAGAAATCTTCAAAGGTAAAAACCAAATTCTCACTACCAAGCAAATCATTGACGCTGTCCAGAAGAAATACCCTAACAAATGGAAAGAGGTCACAATCAGAACCCACACCATGGGCTGCAGCGTGAACCACTCATCCAGCAAATGGTATCCGTCTTTTCCCAAATTCCTATATACTGTGGGCCCTGGAAAGGTCAGGCTCTATGACAGAGCAAAAGACGGCGAATTCGAAATCGGCTCAAAGTCTGAAGAGGAGGTCCCGACCGAAGAAGATGCCCTCGAAGTAACCTTGAGCCTGGAAAGAGACCTCCAGGAATACCTCAGCAGAGACCTATCCCGGCTTGAGCCCGGCCTCCAGCTTTACACCGAACACGAGCTCACAGGAAGGGAGGTCTCAACCAAGGTGGGGAAAATCGACATCCTGGCAAAGGACAAGAAAGATGCCCTCGTAGTAATAGAGCTTAAGGCAAGCCAGGCATCCTACAGTGCTTTGGGCCAGATACTAAGCTACATGGCGTCCATAAAGAGTGACCTTAGCGCAAAAAGCGTCAGAGGCATCATAGTTGCGGATGATTTCGACAAGAAGCTCTCCATTGCCGTGACAGAGGTACCAAATGTTTCTCTAGCCAAGTACAAGGTAAAATTCGATTTTGAGAAAGCCGGATGAGGACATTTCTCAAGGAACAGAAAAGGGGTGGGGGTCGGGTCTTTTTCTTTGCCTTTGGGTAGAACAGGGGGTATCATAGAGGACCGCAAAAAACCGCCTGCTATGCGTAATTTGAAGTTGACCAACCTATGGGCCATTCGTCAAAAGGAGGAGATATCGTGAGCAAGGATGTTTACACCGGACTCAGGGAATTTATGGACACGCTGCCTGCGTGGTTTCTCTAAACAATGAGTTCACTAAAGATGGGAGAGTCAATCAGATGGAAGCTGGAAAAAGAACAATAGAACAAATTTTTAATAAGGGGCGAACGCTTCAAATACCTTTTTTTCAAAGAAGTTATGTCTGGGAAGAAGAAAATTGGGAAAGATTCTTAGATGACATGCAGATGGTTTCTGACACTACTGAAACTAGCAAGCAATATTTTATGGGGCCCCTTATTCTTAAGTCTCAACCTGTTACAAGTGAAAGGAAAATAGGTGATTTGAGACTTGTTGTTGATGGACAACAGCGCTTGACGACAATTGTACTTTTCTTTAAAGCGCTCTGCGAAGCATCATACAATAACGAAAAAAAATTTATGGATACTTTTTTTAACAGAAATGGGGAAAGTATTATCGAGCACAATCATAATGATATCGAAGTTTATGAGGCTATTTTGGGAGATCGGTTAGATGGAAAGTTAAAAAAGAGATATGAAAGTAATAATGTTTTAAAGTGTTATCATCACTTTCAGGAACGGTCAGCTATACTTAAATCCATCGACATTAATAAAATTCTAAATCTTTTATGTTTTGTTGGAATCGATCTTGGAGAAGATGACGACGAGCAACAAATATTCGATACCCTCAACTCCTTAGGAGTCTCGCTTACCACAGCCGAGCTTTTGAAGAATGAGCTTTACAGGAAGGAAGACGAGGACTTGTATAATAAGACATGGAAAAAAGTTTTTGAAAAAGATGAAGATGCAAGAATATTTTGGGATTTTAAGCTTACAAGTGGCCGTCAATTTCGAGCCAGTATCGATCTTTTTTTACAATCATTTTTGATTATTAAAAGCAAAGCGAATGACAAGTACCTTATGTTAAGTAGCCTTTTTACTAACTATAAAGCTTTTTTAAAAGACCAAAAGTTGAATAAACACAGATTGATAGAGAGTCTTATTGAATATGCTAAGATATATCGAGATAATGTTCAGCCCCTCCTGCTTAAGGAGGATATTAATCAGAATTCAACAATGCAGCGATTAAATATTGTTGTGTTTGGTCTTAATACAACAACTGTTGTTCCTTATATTTTATATATCTTAAAAGAAGTTGAGGATTCTAAGGAAAGGGAGAACATTTTTCAACTTTTAGAGAGTTATTTGATTAGAAGACTGATTTGCAAGCAAACAACTAAAAATTATAACAACCTTTTTGCGTCTTTTATTCGTAATAGAATCAATACCTTTACTACCCTGAAGGATGAGATTTATAAGGGAAAAGACCCAACGAATTTATTTCCTGACGATAGTGTTTTAAAGAATGGTTTTCAAAACAACAATCTTACGAACCAGCAAGCCCAAGTGGTGCTTTATTTAATAGAAGTGTCTATTAGAAGTACAAAAGATTCGACAAAACTGCTTCCTTTTAATCATTACAGCGTAGAACACGTTATGCCTAAAAATTGGCGCAATTACTGGGATAGTGGTTTAAGCGCTAAAAAGGCTGAACAAAGAGACGCTATCTTATTAAAATTTGGTAATTTAACTATCATTACGAGATCCTTGAATAGTTCCATCAGAGATGCTGATTGGAAAACTAAAAAAAATGGAAAAGGAAATAATAAGGGATTAATCGAGTATTGCGCAGGCATCAAGACTTTTAGCAAGTATTTGCAAAAACCTACTTGGAATGAAGGCCTTATATCAAAAAGAGGGCTAGAACTTTATCAATATGCTATAAAAATTTGGAATAAATGACCTGTTTGAACCGATTAGAAGAGTTACACATAAAAATAAAGATAGATATTTGAGGAATTCTGGGGACACCATACTTAATTCCACACGAGAGTCTTGGTGTCACCGATTAAAAAGGCTGGCAAGTCAAAGGTTGTACTTCACGAATTGAATTGAAGGGATGCAGCCATGGCAAAGGTACTGGGTGAGACAGCGAGATATGTAACAAAACAGTCTATAAAAAAATACCAGAGAGAGTTCATAGTCATCAATTTGGCATCTTTTTTTTCTAGCTCTTATGGGAATTCCGGGGACACCATACTTAATTCCACACGAGAAGAATCAGAGGGTCACGGCGATCGAAGCAGGGTACATCCTTAAATAAGCCAAAAACTTAACTCATTCCTTTCCTGCCTAGCCGCCTTCCTCATGTGCATCCCGACGCAAGGAAACGACTTGACTTACACATAAATATGTGTAATTAATATATTGGATTCAAACCGTTGGAGGAGGCCTTGTATGGAAAAACAGAATATTACCCTCTCCTTGCCAAAAGAGATCCTGAAAAAGGGGAAATCGTTGGCTGCTAAGAAGGGGGTTTCTCTCAATGAGCTTGTCCGGGAGCTGCTTCAACAATCTGCTGAAAATGCCGAAGGGTTTCATAGGGCGTCCGACCGGCAGATAAGACAGATGAAGGAGGGGATTCCTCTTGGCACGGAGGGAAAGATCGCCTGGAAGAGAGATGAATTATACCAGAGGTAGGTTTTTCGTCGATACCAATCTGCTGGTGTATGCATA
>Ga0299912_10001987_pt1 | contig 16688 bp, 12 predicted proteins | sample RVTome_2_FD_207667 | JGI IMG/M metagenome (GOLD analysis project Ga0299912, IMG submission 207667) | Soil microbial communities from uranium-contaminated site in the Upper Colorado River Basin, Wyoming, United States - RVT95D214 (version 2) ... | reverse complement strand
GGAAGGCGGTGATGAGCGGCCGCCAGGAGAGTCGCCCCATCTTGATCAATCCATCCGGCCAAATGTCCTGGGCATTGTAGACGAAGGTGGTCCTTCCGAGGCGGCTGGCGAACCATCCCGTGAATCCGACGGTGATCGGTGGAGCGACCGCCAGAACGACATCCACGGGCAAGGCTCGCCAAGCGGCCACGGCGGAAAGGAGCGTGTAGAGGCCGTAGTTGACGAGCCGCCCGGCCAGACTCCCGGGAGAGAATCCGGCAGCCAGGGTTCGAACCACTCGTACCTCATCCTCCATAGAAGTGTGCAGCATCCAGCCACGGTATTCTGCCGGTACGTGATCCCGCCCATAGTGAGGTGCGCTGGTGACGACGGTCACCTGGTCACCCGCGCGGGCCAGATCCTTCGCCAGCTGCGTGACGATCGGCGCCGTGCCCGTGGCATCCGGGGCGTAGCGCATGTGAACGATCAGGATTCGGATGGGATCGCCGGGGGACGGCACGATCAGCACGCCTCTCCGAATTCGTTCGGGTTGGCGAAATCCTTTGGGCCAGCCGCATGTGACGGAATGCGGGCCGGAGAGGGCTTCACTCTCGCCCGCCTTCGGTCTTCCGGGTTTCCCACGCATAGCTCCAACGGCGGAATCTCATGCGCCAGGGCATGATCGGCTCCACGGCTCTTCGAATGAGATACTTTGCGTACAACACCGAGAACCGGCTTCCCCCATTGCGGAAGTGGACCCGCATCATTTCCGGCCAACAGCGATAGGCCGCGGTGAGCGACTTGGACTCCTCCTGCAACCGGAAGTTGGCCCACGGCTCGGGGACGAACGCGATCGGGCTGAGCGAGGCCAGCCGCACCCACAGGTCGTAGTCCATGGCGTAGAAGAAGGAAGGATCCAGGGGGCCCGCCATTTTCCATAGTTTGGAACGGAAGAACATCGCCTGCTGGGGAATGGTTGTTCGGCCGCGCTGCAACCCACGCAGGTCGGTCGCCGCGGCAGGATAGCGCCCGACGATTCGGTCGGCCTCACTAATGTAGAACGCCTTGCCGTAGACCATGCCGACATCCCGATGCGCCTGAAGGTAGCGCACGGCGGCAGCCACCGCGCCCGGCCGATATGTGTCGTCCGAATTCAGCCAGGCGAAAATGTCACCCGTGCAAAGGGCGAAGCCTCGGTTGATGGCGTCTGTCTGCCCTTGGTCGGGTGCGGAGGACCAGGCCGCCAGTCGATCGCTGTAGCGCCGGATGACCTCCAGGCTTCCGTCGGTGGACCCTCCGTCCATGACAACATGCTCGATCCGAGGGTAGTCCTGCTCAAGCACGGATCGAATCGCGGCCTCGAGGAAACGACCCTGGTTGAACGAAGGTGTCACGATGGAAACAAGTGGGAGCGATGGTTCCAAAGAGGCCTCAGATCTTGTCTCGTTTGTCTTGTTTCCGGCCACCCCGATCGCCGCGCCCGGTCGGAGGCCGGGTTCCGGCCGGCCGACGGGCGTCACACCAGCGACTTACGCGTCCGGTGGAGGTGGGCCTCGGAGGTCCAGCCGCTTGGACTGCCAGTCGATCTGCTGGCTGCCATGGGTCAGCCGACGGCGCGTGCCTCGATACCACATGAACAACGGCGCCAATCCGAGCGCGCTGAAGACTGCTTGAACGGCCTTATACCAGTAGCGGGCCACGACCGGCGGGTGATTGCGCGCCGCTCTTCCGATTCGTCGAACGGCGGCCGGGAACTCGCCCGCATCGATCAACCGGCGCGCGGCAAACACATCCACGCCGGCTTGGATGCGCTTACGCTGCTTCTTTGCCAGCGGACCCAGTTCCGGCGAAGCCTCTGCCCAGGCGATCAGCGCTTCCGCCTCGCCAACAAAGGCCCGGGCCAGGGAGATCGTCTTGGCCTCGGGGTGCGTTCGCTCCAACGCCCAGAAACTCGGGACATGTACGATGGGGAATCGAGCCGCAATGCGGACCCACAATTCGTGATCTAGGATCAACTGGTAGCGGTGGCTCAGGAAGCCGGCCTGCTCCAACGCGGATCGGCGCATGAACACCGCCGGCTGCAGGATGACTTCGAAGCATAGCAGGTCCAACAACGAAACCTGCGGGTAGGTGTGCCGATCTAGGAGCATCAGGTCGGCATCCACCATTAGCCCATTGCCATACACCAGTCCGGCCTGTGGATTCGCCTCCAGCGCGGCGACGGCCTGCCGGACCGCGCCAGGCAGGTAGACGTCATCCGAATTCAGCCAGGCAACCACCTCACCGCTTGCACGTGCCAATCCTTTGTTGATGGCCTCCGCCTGCCCACGATCAGGCTCCGAGACCCAGAACGCCAGCCGATCTTGATAGCGTCGCAGGATGGCCTGACTGCCATCAACTGAGCCTCCGTCGATGACGATGTATTCGAGGTGCGGGTAATCCTGCTCCAGCACAGAGCGCAGCGTCGTTTCCAGGTACTTCGCCTGATTGAAGGAAGGCGTGACGATGGAGACCAGCGGAAGCTCATTCACTGCAATGCAGACCCGGGTGCGTGCGGATTGGGAAAGACAAGCAGATTCGAGTACGAACCATCTGTCGAGTAGTAGCTGATGTCAGGCAGAAGTTCGTACTGGCCACCGAGGTAGTGGTTGAAGATGATCCTGAAGGTGTTGACAGGCGTAATCGTCGGATACAGATCTACCTGACCTCCACCAGGCAGGTAGAAGGCGCTCAGGATCGACATCCTGCTGTGGGCGTCCCCATATGTGCCATGGTCACCCTGAATGATGATGATAGGCGGGCGCGCCGAGCGCGAAAGTATGCCGTCGACGGCTTCGAGCACTTCCTTGCTCACATAGTTGACGTTGTTGCGGTACCCGGCAAGATCGTTGTCGACACTCGCCCTGGCATTGTCGCTCTGCAAGGTGAACGTTCCGCCCGGATCGACCGCTTCGCCATTCGGGCCGAAGGCATAGGGGGTATGTGGTGCGACAACGTGAGCAAAGACGAATTTGGGAGATGCAAGTCCAGGAACGCCATCACCGATTGTGTCAAAGGCAAATTGGACTCGCTGCCGGTGTTCACGCATGGGGAGATCGACATCCGGGCGCAACCACTGCGGAATCGCGATCGACGCGTCCGACAAGACGAGGCCGGCGGTCGTGTTGAAGAGCATGGCTTCGAAGGCGTTCATGCCCGAGAGGGCCAGGCTTTGCGCGCCACGTTTTTGGGGAGATAGGAAGACATCGGCATCGCGCCAGCTGCTCGCAGGGGAGCTGCTATCGAGGGTAACGATCGTGTAGCCAAGGCACTCAAGGTTTCGGCGGACGGCGCCATGGTCCCGCATGGCCGATATCTGCTCCCGCTTGGCCGTGCGGGCCAGTTCTTGGCGAAGCGGGAGGTCGAGGTACTGATAGCTGAGCGAAGACGCAAGCGAGAGCTGAGTGGTGAAGTAGTTGCTCTGGCTCCACTCAGCGACATAGAAGCCTCGCTGGGTGAGTTGATCCAGGAAGGGTTGGTTGTCGTAGGTGTAAGTCTCCGCCAGGACATCCTGGCGCGTGTAGCCATCCAGGATGATGTAGTAGATATCCGGCAGCGCCTGTCCTTTGGCAGGATGCAGCTCGCATTCCGCCGCGCTGAGTTGCTCGCCGGCCGTCTGAGCGGCGCGAGATCGGCTCTCGACACTCACAATCTGAGCCATAGGCAGAATCAGCAGTGCCAGGCCGGTGATGTTGAGCCCTGTGGTCCACGGAGCCGGGTCTTTCAACCCCCGCACAATCGCGAGACTCCCAGCCAGCATGACGATCAGCGAGACTGGGATCAAATAGCGGTGCCGGCCCAGCATCTGACCGAGGGGGCCCAGCCCCCCCAGCCACTGATAGATGTGCCCATACGAGAAGAGAAGCGCCACCGCGAGCGTGCAAACCAGCGCCGCCCGGAGCGTGTCGCGCAGGATCAGGCGCAAGATAGCGAGCAACACGCCCGCTCCGCCAACGGCGACGATTAGCGCCCGCACCCCCTCCGCCAACCGCAGCTGGCCAGCATTGTGCGCCAGCAGCGCCAGGACCGGATACAGCGCGAACAGGAATGGGTGCAACGAAGAACGTCTCATCCATCACCAACGTCGAAATCAGTCAGTCTCACCCGCAAGGTCATCGAGCAACGGCCTGGGTCTCGAACTCCGGAGATGCTACTTCGCCGTGACGCGCTTCAGTCCGTAGGCATCGGCTAGACACCGGTTGACCCAGTCATTTGGATCGCGACTTACTTCAGCCAGCCCGGCCATGTGCGTCAGCGAAGCCACCGGGATCTCGTTTTCGCCGCGGGCCAGCGCTGCGTGGATCGCCCGATCGCGACTATCCCATGCCGCCGCGAAGCCCTGTGCATCCCCCAGGTAGACGGCGGCGCGCTGCATGGAGACGACGACCAGCACCGCCAGGAGCGTCGCCGCTGCCGCGGAACTCAAGGCGCGCAGGACGGCCGATCCTTTCCGACCCAGGGGAAGCAGGCGGCGCGTGAGGCCAGCGAAGAAGACTCCACCCAGGCCCGCTGCCATCACGACGACGAATACGCCCGTGATCATGACTCGACCATCCGGATATGCCGAGAGCGCGTACTCGGAGGGTGCCATCGTGGCCAACAGCATGGCCAGCGCCGCCAACGAGACGCCCATCAGCCCGGCAAGCCAGGTGAGGAATCCCCGCCAGCGGCCGCCAGAATCAATGTCCTCGGCTCGAAGTCCATCGACGGAGAGGCCGAAAGCCACCACAAAGGGTGCAAAGAGCGACCATGCAGATCCGCGCAACATGCGTACCCCAAACACATAAGCGTCGTGCCAGGTGCGTTGGAGAAGCAGCATCAGGCCGGGCGGTTCCGGCATGAGCCCCTGCCGCACGGCATTGCCGGGTGCCAGCGCGACGAGGGTCAGCGCCAGGAGCGACCCCGCCAGGCCGCAGCCCAGTGCCTGTGCCAACCATCTTCGCCGTTCACCGCGCAAGAACAGCAAGGTCGCGCCGATTGCGACAATCAGCCCCGCCGTCTGCACGCTGACGAGAGTCTCAGAGAAACCCCCGGCAATGAATGGGATCACGCCGCTCACCAGGAGGAGCGCGGCTCGTCTCGTGGGTATCGGACTGATGGATGTGAGCCACAGCAGCCACGCGGCGTAGCCAGCCAGGATCGCCAGGGGCACGCCATAGGTGATCAGACCGGTTTGCCAGAGCACCGCCTGGTACAGATTCGGCGCAGCGGCCAGCATGGCAACGAGACATGTGGCGGCCAAAACGAAGGCGGCAAGCCAAGAACCCCGCATTCGCAGCAGACCGCTGAGGCGCAGCATCAGAAGCATCAGCGCCCCCAATGCCACAACAAGGAAGATGCCCGGAAGCCAGGGGGTCAGGCGCGGCCCCGCGAGATGGGTCAGGCTGACGAGAAAGGTGAAGGAGAATCGTCCAGACCAGGATTGATACCAATACACCTGGCTTCCAGAGAAACCCATCTCCCGCAGCGTGCCGGCCGTACAGAAGTCATCCGCCAGGTAGCGCGAGAAGCTCCCTAGATAGGATGCCCAGATCACGGGCAATGCAACGGCCGCCGCCATGATCCCGAGACCGAACTGAAGCCAGCCCTGTCCAGAGCTCCCCTCCGACGCGGTCTCGACCTCACTGCCTCTGTGGATCACCCTGCCTCCATGTACGACGCAGCTTCATGGGAACATCCGATGATAGTCGACTCTTGGAAAGACCGTGAGCGCTCCATCCACCGTCGCGTCCAGAATCCGTCGCCCTGCGGCCAGGTAGGCCACGCTGGCCAGCCGGTAGGCCCGCTCGGACGCCTCCAGGTCGGGCAGTTGCCAGCGGAATCCCGGACCGAAATAGCTGGCGGAGAAATGGTCCGGGTCGGGGCCCTGCGATGTCACGGTCACATTCGGCGCACCCTGCGCCTGGAAGCGATGATCCACCCCGACCAGGATCACTTCGTCGAAGCCCATGTGGAAGGCAAGCTGCAGGGCCACATACGTGACGGTGGAGCCTTCGTAGACGCGTCGGCTGACGTCGGGACTGAAAGTGGCGGGAGGCAAATAGTCCGTGTCAAGAAAGACGGTGCCCGGGTCCTCGGCCAGCCAGCGCCTGCCTCTCCACGTCACGTACTTTGGCATGGCCAGTGCTTTCAAATCCCGTGCACATTGCTCGACCACCAGCGTATTGACCACGACCAGATACGTTGTAGAGAATCCCATCTCCGGGAAGAGCAGGTAGATCCGGTTCAAGCCGAAGGTGTTCTCGCCTCTCAGGCGGGAGAGGTCGGTCTTCTGCAGGCTTGGGCCATTGCCGAGGATGAAGCACCGCTCCCCGCGATGGCTGTCTCGCAGGCCGCGCAAGTGGCGCTGGTCTTCCCGCAGCCGCGCGGAGAGAATCGCCGCGGCCTGATGCCGCGCCCGGTTGTACCACCACCAGTAGGGAGCTGTGGCGGCTGACCAGAGCCGCGCGGGCACGAATGCCTTCACACGGTAGATCATGCGAAGCGCCCACGAGGGATCGTCACTCATCCTATTGGATTCGCAGCATGGTCAGGCCAGCCTTCCGCCAATCATGGTGAGTCCGCTGCAGGACAAGCCACGTCAGGCCTACACCGGCCTGCAGCTCGAGCAGGCTGCGCGTCTCCGCAACCAGCGCCACCTCTCCTCGGGTTGTCGCCATCATGGGAACAACTGGATGAGCATCTAATAACCTTGAATGGAGAGCTTGTTGCCCTCCCCGATGGTTGGAGGGTAGCCGGGAGTGGTTCGATCCGGTTGGCGCCTGGTCCGAGGGGTTCTCTCTCGCGGGCGCGACCTTTGCCTGCCCGGTGCCTCGCCTTGCAAGGGACGCAACGCGGGCAAGGCCGAAGCGTCCGGCGTTGAAAGTTGTCCGGGCGCCGAGTTCGCCGGCGAGCCGGTGATGGATTGGAGCGTTCTACCGCTTGAGGAACAGACGGAATTTCCCACTGTGGAAGACTTCCAAGAGTCCGTGAACCTGCACCCAGGAAGAGGGACAGGATTGGCAGATCACAGCACACGGTGTGAAGTCCTGGGTGGCATAGCGGGCGGAAGGCGTGCCACCCACGAGCCATTCGAGTTGGACGCCGGACCGAGGAGCGCCGAGCAGCACCCAGAGCGGATACTCCGCCGCGTTTCCGCCGAGAGCCAGCCCAACGCGCCGGCAGTCGGCGCGCTGAATTTCGCGGACCATCTTCTCATACGGTATTTCGAGGAACTTCGCTCCCGAGAAATACAGCTCCATGCGCGGAGTCTGCAAGATGCCGGGGGGTGAATCCTCGGCAGATGCGAGCAGGGGACGGGGACGGAGGCTGATCAGACACGGCAGGGAGCCGGCTACCAGGAACAAGGCCAGCACAAGTACACCTGGCTGACCGACGAGCTCGGACATCACGACCCCGGCCAAGGGAGCCAGGAGGACGAAGAACGGCAAGTGGTAGCGGCTGCCAAAGACCTGCCACTGAAAAAGCCAACTGAAGGCGAGGAACGTCCCGAGGACCACCAGCGCGTACCCCAACACTGCCGGGTTGAAACGGCGCCTCCGGACGACCAGCAACCCGATAACCACCACACCGAGTGTCATCTGGAGCGGATTGCCCACCCTGGTCTCAATCGTCGTCGGCGCGTTGACTTCAAAGTCGCTGTGGGCAGTCGTCCGCGGGTCACTGATGTCCAGGCCGATCAGCCGATGGACGGCATCGATGCCCAAGTACATCGCCTTGTTGATATACGGATTGGGGGTCCCCAGATGCAGCGAGGCATTGCGCAGGACGTTCGAAAGCAAGCCCCGGAGATCCCGCACCTGGTTGAGGTGGATCGCCGTTTCTCCCGCTTCGAAGGGTCCGCCGAATGTCGCCACCGTCCTTGAAAGGTAGCCCGCATTGATGAGGAGGACCAGGAGGACGGCAAGCAATCCCCCCTGGATCGTCTTCCACGCGCCCGCTCGCCGTAGGAGCACGCCTCCCGCCGCCAGAGCAAAGGGCAGCAGGTAGGCGAGGGCTGTCGGTTTGGTCAGAATCGCCAGGCCGGCCGCCAGCGAGAGGTAGATCGTCGAAGCCATGTCCCAGCCTGCCTGCGCCAGGCTCAGGAGCTCGACGGCAAGACAAACCATCCAGAAGGCAACGACGATGTCGTTCATGGTGCTCGAGGCTTGCGCCAGGGCCATCGGCAGAGTGGCAACGAACACCGCAGCCAGCCACTGCCCGATCGGCTTCGCGCCAAGGCGGGCCGCCAAAGCACTCCCACCAACGACACAGCCCGCAAGCGCGAACCATGAGACGAAATTGGACAACCGATCCCCTTGCGCAAGGACATAGAGTTGCAGGACGGCCATCTCCGACATCGGCGGGCGGCTGTTCTGGTTTTCGATCCCGGTGGCGAACTGCGCTACGGATTGGTCTTGCGCCCAATGTGCCACCCGGCTCATGTGGTAGTTGAGCGAATCCCACGTTTGCGGAGGGGCTTGCCAGGCCACCAGCGCGCTGATCCCGAGAATCACGGACACAACGACGAGGAGAAGCCTGGCAGAGTGCGCCACGGGCACACGCACGCGCGGCGCGAGTCGTACACCGATCCGGCGCGCCCGAAGGATCGCAGCAAGCCATGCAGCCAGGGCCGCCGCAGTCCAGGCGATACCCAGGTTGGCTTGCGTGATGGCGTGCCCGAGGCTGAGCAATTCGCTGAACGCCACAGCCAACAATCCCCAGATGATGCCGGCACGCAATTGGCGATGACGAGAATCCACCTGAGGAGAAAGGACGAGGAGCAAGCGTTCGATCCCCGCGAAGGCGAGCAGGGGGAGCACGATCATCCGGATGCACCTCTCCGCCACTCCACGATCACTCGTCGGCCTCCGGCCGATAGCCCTCACCCGCAAAGAGTCTGGCTCTGCCAGATTGCTGTATCAGCGGCAACCCATGCACTTGCTCAAGATTGCCGCACACCGTGCACAGGATAGCGCATGGGGCAAACTCGCGATCGACATACCTCGTCAAGGAAGGGAGCGGATCCACGATCTGAATCTCGACGCCTTCGATCCGCCGCTGCAGAGTCCACCAAAACAAATACTCGAGATCTCCGGAATCGATCTTCAGGCCCACCTGCCGGCAGCCTGCGTTGTCAATCGCCTGCGCCAATGCAGCGTAACGGTCCGCCAGAGCGGGGGCGCTGGCGAAGAGGAGGTCGCTCGCCTCGGCTTTGAGGACGCTGTCGACACGCGTCGGCCAGGGGGTCATGCCGATCAGGGGTCGGGTGTTGTTCAAAAGCACCCATGGGAGGCAAAGCAAGAGGCATCCCACGGAAAGCAGATTGGCCATGCGTGGCCGCAACAGGCGCGCAAGCACCGCGGCCGCGCCTGGAGCCCAGAGCACGAAGAAGGGCAGCTGATAGCGGATCCCGAAATACACGCTGCCACGCTTCAGAACCAGGGGAAGCACCAGAAACCCAAAGAAGGAGCAGGCCAGGTAGATGGCCAGGGGTCCCCCCGCCAATCGTTTGCGGAAGAGGATGACTGCCAGTGCGATCAACAAGTACAGAAGCAGGTGAAGGGGATTGCCGGCGGTGTCCTCGTGGTTCCATGCAGCACCCTGGAGGGAGGCAATCGTGCTCTCACCGAAGATGGCAGGGAATGATTCTAGGAGTCGTTGCAGAAGTTGGTTCACGGCGAAGGAAGGCGTGATCAGATTTAGCGCGGCCGCGCGGGCGACACGTGCCACCCCCCAGGTCATGCCCGCCCTGATCGAGCGCAACGCCGCAGTGCCCTCCGTGCTTGCCCCCTCAGTTGCGGATGGCAAGCTTTCCAACGTGACCGCTGTGAGGATGAACTTGACGTCTCCCACGGGTGTCCCGTAGGTGACCGCGTTGCGCGTCAGGTAGGGTAGATTCACGGCGAGCGCCAAAAGCATGGATACCAACACAGCCAGCATCGCCTGCCGTCCGCCGGATGATCTCCAACGGCCGACCAGATACCAAACAAGGAAGAGCGGCGTGAATAGAAGCGTTGTCGCTTTGGTGAGGAGCGCCAGGCCCAGCGCCAACCCGACGGCGATCGGCATCCAGTGGTCCGATGCCTGGCGCAGGCTGGAGAGCACGGCATACCCCAAGCCGAGCAACCAGAGAGCCGCGACCAGATCGTTCTGGGTGCTGGTGGACTGCAGCAGGGCCATGGGCAGACTGAGGACCAGGGCGGCGGCCAAAAACTGGAATGGCCGGCTGGCGCCCAGCAACGCGGCAACGCCGGAGGCGAGGATAAGGCTGGCGGCCAGGGCAGACCACTGCACAAGATTGACCAGCCGGTCTCCCCCCCACAGGACATACAGGTTGAGGGCAGCCAACTCCGCCCAGGGAGGCATGCTCAGTTGATGTTGGTAGACCGCGGCGTAGTGGCTCAGGCTCCCGTTCTGCGCCCAGTGGGCCACGCGGGCCATGTGGTAGAGCAGCGAGTCGACATTGTTCGGCGGTGAAACAACCGCCACCACGAAGAGCGTCGCCCAGACGGCGGCGATCCCCGCCGCCAGCACCCCTTCCACTGGGGTGAGATCGAGGCGATAGGCCCGCACCCGCGCCACGGCGATCCGGAACAATCCCCGACGCTGACACCACGCGGCGAGGCATGCCACGATTACAGCCCACGCGGCGGCCAGTGGAGCCTGGCGGATCCCATCGACCAGACTCAACCCTTCCAGAACAAGGATCAGGATCGTTGCCCAGGTCACCAGCGCCAGCAAGAAGGCGCGCCGCCAACGCGTTGCCATCTCCGGCACCCGCGTCTCTCCACCGGCAAAGAGAAGCCACAACAGGATAAACGCCAGGCAGGGGAGGACCGTCAACATCCTTCGCCGCCTTTGGATCGAATGCGGATCACGGTTATCGTGCGCCGTCTTACCATCATGCGGACGCCCGATGAAGTGATTTTCTCGGCCTCACTCGGTGCTCAAGCGGGCCGTCGCCCCGCCATCCACTACGATGGATTGCCCTGTGACAAAGGACGACTGCCCTCCATCCGCCAGCCAGAGAATCGCACGCCCGATCTCCACCGGTTCGCCGATGCGGCCCATCACGGTCCGGCCCGCCAGGTCAGCCATGCGCTGCTCGATGCCGTCACCGGTCACGTGCGCGCGGGCCAGCCCGGCACGCAGCATCGGCGTGTCGACCGCCCCGGGCAATACGGCATTCACGCGAATGCCGTCTCGGGCAAATTCCAGCGCCAGGGCGCGGGTGAGCGCCATCGAGGCCCCCTTGCTTGCCGCATACGCGGCGATGTCACTGGAGGTGGCAATGGCGTGGACCGAGCTGACGTTGACGATGGCACCGCCAGCCTGTTTCAACAGGGGATAGCCCGCGCGGGTCGTCAGGAAGATCGAGCGCAGGTTGGATGCCATGACATCGTCCCATTCGGCCACGCTCATCTGCGTGATAGGCATGCAAATCTGGATGGCGGCATTGTTCACCAGGGCGTCCAGCCGCCCGATCTGTTGGCCGAGCCATTCGAACAGGCCCTGCACCTGATCCGGGTCAGACACATCCGCCTGCCGGAATTCGACGCCCGGAGCGAAGTCGCCGGCCAGCTGCCGATCCACCGCCACGGTCTTCCATCCGGCGGCATGGAATACCTCCACGGTCGATCTTCCAATCCCACCGGCAGCACCGGTGACCATCACAATGCGTTCCATCTTTCCTCCAACGCCGAAGGCGTTTCCGGGCGGTTTCACGCGCCGGCGTGCTGCCGACATCGGTCCGCCCTCGGCGGGTGACTGTTCGCGCGCCCGCCGCACGTGGTTTTTCGCACCCGACTTATGACCCGGGGAAGCCGGCCGGCATCGGCAGGTGCAGCCCGAGGAACAGGTTGCGCAGCGTGTTCCAATGCACACGCTCCCAGGCAGCCGGGCTGCTGTTGGCATTGTGCGGCGCCAGGAGAACCTGTTCCATCGTCAAGAGCCGGCTGTCTGCGGGGAGCGGTTCCGCCTCAAACACATCGAGGGCGGCACCGCCCAGGCGGCCCGCCTCGAGGGCGGCGATCAGCGCCGCTTCATCGACAACCGGGCCGCGCGCGCAGTTGACCAGCACGGCCTGGGGCTGCATGCGGGCCAGCGCGTTCCCGTCCAGAAGACGATAGGAAGTGGGGTTGAGATCGCAGTTCAGGCTGACGAAGTCCGATGCGGCCAGCAGCCGATCCAATGGCACCATCTCAACTCCCACCAATCGGACGAAGGCTTCATCGATCGGAACGATGTCGTTCCCGAGCAAACGCATGCCGAAAGCGGTCGCTCGGCGCAGGATGGCCTTCCCGCAGGCGCCGACGCCGACGACGCCCAGCGTGCACTCATGCAGCGCTCGCCCCGGGATCTTCTCCCAACGACCGGCCTTCATGGCCCGGTCCATCCAGGGCAGGCATCGCGAGAAGGACAACAGGTAGCCCAAGACACTGTCGGCCACGGCCTCACTGAAGGCGCCGGTCGTGTTACACACGGCAATCCCCAGCCGGGCGGCGGCCTGGCGGTCGATCGAATCGATGCCGGTCCCCCACTTGGAGATGACTTTCAGCCGCGGGGCGGCGGCCTCCAACACGCGGGCCGTGAATTGATCATCCCCGCAAACCGCCCCGTCGATTGTGCCGCCATAGGGTAGGAGCTCTTCCTCCGACATCCGCTCCTTCACCCGGGCGATGGTCACCTCGACCCCGGCTCCGTCAAACAAGGGCCGGAACCGATCGAAGACGGGGATCATGTAGGGTGCAGAGAAGAGCACACGCAGTGTCATGGAGGCACCTGATGGGCTTCGGATTTGATCCGCAGCCGGGCCGTGAATCGCGGCTTGGCTTTGGGTCAGGGGTTCTGCTTGAACTCGAACGGTTCCTTGTAGGTGGAGAAATAAGTGTTGTCGTCGAGCAATGGAAGATTCTCGCCGAAGAACTGATCGAACACGACACGGAAAGAATTCACCGGAGTGATCGAGGGATAGAGGGCGGTGTAGTCCCCGCCGGGGAAGTAGTAGGCGCTCAGGTTGTTCATCCGCAGGCTAGGCGAAAGGCCGGGCCCCGTGTCGGACTGGAGCAGGATGATGGGCGGACCGGCGGGATCCTCCAGCAGGATCGGCAGGAACTCCTCCAGCCACGTATTGAGAAAAACCACTTGATCGAGGAAGCGGCCTTTGGCGCCCGCGTCGGGAGTACGACTCAGCCCGAACCCTCCGCTATCCCCGACGAAGGAGCCGTCGGTTCGCACGACGAAAGGCGGATGCGGGATTATGAGGTGGACGAAGACGAACTTCGGTCCGTCGATTTCCGGCGTCCGCCTAAGTTGATCCAGAACGAACATCACCAGGTCATAGTGATTTCGATTGTGTGAGTCGGACGCCTGCCGCCGAAGCCAACGCGGCACCACGGACGCCGCGTCATTGAGCGCCAGTATCCCGGAAGTCTCCAGCAGCATCTCCTCGAAGGCGTTCATCTCTCCAAAGGCTGCCACTCTATCCAGGGCCTGATTGCGGGTGATATAGACATCGGCATTCTTCCACTGCGTCCAGGCAAAGCCAGTCTCGAAGGCGACAACTCGGTAGCCGAGGGATTCCAGCCTGCGACGCACCTCGCTCTCGCGAATCAGCGCAGGCAAGGCAGTCATATCCTTGCTCCCAGGGTCGAAGTCCTGCACCAGCCGATCGAGGTAGTCCATGTTCAGGGAGGAAGAGAGGGAAAGCTCGGTCTGCGCGTAGTTGCTGCGGCTCCCGTCTGCCACATAGAAGCCCATCTCCCGGAGGGACTGGAGGAATGCCGAGTTGTCATAGTCGTATTGGCTTGCCAAGGTGTCTGCCCGCGGGTACTCATCAGGAATGATGTAGTAGATGTCGGGCAGATCCTGCCCGGGGCTGGCCGCCGGCGCGCCCTGATCGTGAGGGGTGAAGAGCAGGCCCGCTTTCGCCAAACGTATCTGGTACAGACCGATGTGCAGCAGCGGGTAGATGAGCAGCAGGGCCCCCAGCCAGTTCAGTCCGCGTGTCAGCGCCGGCAGGCCGGTGCGGGCTCGCAGCGCCCACCATGAGATCAGCCCGAAAAGGAGCAGGAAGAAGGGCGCCAGGTAGCGGTGCCGCCCCACTCCAATCCCAGCCTGTTCCAGAAAGAGGTAGAGGTGACCGTAGGAGAAGAACAAGACCAGCAGCGCGGAAGTCAGGACCGCCGCTCGTTCCGAATGGCGGAGGGTCAAAGCCAACACGAAGTAGACCAGGCCGGCTGCCAGCAGCGCGAGCAACAGGGCGCGCAGGCCGTCCTGTGCCTCGAGCTGCTCGATGTTGGCAGCCAGAAGAGCGAGGACGCCGTAGGCGGCGAAGAAGAACGGATGAAGCAATACGCGACGAAACACCGAAGGTTTGCTCATCTCAGCTTGATCCCAGGCGGGCTCCCGGCCGGGCGAGCGCGATCGCCATCTGCTCTGCCAGCGTGAAGTCCAACTCCTCGTCGATGTCCCACGCTTCCAGCGCATCGATCTCGAGAAGCTGTGGCCGTTCGCAGAGACGGCTCCCGGTCCGAAGAAACGCCTGGCGCTCAAAGAGATAGATGCACGAGTTTTCTTCGAAGAGCGGGGGCAAGTCCTGTGTTCGCAGCAGGACGTGAGGATCATGATTCACCGGCTTGCTGGCCGCGTCCCACAGACGTTTCTGGAGACGTGTCACCGTGAACAGGGCGTCGTGTGTCTCCAGGTCGGCCAGGAAGCGTGCGATCGCCCGCGTGATCGTCTCAGCACGCAAGAATGGGTTGGTGCAGTGGGTTTGCAGGTACCACGGCGCCTCGACAATAGTCACATCGTTGAGCAGAATGGCGTTGGTCGGGGTCTCCCCGCCGCGCAAGCGGTCCGGGCGCTCCAGCAGGGTGACGTTCGGGAAAGCGCGCGCAACGCCTTCCCGGATGATCGGGCTGTCGGTGTCGACCACCACCGCGCCGATGGCTGGACAGGACTGGAGCGTCTGCAGGATGTGAGCGTAGAGCGGCTTGCCGGCCAGCGCCCGATAGTTCTTGCCGGGCACACGTTCGGAGTGGTGGCGCATCGGCACCAGCGCGACCAGGCGGCTGCCTGCGGTCCCTTCCATTCCCTTCTCCTCGAATCGTTTCATCGGGTCCGTCGCGACTGCGGAATGCGCGCCCCGGCCTCCCCCTGGCAGCGAATGCCGCGCGCAGGCAGCAACTCAGCGCGCCTTTCGGGCATGTCCGGCGGGGGTTTCGGCATACTCGATGGCTGGAGGCCGCAGCGGTTCCTGTCCTCCCGCCTGAATGCTCTCCCTGGGGTAGTAGAAGACCTGCTTGAGCTGCGATGTCAGAGGGCCGGAAAGGGCGAAGCCACGATAGGTCCCCCAGAACTGCATCCAGCGGAACCAGACGATCTCGGCTGCCACGCGGCGGAAGATGCCTTCCTGCCTTGCGAAGCGAGCGTCACTGGCGATGTTGCGGAAGAAGAGCCGCAGGCAGTCTCGCATCCCGAAGTGCTCCTCCGGCCGGATGCGCTTGAGCGCCATGGCCTCGCGCCGATAGCGATTGTAGACCTGCGCGGCCCTTTCCTGGTGGACGTGGATTACCTCCGCCTCGGCAGAGTAGGCCACGCAGTGTCCCCGGCGCTGGACCCACAACGCCCATTCGAGATCTTCCAAGCCAGACAGCTCTTCATCGTAACGATGCTCTTGCCAGAGCTCCCGGCGGATGGCGGCGTTGGCGTTGTTGCAGAAGGGCGGGTCCTGGCACACGCTGGAGAGCGACGGATAGAGCTTGGCGAAGATCTGGTGTTCGCTGAAGCGCGTCGAGTCGGCGCCACGTTGCCGCCCATACGCCAGGGCCACACGCGGGTCATCGAAGCGCTGGAGCAACTGCTCGAGCCAGTCGGGATAGACCGGAAAAACGTGCGCGCTGGCAATGACCGCAATCTCAGCGTGCGCCTCGGCCAGTCCGAGGTTTAGGCTGCGTCCGAAGGTGAACGCGTGCGGCTGAATGTGCAGGACACGCACCGGGTAGTGCGCGGCGACTTCCAGCGTGCCGTCAGTTGAGCCCGAGTCGACAACCAGGATTTCGACCTCGCGGACCGTTTGCTTCCGGATGCCCTCGAGGAGCAGGCTAAGATGTGCCTGCTCATTGTGCGCCCGTATGACAATGGAACACGCCGGCGGCGGATTCATTATCCGGCGGTCCCTGCCGCTACCACGGATGCCTCGGTTGAACTGTCTCCGGCTCTCGCCCAGTAGAACGCGGCGCCGAGCGCCAGCAAGGGCTCGACCGAAACACGGAAGCGCGCCTGCCCCGCTGCACCGGGAACCAACACGATGTATGCCACGGTGATCAGGGCGAGGACAGCCACCCGTCGCGCAGACGGCGGCCAATGTCCGGCGTGCAATAGTGCCGCGCCGAGAATACCGTACAGGGCCAGGGTGTAGCCTGCCCCAAGCAGGAAGAGAAGTGCATGCGGCGCCGTTGCCGGGGAACTGAGCTGTTCCCGCACCTTCTCGAAGGCCTCGCCCGGACGGCCGGCGCGTAAGGCGCTCAACACACCGAAACTGCCCTGATACTCGTGGCTCAATCCAAGCTGGCGGGCCCATACCCCCGACTCGACACCGATGGCAGTCCGCAATACCCCTTCCCATTGTTGCGAAAGGAAGATGCCGGGGTAGGCCGTCAGAACGCGCAGGCTGTCGCCCCATTCAT
>Ga0299912_10001986_pt1 | contig 16699 bp, 17 predicted proteins | sample RVTome_2_FD_207667 | JGI IMG/M metagenome (GOLD analysis project Ga0299912, IMG submission 207667) | Soil microbial communities from uranium-contaminated site in the Upper Colorado River Basin, Wyoming, United States - RVT95D214 (version 2) ... | reverse complement strand
TTTATGCATCGCAGGACTATTCGGTCTGTATGCTCTGATCAATAACAGGTCACAGGTGAATGCTTCAGGAGGTCCTTCAGATAAGTTTGAGGATCCGCTTGGCCCCAATGCCCCCATTGGTGAACCCAAGGGAATAGTTCCCGGCAGGGTAGTATGGATCTGGGATCCCGATGCAACAAACGAAAATTGCACCAATAACAATCACAGCGATGCCTACTGGCTGGCAAGTAACTGTGATCAGGACGTGGTCGATGAAATGTTTTCCACAGGAATCCGGTCCGTGACCGGTGAAACAACCGATGCTGAAGCCTGGGATGCCATATTCCGCTATTTTAATGTCAATCATGGTAAGGGTGATACGGGCTATGTTGCCGGTGAAACCATTTTCATAAAAATCAATGCGGTTACTGCCTATGCTGGCGCAGAACCAGACGGTGAAATGCCTTCTTGGATCGATATTGAATACGACACCTCGCCGCAGACCATTATGGCCATGTTACGGCAACTGGTAAATAAAGCAGGTGTTCCGGAGGAGAATATCTATGTCGGCGATCCTATGTGCGATATCTGGAATACGTTGTACGATTATTTTTATGCTGAATTTCCCGATATCAAATATGTCTCCCAGGGAAATGTTATTGGACGATATAAGCTTACACCAAGCCCAACAACCGGGATAACTTATTCCGATCATGGTACGGTCTTAACCGATGGTGTGACCAGTCACCGATTCTTTGTTGAAATGATGAATGCAGATTATTTGTTGAATATTCCGTCAATGAAAGGGCACCGCTGGGGGGGAGTAACCTTCTTTGCAAAAAATCATTTCGGATCAAATACTTCTGATGATTCCTGGCAGCTGCACAAAGGATTGATGAAACCTTCTGAAATCCTTCCGTTGAGGGAGGGTTACGGATTGTACCGTGTTTTTGTCGATCTGATGGCATGCCAGTATCTCGGGGGAAATACTTTGTTGTATTACATGGATGCCCTCTGGTCAACCTCCTATGAGCACCAGAAGCCCCAGAAATTTCAAACGGCACCATTTAACAACGACTGGTGTTCTTCGGTCATGTTTTCGTTGGATCCTGTAGCAATCGAATCTGTGTGTCTCGACATCATGCAGAAGGAATTTACCGAAGAGAATATGTCTGCAAATCCGCCTCGCTACACATATGTTCAATGGGATGGTGTTGATGATTACCTGCACCAGGCAGCCAGCTCCGAATGGTGGCCCGATGATTTCACCTATGATCCCGATCAGACAGGTTCGCCAATACCAAGTTTGGGAGTGCATGAACACTGGAACAATGTAAATGATATGCTATACACCCGGAACCTCGGAACAGGTGACGGTATCGAACTGGTAAAAATTTTTAACGGAGTTATACCGGATGATATCAGAACATATACTTATGAGCAAAATGTTCTTATATATCCGAATCCCTGCAGGGATATAGCTACAATGGAATTTAAATTGCTGGAAACTGCTGATGTAACGATTGAGATCTTCTCGACAGATGGCAGATTGATTAAAAATTCACGGTATGGAACTGTTACTGCAGGATCACATAAAATAGATTTAAAGGTTGATGAGCTTACGGAAGGAATGTACCTGTGTGTTTTCAATATTACTGAAAACGGACGAGCGTTAACAATTACTGAAAAGCTTTATGTTAATTAAGTAGGTTCGATATAAAAGTTTCCTTGTATACAAATTATTCACTCAAATAAGATAATTGCCGAATATGATGTGTAATTAATGATCTCTGATTATGATAATCCTGTTTTCGGCATGTTTATGGGACACCCGCTAAAACTCCTGATATTACTGAGTTGTTTTTTATATTTGGTTAGCCCGATAATTCAAAGGTTTGCTCAACTTCAAGAAGTTTAATGCTTCAGAAAACATGTCAATACTGATTATCAGCACGATATAAGAAAGATATAAAATGATAAAAACTAAGGGTAGCACCATCACAAAGTATGAATTTTAAATCGGCAAAATCACCTTTACTAAGTATAAAACCTTATTTTCGACAAAATACCTTAGTAGCAATGGTTTACCTGTGCCGTTTAACCTTATTACCTTATTCACATTTAAAAACTTACAAAATAAGGTAATAAGGTTGTATCAATGATCCATTATACCTTTCTACTAAGGTTTACTGCCTGAAAATAAGGTTTTATGTACACAAATTAGAATATTCCTGACTATGAAAATCGAATACAATAACCTGTACACACATTTTGTTTTTACCACCTACAACCGGGAATCCATAATTTTGGAAAAGAACCGGGAAAGGATTGAAAAATATATAACAGGTATAGTGAACAATAATTCATCTAAAATGTATGCTATATATACAAATCCTGATCATGTCCATTTTTTGGTTTCACGCGCTCCTGAAATCTCAGAAGAAACATTAGCAACAATAATCGCTTCCAGTTCAGAAAAATTTATAAATGAGAATACTTTAATCGCTTTGGGTAAATTTAAATGGCAGAATTCAGCCTCCGCTTTTTCTGTATCAAAGGCCGATGTAGACAAAGTATGCAAGTACATCCTGAATCAACCGGAACACCATAAAAAAATAACGTTTAAGGAAGAATATGACCAGTTCATAAAATATTATCAGGGAAGCTTGAAGCATAAAAAACTGCTGTAATTCCCTATTGTCTTTTTAAATGTCCTAACACTGAAAGCAGGACAATTGAACAAATTGTCGTATTTGACATGTTTTATTATTGGTATACGTTATCATGCAACGAAAATGAATAAGTACAATCGAAATTGGTTTCACATGAATTATTAAATTTTTACAGTCTCTAAGGGTATTTTCCTGCCGAGCAAGCATTTAAAATCTGAAAAGTCAGAAGATCAATTGTCCTCTGAAAAATACAAGTTTATTCTCCGTATTGGTGAATTCAAAAAAGTAGCTGTTTCCCCCCTCAGGATTATATCGTGCTATATCAACAACAATATTAAAAGGAATTTCGCGAATGAAATTCACAACGATCTCTGAGCAGGAATTTGTTGAAAGAAAGTCGAGGTTAAATGTATCGAATATCCAGTCGATGTAACGGGTTGTGGTCAGGTGGGAATTCAGATCTATATCGCTATACCTGACCTGTCGTGTGAAGTTCTCAGGTTTGGTAACCGGGGTATTCAATACAGGTACAGGTGAATCGATGGCATGTACGACATGCTCAGCATTGAAACTATGATGATCGGCGTTAATAAGTTTCGGCCGTTTTGTTTTCAGATCGATGATCAGCCACTCCGATGTTCCCCTGGCAATTTCCATTTGGTCTGCTGCCAATGCTTCAAAGTCTCTCTGGTAAAATACCCGGTAGACACCTTTTGGCCATGTGTTCATTGAGATCGTCTCATTCCAGGAAGGAGCTCCGGAGATTTTTACATGCAAACGGGACAGCATCCAGACCATTCCGCTTCTGTGAAGAAAATCGATTCCAAAACCTAAGGCTTCGGCATGGTGCCAGGCACTCTGGATATACATATTTGCCAGGGAACTTACTTTCAATCGTTTTGTAAAATCGATATCTGCCGAGGTTATTGGATATGTTTCCTTTCGGATTTCCGGAATGTTTGTGTTCATATTTGGGTGTTAAATGTTATAGAAATAGGCGAAAATCAATCGGGTATTCATGGCTCTGTAACGGTCATTCATAACAAAAACAGAGAAATACCGTACTGTTCGTTCGGATAACTTCAATTTTACCGGAGTTCCTGACAAATGTGGAACATTTTTGATTTAAATGAACAATAGTATTGTATCTGCTGTAATGTTGGCGAAGGTGAACAACCACCGATATCACTGTCGTTTCAGTATCTTGTTAGCAGAACCGCATTTGAGTATTATTCTCTTTTTTTATTGGAAATCTTAAACCTTGCTCCCTGTATATTCAAATAAACAACTCCAATAATGATTACTAAGAAATTCACAATTGGGCTCAATAATTCAATTTGTGACCACATGCTTATCAGGGAGCTGATAATTATGATAATTCCAATTATTAAAAAGACATTTCTCATTAGCAAAGCAAATTTCTCAGTATCAAAATTTACTTTTTCTTCTGCTCGAATTGTATTAAATCCTGTTATTAATCCACAAAATTTAAAATGTTTTATCATGAATCCTGATGCTATGATGAATATGCCAGTAATTATGAAAACAATGTGTATACTCATATAAAAGTATTCTTTTCTGTTTGATCAAAATACATCACTGCCAGTTGCAGGATGAAACCATCTGGTATTAACTTACAGTATGTCCAAAAGCATGGAAGACTTCCTCTATATATGTTTTTGAGACAGGCAGTTCAAGGTATTCCGGTGCATCCAGTTCAAGATGCAATCCATCCTTTTCGCGCCGGATAATTTTTACTTTCTCGAAATTCACCATATACGACCGATGGCAACGCACCAGGGGGTATGCCTTATGATCATCTTCAATCAGTTTGAGCGATGAGCGCAACATATATTTCGCCTGCTTATCCTTATTGCAGTAAACAATATTTACATAATTGTCGGCAGCCTGAAGATACAAAAGATCAGAAAATTTAATCGACAGGCGCATGGTACCTTTTTCGTCATTGAATACGATCATTTCCTTAGTATCAATGGCGGTGTCACTTTCTTCTTTCAATTGTTCGAGCATCCGGTTTTTATCGATCCACGAAAAGTACAGCCACGAAATGGAATAGGGTAATAACAATACCAGTGCCGTGTTCTGGATGGAAACTTTATAGGCTGCCAGGAAGGAACGCGTATCGCCGAGAAACGCCCGTTCGTATAAAGCATAGAACATCGACATGAAAAAAATTTCCACAGCTATCCAGATAAAATACTGAATAAAGGTAATACTGCCTCTTCTTTTTGTGACTTGGTAAAGGAGAATGCGGCTGAGAACTACAACAAGAACTCCGGTGAGGATGATGAGACTGGAAGAGACAAACAACAACAGGTTAAGATTTTCGATTTTGAATTTAACAGCGCTTTTCAATATCCAGTTGTTTACCTCAAAAGGGGAATACAGATTAATGAATATCAGGGCAAAAAAGGCGGTAAAGAAAATCAAGCGAACAATGTTCTTTTTTTCGGTAATGTAGGAGGGTATTTTCTGGTTTAAATCCATGAAAAACCAATAGGGTTGAGCAAAGGTAAAAAATTATTTCACATAATGTTTTATGAAGTTGTACTGCAACATTTTTTCGTTTTCTACCCCTGTATATGAAATTTCACCCCAAAATAGCGATTTTAAGCCTTATCAACAACTTATAAACCCTTTTCTTTCGGACAATTTAAAAATCTGTTGTTGATTTGCCGGTAATATCAAGCAGGTGAATTTCATCCTGCCAAATGAATAGAGTTTTATCGGTGAGTAGAAAGGCTGTATGATGGCGGTCAACCATTTACAGCCTTTTTTTCATTGCGGGGCAAATGAATTATCGTCTTTTCTCTTCTTGCATGCCAGAGTTGTAATGAACAGCGAAAGTTTCTGAAACAGGTAATACACGATCCACCCGATTGCCGAACCCAGCAGTACGCCTCCCAGTATATCGGCTGGATAATGAACTCCCATGTATATGCGACTGTATGAAACCAGCAATGCCCAGAACAGAATACTGGCGGTAAAAAGTTTTCTTTTGAACAGCAAACTCAGGAAGACAGCCATGGCAAAACTGTTGGCAGTATGATTTGAAACAAATCCATAGGTTCCCCCGCGGTAGTTGTTTACCAGATGGATCAGATGCTGAATTTCGATATTATGACTGGGACGAAACCTCTGGAAAACTTCTTTGAAGATTTTTACAGCAATCTGATCGGCCAGGGTTACGGCAAGTATTACGGCTATGATGATGGATATGCTTTGCCATTTGTACCGGTACACAATATATCCCAGAAGGACAAGATAAAGTGGCAACCATTCGATTTTTCCCGAAATGTGCCACATTACCTGGTCCCAGAAAGGAGAATGACAGCTGTTTAACCTGAGGAAAAGGTCGGTATCAAAGTGAATGAGCCTGTCGAGCATGGAAAGGTTATATTAATTGTTGCCAGATAAGATCCTTCAGATTATCGATATTATAACGTGTGATTGCTGAAATAAATATCCACGGTATAGTAGGCAGATCGGAAGAGATCTCCTGCCTTAACTCTTCATCGAGCAGATCGGATTTTGTGATTGCCAGTACCCGCTTTTTGTCGAGAAGTTCAGGGTTGTATTGTTCAAGTTCGGTAAGTAAAATACGGTATTCCCGGTTAATATCGGGACTATCGGCAGAAATCAGGAATAACAATGCCGAGTTTCGTTCGATATGACGCAGGAAACGAATTCCAAGTCCTTTCCCTTCCGATGCTCCCTCAATAATACCCGGGATATCGGCCATAACAAACGATAAGTTATCCTTATAGTTTACAATTCCAATACTGGGTTCAAGTGTGGTAAAGGCATAATCGGCAATCTTTGGTCTGGCTGCCGACATAACAGAAAGTAAGGTCGATTTACCTGCATTCGGAAAACCAACCAGGCCAACATCGGCAAGAACTTTAAGCTCAAAGATCAGGTGTACCTCGCTACCTTGTTCACCGGGCTGGGCATATCGTGGGGTCCGGTTTGTCGATGATTTGAAATGTACATTTCCCTGGCCTCCTCTGCCACCCGGGATAAGGATCTTCCGGTCGTCGTGTGCTGTGACTTCGGCGATAATCTCGTGTGTCTGCTCATTACGGACTAGTGTACCCAGAGGTACATCAATAGTTACATCTTCACCGTCGGCTCCGGTTTTTGTGTCTGAACTGCCTGGTTTTCCATTTCCGGCATGGATATGTTTATGGTACCGCAGATGCAGAAGTGTCCAGAAATTACGATTTCCTCTGATATAAATATGGCCTCCACGTCCCCCGTCACCACCGTCGGGGCCACCTTTCGGTACATATTTTTCACGATGCAGGTGTGCGGAACCCGCTCCGCCTTTACCGGAACGACAAAAGATTCTTATATAATCGACAAAATTCGATTCAGGCATACTAATTGAAAAAAGACTGAGGCTAAGAATAAGGCAAAGTAAGAATTAATTAATATAGATTACAGGATATTTAAATTTTATAATGACCTTTAGAAAGTCTACTTATTCTCTTCCTTAGCCTAAGCCTTAGCTTGTTCATAGTCTCAAATATAAATGATTTATCCTGAGTTCCACCCTGATAATCTACCAAAGCTGTCCGGCAGTCCTGAATAACTAAACCAGGGGATCAATCACCTTGCACAAGCGATCGAAAATTTCTTCGATACTTCCCATTCCCTGTACTCCCTTGTATTTATGCTGAGCTTCATAATAGTCCTGTACAGGAACTGTCTGATTATGATACACCCTGATCCGGTTCTCGATGATCGACCGGTCCTGATCATCGGCTCTGCACGATTCTTTGCCTCGCAATAACAAGCGTTTGATCAGTTCTTCTTTTTCCACTTCGAGAGCCAGCATGGCAGTGATGGCGATGTTCTTTTTCATTAACATTCTGTCGAGAGCAGCCGCCTGTGCTGTTGTTCGCGGGAATCCGTCGAAAATAAAACCTTTTGCTCCGGCATGGCTGTCAATTTGTTTCTCTATCATACCGATCACAACAGCATTCGGTACAAGCTCTCCCTTGTCCATATACGACTGGGCTTCCAGACCTAACTTGCTTCGTGCTTTCAGTTCCGAACGTAAAATATCACCTGTCGAGAGGTGAATTAACTGGTATTTTTCCAGGAGTTTGGCAGCTTGTGTTCCTTTTCCTGCACCGGGGGGACCAAATAGTACTATATTTAACATAATGTATTTGTTTATAGAATGAATATTGATCAGAGGTTAAGAATGAGATCAAGTTCAAAAAAATCAAACTTATGCTTCTCAGTCCCGACTATCAGGTACTTCATTTTTTAACTGTTTTTTTCCCTGGTTATTATGTTGAAGATAGCATAGTTATTTTTCATACTAAAGAACTTTTCTCATATTCTTCTCATTTTCCTCCTTCTATTCCTTCAGCTCAGCCTTCTCTTCAGCCTTTACCCTTCAACCACCGTATATATTCCATCCAGATTTCTTCCCAGTCCTTCGTAATCAAGGCCATAACCAACAACGAACCGATTGGGGATTCGGAATCCTGTATAATCGATCCTGTGCCTATACTCGTAAGCATCGGGCTTAAACAGCAGGGTCACGATCTTCAGTTCTGCCGGTTGGAATGATGCAATTTGTATGATCAGGGAATTCAGGGTGTTTCCCGAATCGACGATATCTTCGATCAGAACAACTGTTTTATCCCTGAGCACTTCATTTATGCCGATAAGCTCTTTTATCTCTCCTGTATTCTCAATTCCTTCATAGGATGCCAGTTTTACAAATGATATCCTGCAACTGAGCCGTATTCTTTTCAGCAAGTCGGAGGCAAATATGAACGATCCGTTCAATACGGCCACAAAAACAACCTCTTTCCCCGCAAGATCTTTGTTAAGTCTGACAGCCATCTGATCGACTTTCGCGACAATCTGATCAGCAGGAATGCTTAGACTGAATTTCTTATCGTGTATTGTTATGCTTTCCATTATCTTTGTTACGGCAAGGGGACTGTACACGAAATTAAGAAAAAAGGAAGAAAGAATAATTTTAAAATGTTGTAATTTGCCTTGCCTGAACACAGATGTTGACAACAAATAAATCTTGTCGGAGATGACACCACAAGTTAGCATTATTATGGGAAGTACGTCCGATCTTCATGTAATGAAGAAAGCAGCCGAATTCCTTAACGAGATGAAAATTCCTTTCGAGATGCATGCGCTCTCGGCACACCGTACACCTGAAGAAATTGAAAAATATGCCAGAAATGCTGAAGGAGAAGGGATAAAAGTGATTGTTGCCGCAGCGGGTATGGCCGCCCACCTCCCCGGAGTGATAGCTTCCATGACAAATATACCCGTTATAGGGGTACCCATTAACGCAAGTCTGGATGGGCTCGATGCTTTGCTGGCAATTGTTCAGATGCCTCCGGGAATACCGGTGGCTGCAGTAGCTATCGACGGGGCCCAGAATGCTGCGATACTGGCTGCCCGGATACTTGCTACTACCGATAAAGACCTTGCCTTCCGACTAGCCGGATTTAAGGAGCAGCTGAAGAAAAAGATCGTGAAGGCAAATGAGGAATTAAAGGAGGTCAAATACGATTACAAGACAAATTAGGGTGTCTTTTTTTCATTTTTTTTGACAGGGCTCTTGATTTATTTCCGATATTTTTGTTCCTTGCTATACCGGTCAGGAATTGGTTAGATGTAATGAATATGATATGCGCAATTATAATATTATTTGTTTACTGCTTATAACTCTGAGTTTCTCTGCATTAGCACAACAGGTATACAATACCGACGCAATTGCGACAGCACTTTCAGGTTCCGATGCATGTTACTCTTACTCCTGGTTCGGCACACGAAATCCAGCCTCACTGGCATCATTGCCGGTCACTTCTTTCGGAATAAATTATCACAATCGTTACCTGATTTCCGGCTTGGGGTCTCAATCGTTTTTTGTAACCATAGCCTCAAAGGGTACCTGGGGTTATGGAATTCATTATTTCGGTACACAGGCGTTAAATGAAGGTAGTTTTTCAGTTTCTTATGGGAGGAGTATTTTCAGATGGCTCGACCTTGGGATCAGGATGAACGGTCACAGACTTTCCATTGAAGCCTTCTCCGAACAATCCTATACCCTGAGTGGCGATATGGGATTCATTTTCAAACCTTCAGAGGATTTTTATATAGGCGTACATCTGGTCAACCCGAACCGGTCAGAATATTTCGGCCGGGGATATGCATCATTGCCATCGGGAGTGAATGCAGGTTTCGCGTACGTATCGAAACAGAATTTCTATCTGGCAGCACAGTTGCACTGGGAAGACTATTCTGAGATCATTCTGTCGCTTGGTACAGAATATTGGGTCAAAAAGTCGGTGGCATTACAAACCGGTTTAAGAGTCGGATCGGTAATCAGCTATTCCTATGGTATTTTATTCGATTACTGTAAATATTCTTTTGCACTGGGTTTCGAACAGCATACCTGTCTGGGGATGTCCACTGCTGTTACACTGACTTATAAATTCTCGACCCATGTTCATCAAAAATAGGTATTTATATAGTGTTTTTTTAGTACTACTGCAGCCAGCACTGATTGCCCAGGAAATGACTCTGGTTCAGCAGGTATACATCGACCAGGTGATTGAAACCCTTTCGGAAGAAACAGAAAATCCGGAAGATATAGCCATTGTGTTCGACGATCTACTGGACTATCTTCAGGATCCTTTGAATCTGAACACTGCTTCTGCTGCAGAACTGGCAGAACTGCACGTACTGAACGACTTTCAGATTGTCGCCCTGTTCGACTACCGGGAAACTCATGGCGATTTACTTTCTATTTATGAACTATTATACATTCCGGGATACAGACAAGAGGATATAGACCTGATAAAAGCATTTGTTGATTGTAAAGACTCTGAAAGGGAGAACAACGGGTTCAAAGGAAGCGATGTCTTAGTTAAACAACAGGTTATTTTGCGGTATCAGAGAATTTTGGAGAAACAGGAAGGTTACATACCCATTGCAGATTCTGTTCTTGCTGAAAATCCTGATGTATCGCATTATCTGGGTGGTCCCGATAAATTCTATTGCCGGTATAAAATGGATTGGAACAATAAATTGCAGGCAGGGATACTCATGGAAAAGGATGCCGGTGAAGAGTTTTTCAAGGGAAGTAACCGCACAGGATTCGACTTTTATTCTGGTTATATCGGGTACAAAAGTACAAAGGGATTGATCAGACAACTGATTCTTGGCGATTATCATATTCAGATGGGGCAGGGGCTGCTAACCTGGAGTTCTTATTCTTCCGGAATGTCTTCGTGCGTATCGGATCTCTGCCGGAAACGTGAACTGATCAGAACGAACTCTTCGGCAGAAGAGAACCGGTTTTTCCGTGGATCGTCAATTGCAGTTGGGGATGGACATGTTATGTTTACGGCATTCGCTTCCATGCACAGGATTGATGCCTTGGTTGAATCAGATACAAGCCTGCAGGAAGTTGTTACAGGGATTATTACCACCGGAAGCCATTCCACACCTTCCGATCTGGAAAAGGAGAACAGTCTGAAACTTTCCTCGGCAGGGGCCAATCTGAGTTATACCCGTGATCGTTTAAAGCTAGGGATCAATAGTGTCGCATCCTGGTTCGATAAATACATGGAAGAGAAGGACAAACTATATGAGCAATACAGTTTTTCAGGCAATACACTCTATGGTGTCTCTGCCGATTATAGTTACCTTGGCAGAAGTGCACGGCTTTTTGGTGAAATCGCCTGTTCCAATGGAGCCGTTGCTGTTATCAACGGAATGCTTGTTTATTTGAAACCAGGATTAAATCTTGGCATTCTTCACCGGCATTATGACAAAGCATATTATTCATTCCTGTCTGAGGCATTCGGGGAAAATACCATGGTAGCAAATGAGGACGGATTCTTCCTGGGGCTGGGTGGAGGGTTCACCGGGAATCGCTTCAGGTTATATTCCGATATTTTTTCCTTTCCCTGGCTTCGTTACAGGGTAAATACACCTTCCGAAGGGTATGAGGTGTTTGGGGAGTGGGAAAGGTCGCTTGGTATAACTAGTATTTACATTCGTTATAAACGACAGGAAAAGCCTGTCAATTGTGCCATTGATCGCAATCTCTATGAAGTGTTGCCTCAGATCAGGGAACAATTCCGATTGAGTAGCACCATTTCTGTTGGACCTTTAATAACCTTACAAAACAGGATTGAGCTGAGTAGGGCAGGTTTCCGGGGGGATACGTTTCAGACGGGATTTTTGATATCTCAGGATGTCCTGTTTGGATCGTTACTTGTCCCAATCGATATCAGCATGAGAATAGCATACTTCAACACAGAAGATTACAATACACGGATCTATGCTTACGAACGCGACCTGCTATACGCCGCAACAAGCCAGATGTACTATGGAAAGGGCTGGAGGTATATGTTATTGTTGAAATGGCAACCCCTGCAGAATATAAGTTTCTGGTGTAAAATCGGGCAGACAAGATATCCCGGTGAAGAAACAATCAGCAGCGGATTATCGGAAATACAAGGGAACCACCGCACAGAAGTTAAAGTGCAGATGATATTGAATTTGTAAATATTCCTGAGGGGAAAGAATAGTATAAAAGAGACCGGTACATTTTTTATCTTTACTATATGAACTGTCCTTTTTGTGCACCCGATATCCAGACTTCGTTATTTGCCCGCTCACAGCGGTTTATGGCTGTATACAATATTACTCCCGTTTTTCCAGGGCATTCATTAATTATTCCCGTAAAACATATCCGCTCCATAATGGAGCTTGGCGAAGAAGAGGTTTCGGAAATGATGCTCTTTTCCCGCAGGGTTACTGCTTTGCTTAAAAAGGCTTTTAAAGCCGAATCGTTCAACTGGTCGGTACAGGAAGGTGAGGCCGCCGGCCAGACACTGTCCCATCTGCACATGCACATTGTATTGCGTTTCCCTGGCGATTTGCCCGATCCGGGCGACTGGTACCCGAAAATACAGGGCAACTACAAAGCGATTCTCGACAGCGCCTCACGACCCAGGTTAAAAATAACAGAAATAGACCGGATTGTTAAATCACTCAGGAAGCAGTCAAGGGAAGAGGGATTGTATGATAGGTAATTAATAATTGAAAATTAATAAATGATTATTCGTGATTTACCTTCAGAACTAAACTCTGAACCTGTCTGTCGACAGGTAGGCTTTGAACTCGAAACCCTGAACCAAAATTAAAATTCAATCGTCGGTTTTGATATCTTTAATATTCAACTGCATGCTGGTTTCACCGCGAAAGTGGTTTTCAGTGATCGAATAAGCGATATCGAATGTATTGCCGTTTGCAATTTTATCGAACTTATTTCCCTGTCCGAAGGCTATTGCGGGCATATCGTCGAAGGGGTTCTCCTCTTGTATGAGGTTTAATTTCAGGTGTTCGCCACCTGTGCCCACACGCCGCCCCTGGCCATTATCGGCCACATTTTCGGCAAAAAAAACAGGATTCATATTGCCGGGTCCGAAAGGTTCGAATTGCTTTAGAAGCCGGTAGAATTTAGGTGTGATATCGGCGAAGTTCAACTCGGCATCGATAGTGATCTGGGGAACGAGTTGCTCAGGCGTTATTTTTTCTTTAACAATTTCTTCGAACCGGTCGCGAAGTTTTTGTACGTTATCTTTTTTTAATGTGAGACCAGCAGCATACATATGTCCTCCAAAGCTTTCCAGCAGGTTGCTGCATTCGTTAATCGCTTCATACAGATCGAATCCGTCGACACTTCGTGCCGATCCTGTAGCAAACCCGTTCGATTCGGTCAGGATGATGGTGGGTCGGTAGTAGGTCTCGATCAGCCTCGATGCAACAATGCCAACAACACCTTTATGCCATTCGGGATTAAAAAGAACGGTTGAATACTTGTATTTTTTTTCCGATTGTTTGATGTTCATGATTGCTTCTTCGGTAATGATCTTGTCGATATTACGCCGTGTCTGGTTGTGGACATTGATTTTATCACACAATACAAATGCTTCTTCGGGATTTCCGGATATCAGCAGGTCGACTGCCTGTTTTCCCGATTCCATACGTCCGGCAGCATTGATCCGGGGGCCAATCCGGAAAACAATATCCTCAACAGCGATCGGCTTGTCTTCAATACCGGCAACACATTTAATGGCCCTGAGTCCGGTACAGGGATTATCCTGCAGCTTTTGCAGTCCGAAAAACGTCAATATACGGTTTTCACCTGTAATGGGAACAATATCGGAGGCAATGCTGACTGCCACGAGGTCGATATATTCCAGTAGTTCCCCTGGAGGTATGTTACGATGTGTTGAAAATGCCTGTAGCAATTTAAAGCCTACACCACAGCCTGATAACTCCTTGTAAGGGTAAGAACAATCGGGCCGTTTCGCATCCAGTACGGCTATTGCACCAGGCAATTTGTCACCAAGAGTATGATGGTCGCAAACAATAAAATCAATTCCTTTCGATTTTGCATACCTGATCTTTTCAACGGCTTTGATACCGCAGTCCAGTGCAATGATGAGCGAAATCTTATTATCGAAAGCATAATCGATTCCCTTAATAGATATACCATAGCCTTCTGAATACCTGTCGGGGATGTAATAATCGATATTATTGTATAGTTTCTTCAAGAACAAATAGACCAGAGCAACGGAAGTAGTTCCGTCGACATCGTAATCGCCATAAATGAGGATCTTTTCACCCCTCAACACGGCATCATCGAGACGTCGAACCGCGGCATCCATATCCTTCATCAGGAAGGGATCGTGAAGGTTTTCCAGGCTGGGCCGGAAGAATTCTCTTGCGTGTTCAAAGTTTGTGATTCCGCGTTGAAGTAACAGATTTCCCAGAACATGGCTAATGTTCAGCTCATAGACGAGTTTGTCAATATCGCTGCGCTGTCCGCTTTCCTTAATTTTCCAGTATTTCTTCATCTGTAGCCCGTTTCAGCCTCTTTATCCGTTAAAATCAGGATTATTTTTTCATGAGGCAACTAAGTTAGTAAAATTGATGCGATGTTTATGTTAAGGATTTTAATTTGTTATATAATTATTTACTCCGGTACGTATTGAGTCATATTCAAATGAAACACATCCGCAATATTTCTTTTAAGCTCTTCTTTCACTTCTTCGAAATTGACCACCCGGCCTAGTTCTTTATGCATGGAAGTGACCCCTTTATCGGCAAAGCCACAGGGATTGATATAGGAAAAATAGGCAAGATCGGTATTCACATTCAGGGCAAATCCGTGCATTGTCACAGCCCGGCTCACCCGCACACCAATGGCACAGATTTTCCTTACGTTTGGCGTGCCGGCATCCAGCCATACTCCCGTAGCCCCTTTTATGCGGGAAGCATTGATTAGATACTTCTTTAAAGATTGTATAATAGATTCTTCAATTCGATGGATGTATTCCTTAACTCCCAGCTTCAGTTTTTCCAGGTCGAAGATAGGGTATCCAACGATTTGTCCCGGACCATGATATGTGATGTCGCCACCGCGATTGCTTTGGTAGTAAGCAGCGTTTATCCTTTTGAGGAATTCGGCATTGATCAGCAAATTGTTTTGTTTACCGCTCTTTCCCAGTGTGTAAACGTGCGGATGCTCACAAAAGATCAGCATGCCTTCATTTGTCGTGGCCGTCGGATTATCTCTTGTATTCAGTACCTCAGCATGTACCGATTCCTGGTAATCCCATGCTTCTTTGTATTCTTTCAGCCCGAGATCGGTAAAAGCAACTGAGAGTTCCATTCTTCAAGCGTTTATATGTTGTTCGGCATGATAGGAAGATCGTACCTGCGGACCGCTTTCCACGTGACGAAAACCTTTTTTCAGGCCAATTTCTTTCAACCTCATAAAAACATCGGGATGTATATACTCCTTAACAGGGTAATGCTCTTTCGAAGGCTGCAGATACTGTCCGATAGTGAATACTTTTACCCCGGCCCGAAGTGTGTCATCCATAGCTTCAACAACTTCATCCCAGGTTTCTCCCAGCCCCAGCATGAGTCCTGATTTTGTTATGACTCCTGATTTCGATACATAGGATAGCAGTTCCAGGCTATGTTCATATCGGGCCATAGACCTGACATCCGGAGTGAGACGTTTCACGGTTTCAATATTATGCGAAATCACCTCGGGTTTTTCACGGATCACAAGATCGAGTGCGTGGTTTCCCCGTCGAAAGTCAGGTATAAGGACTTCCATGGTAATTGCGGGATTCTTTGCCCTGACAGTACGAATTGTCGTTGCCCAGAATCCGGCTCCGCCATCGGGAAGTTCGTCGCGGGCCACCGAAGTTAACACTACATGGCGGAGGTTGAGGGATTTGATAGTTTCAGCCAGTCTGTTAGGCTCATCCCAGTCGACAGCATCGGGTTTCTTGGTCAGGACCTGGCAGAATTTACAGTTTCGTGTACATTTTTCTCCGAGTATCATGAACGTCGCCGTACCGGCACTCCAGCATTCCCCTTTGTTCGGACAATTGCCACTGACACAAATCGTATTCAGTTTTTGTCTCTGTACCAGATTTTTTACTTTTGAATAATTTTCACCGTGAGGCATGGGAACCCTCATCCAATGCGGTAAACGCGCTCTTTTCTGGTGTATCTCCATATCTCGCTGAAACAATAATCTGCAAATGTAAACAATTATAGAGGGTAAATCGTTCGTGAACAACCGGAAATAAAACCGATGAATCGATAGAATATAAAATACTGTCAAATTCAATGGCATGCCAGTGAATGCAAACTAATTTTTATCCTGTGTTTCGGAAATAAAAAAGAAGAACTTAATACAATATTCCCCGTATAAATGTGTTTTAAGTGCATTTCATTATGTAATTTTAATCTAATATAGTATAAACCAAATTCTCCACTCTATGAAAAAACTATTTATTCTGCCCATTCTGGGTATTATTCTTTTTGGATGTTCCAAGAAAGAACTGATCGAGGTAAACGGAATCGTTCACGGTTATGTCTCAGATTTGAGTACAGGTGAATTTCTTGATGGGGTTACAGTGAGCTTTAGGCAA